>JAEEGJ010016399.1_pt1 | contig 17009 bp, 13 predicted proteins | sample 8958761 | NCBI WGS metagenome assembly JAEEGJ01 (sample SAMN16246546, study PRJNA631951) | gut metagenome | biome: gut microbiome; feature: rumen; material: RS-attached | host: Bos | place: Iran: Karaj | collected 2018-10 | reverse complement strand
TAAAATAACTACTGTCCCTATTGCATCCCCATTAACTATAATTGGTGATGCAGCATAACTAGCTTTTATACTTAATCCACTGATAATTTCAATATTAGATGGGTCTTTTACACAAACACTTTCACGATTTTGAATTATATTTTCCAAAAATTTACTTATGTTCTTACCATAATATTCTTTCTTTATCTCACCAGCCACCGCTACAACATAATCACGATCCGTAATAATAATATTCTTTTTAATTATAGAATTAACGCTATCCACATACTTTTTATAAAATTCAGTTAGATTATCAAAAGATGAATATTTTTTTAATATAATATTGTCACTATCCAAAAATATTTCTAACGATTCTCCATCTTTTATTCTTAGACTTCTTCTTATTTCTTTAGGGATTACTATTCTTCCAAGATCATCTATTCTACGTACTACACCAGTATTTTTCATATCTTACCAACTTTCTATAATTATTTTTGCCAAAAGATTTCTCTTTATACTATTCTTTACAATATTTTTCACTTAGACCTTAATATTATTATAATATTGTTAAAAAAATATCTCATTGGTAAATATTGGTAAAAATATAACTTTTGACTAACAAAAAAAAGAAATGATTACATTTCTTTTAATAGCTCATTTAAATAATAAATTGGTGACTTATCTAAATTATTAGTTAAGAGTTTTATATAGAATAAATTGTTCTTATATTTAAATTGAAATTCTCTTGATATTTTAAGAGATTTTACAAACAAGTCTTCATAGTTAATACTATTTGATTTTTCCTTACTAAACACAATTTCTATATAATTTGGTTTTTCATCGACATTGATTACACCATTCTTATCAGCTAATTTTTCAAACCATTCTTCATACATATAATTAATAAGTATATCATCAAGTTTGCCAAATCTATCTTCAAGTTCTTGTTTAATTTCTTCCATTTTTTCGTATGAATCAACTTCATTTATCTTTTTATGTATTTCAATCTTCAAATCAACATCACTAACATAATTATCATCAATATGCGTCTCTACATTTAATAATGGCTTCGTACTTTCTTTTACTTCTTCTTCAATTACCTCACCTTTTAAAATAGCAACCTGCCTATTCAAAAGTTTAAAGTACATATCAATTCCAACACTTTCAATAAACCCTGCTTGTTCGCTACCTAAAATATCTCCTGCTCCCCTTATAGCAAGATCTTTATTAGCTATTCCAAAGCCACTTCCTAAATCTGAATACTCTTTAATTACATTCAATCTCTTAACAGCAGTTTCATTTAAAACTTTTGATTTATCATACATTAGATAAGCATATGCAAGCCTATTACTACGACCAACTCTACCCCTAATTTGATATAATTGGCTTAATCCTAATCGATCTGAATCTAATACAATTAAGCTGTTAACATTAGGTATATCTATACCATTTTCAATAATTGTAGTGCATAAAAGAACATCATACTCACCATCAATAAATTTAATTGTACAATCTTCAAGCTCTGTACTTGTCATTTTACCATGAGCATAAGCTATTTTAGCATCAGGCACTAGTCTTTTTAATTGATTTAATCTTCTATCAAGGTCATTTATTCTATTATCTAAGACAAATACTTGTCCATTACGAGATAATTCTTTATAAATAACGTTCCTAATTAAATAATCATTTTCCTCAATAACATAAGTTTGAACAGGAAGTCTATTAGCAGGTGGTGTATTAATAGTCGAAAGATCTTTTAACCCTAAAAGTGCCATTTGTAGTGTCCTTGGTATTGGTGTTGCAGTAAGTGTCAAAATATCAACGTTGTTCTTATATTCTTTAATCTTTTCTTTATGTAATACCCCAAATCTCTGCTCTTCATCTATTATTAATAATCCTAAATCTTTTGGTTTAATATCATCACTTAAAATACGATGTGTACCTATTAAAAAGTCAATTTCACCAGACTCTAATTCTTTTAAAATTTTAGTTGTTTCTTTCTGACTTACAAAACGATTTAATAACGCAATGCGGACAGGATAGTTTTTAAATCTTTCTTTCGCATTAGTATATATTTGATTAGAAAGCAATGTTGTTGGGCACAAATATAAAACTTGTTTTGAATCAGCTACAGCTTTAAATGCCGCCCTAAATGCCACCTCTGTCTTACCATAGCCAACATCACCACAAACCATTCTATCCATTGGAATTATCGATTCCATATCTTTCTTTACATCGTTAATTGCCTTTTCTTGATCTGGTGTAACTTCATAAGGAAATTCATTTTCGAACATTAATTGCATAGATGTATCTTTACTAAATTTATAACCTTTTTGTAGTTTTCTTTTAGCTTGAACTAAGATTATTTCACGAGAAACATTTTCTAAATTTTCACGAATTCTATTCTTTGTCTTTTCCCAATCTTGTCCTCCTAAACTATTAATTTTAGGAGTTGTTCCATCACGTCCTGAATATTTACCTATCAAATCTATCTTTTCAACTGGAATATATAGTTTATCGCTTTTAGCATATAAAACTTCTAAATAATCTTTTTTTAGTCCGTTCTTAGTAAGTGTCTTAACACCATTGTATATACCTATTCCATACAAATTATGAACAACATAATCACCTATTTCTAATTTGTTAATATTAGTAATTTTATTTGCACACTTAAATGAACTTTTTACTCTTTTAGGAACAATTTTATAATTATAAATTTCTCTTTCAGTCAGAAAAACATATTTATCATAAATAAATCCTTTATTCATTCTTTCAGTAATTATATTAATTCTATTTTCAAATATATTATCTTTATCCGTCAAAATATAATCTATATCTAAATAGTTTAAAAGCTTATTTTGAAAACTTTTTTGCATTGATAAAATGATTGTTTTCTTACCATAATTATCTTTTAAGAAATTCAATAATTTATCAATATTTTCATTAAATGAATCAATATTCTTAACACCATATCTTTTTATTTCAACATCCTTATCAATTAAAGTACTATCAAAATCTAAATAATGAATTGCCTTTGAATCATATAAATCATCTAATTCAAAAATATAATCATCAATCTTCGTATCTTTACCTTTTATCTCAAATATATCATTAACTAATTTTTCATAATTGTTGCGTATTTGATTAAAATCTTTATAAATTGTAATTTTCTTTTTAAAATAGTGACAAATACTTGAAAAATTATTGCCATTTGTCGCAATTTTGCTATCTATAAAAGGCTTAATTGTAACACTATCACATTTTTTTATACTTCTTTGTGTGTCAGGGTCAAAATATCTTATTGATTCAACTTCATCATCAAAGAATTCCAATCTAACAGGATAATCATCAAGTGCACCATAAATATCAAGGACAAAGCCACGTACACCTATATCACCAGTTTTTTGAACCAAAATTTCTCTTTTATAGCCATTATCGATCAACTTTTCAACTAATTGATCAATACTTAGTTTATCATTTACCTTAATTTTAATATATGAATTATCATAATCACTAATATTTTCTAAATGTGCAAGATATCCCTCCAAATGAGTAATAACTATCTTCTTGTCATTCTTTTTTAACTCATTTAAAACTTCTAAACGTTTAAGTAAATATTCAGGACTAATTGCTACAGCTTGACTTGCTAAAAAATCATCCATAGGAAACAAATACGTCTCATCAACATAGTTTTTTATCATTTCATACATCTTATTTGCTTCATATAAAGTTGGTGTAACTAACAAAACGCCTTCGTTTTCCTTTTGAAAAAATTCTTTTAACGCCAACGCAAAAAATTCATCGGTAACGTTAGATATACCCATGCTTTTTTTTAACACACCATCAAATATTTTGTGATAAACATTCATAATATCACCTTAATTATATTTACTCATCAATTTTTCAAAATCAATTCTCACAAAATCATCAATTATATTATTAACAATATTAAGCTTTTCATTTAATTCGTTAATTTCCTTTTTGCTAAGTTTTCCCAAAACATAATCTTTTCCATCAATTAATTTGTTGTTTCCGATACCTATTTTTAACCTTTTATAATTAGATGTTCCCAAATTTTCCTCAATATTTCTTAATCCATTATGACCTCCACAACCACCTTTGTATTTAAGTTTTATATTAAAAGCTGGAAGATCTAAATCATCACAAATAACTAATATATCATCAATATCGATATTGAAATAATCAATATACTTTTTAACAACAGTACCTGATAAATTCATATAAGATAAAGGTTTTAAAAAGATAACCTTTTCACAATAAATCTCGGTTTTAAGATATAATCCATTAAATTTTTCTTTAATTTGACCAATGCTTTTTTGACTAATATTTTCATTAATATAATTATCAAGTGCCATAAATCCAATATTATGTCTTGTCTTAGCATATTCTTTACCAGGATTACCTAATCCTATAATAAGCTTCATAGCATCACTTTCTTCCATTAAATATTTTTCTTACTTCTTCACTATATTCATTACCATCATGAACAAATAATGGTGGCAAAACTTTAAGACCAACCTTACCATTTTTTACACATTCAATCAAAATCATATTACATTCTTTTGTTTTTGCAGGATAAACAAATTGAATTTTTTTAGGTTCAAATTTGTATTTCTTCAAAATATTCAAAAATTCAAACAATCTATCTGGCCTATGAACAAAGGCAAATACACCATGTTCTTTTAATAGATAATTAGCCATCTCCACAAGCTCTAAAAAATTTAATTTAACCTCATGACGGGCAATTATCTTAGTTGGACTTTCATTTACTAATGATTTTTCATTCATCTTAAAATATGGGGGATTTGAAACAACCACATCAAAAGATGAGGAAGGAAATCTATTCTTTAAATTATTAATATCATCATTAATTATATCAATTTTTTCATCTAATTTGTTATATTTTATAGATTTTATTGCTAAACCATAGATAAACTTTTGTATTTCTACTCCTGTAATTGAAGAATCTGTTCTTGTAGATAAAAACAAAGGGATTGCACCATTACCGCAACCCAAATCTATTATTTTTTTAAAAGTTTTATTGATAGTTACAAAATTCGCAAGCAATACAGAATCCAAAGAAAAACAAAAACTATCAGTATCTTGATATATTTTTAAACCATTATAATTTAATAAATCATTTAAAACAACCATTATACTTCTACCGTAAAAATACCCTTTTCTTCTATTTCTATTTTATAACTATTATTAACTGGATCTATAGCGACTACTTTGCCCTTGCCATACTTTGAATTAACTATCGAGTTAACTTTTGGTAATTTTTTTATACCTTCTTCATATATACTATTTTCATAGTTTAGACAGCACATAAGTCTTCCACAAAGTCCATTAATCTTTTGAGGATTAAGTGCTAAATTTTGGTTTTTTGCCATATTTATAGAAACCGCATTTAAATCGTTTAAGAACAAGTGACAACATAATTGCCTTCCGCATTGACCATATCCACCAACAATTTTAGCTTTATCTCTAACACCAATTTGTCTTAACTCTATTCTTGTACAATATATTTTTGCTAATCTCTTAGCTAATTCTCTAAAATCTATACGATCATCAGCTAAAAAATGAAATAACAACTGTTTACGATCAAAAGTAAAAGAAGCATCTAATATTTTCATATCTAAATTCAAGTCATTTACGATTTTTTCAGCATCTTCTTTTGCTTTTAAAGCATCTTTTACATTATTCTTATTAGTTTTTTCATCTTCTTTTGTTGCTTTTCTTAAAATAGGTTTTATTGCCGAAACCAATTTTTTAGGATCTACATTTATTTTATTTGTTACAACTTCACCAAATTGTTCTCCTCTTTCTGTTTCAACAATAACTTTCTCACCCTTCTCCAACTCTAAATTGTTAGGTGAAAAATAATATATTTTATTTGATAATTCAAAACTTACACCAAATACATCAATCATCTAAACATACTCCCTTTGCAAGACTAATGAAAAAATTATCTAAATATAAATCTTTATTAACATTAAAGTTAGCACAATTTATAAATGACAAAATTACATCAATCCTCTTAATTATATCATTAACTGCTAAATTTGAACAAATATAATCTATTTTTTCGTTTTTATCAAAGTATTTTGGCATTAAATTAAATTTTTTATTTAAAATATCATAATAAAAAGCTAAAAACACTTGTAGTAATAAAAGCAGATTATCTCTATATTGATAAATATCTTTTCTAACAACTACCTTTTCTTTTTCATCTTCAAAAGTATAGATTATATCCAAAATATTATTCAAATCTTCGTCAACGACATCTTCTTTATATTTTTTTAATTCTTCTAAAATATCTGTTGATTTACCAGAATCAATATTTACTATTTGGCATCTTGAAACAATAGTATTAATTACCATATGTTTATTATTTGTAAGCAAGATAAAAATAATAGGATTCCTAGGTTCTTCTAGAAATTTTAATATACAATTAGCAGATGAAGTATTAAATTTATTAGCATCTTTAATTATGCAAACAAAGTATTTACCATAGATAGGCTTAGTTGAAAATTTTTCTTGAAGTTCAATCATTTGCTCTTTCTTAATAAAATTCCCATCTGCTTCTATTATTGCTAACTCCGGATATTCTTCTTGATCTATCAACTGACACATTTGACAAGTACATTCAAAATTTTCCAATTTGTTAGAACACAAGAAAAGCTTAGTGAGTTCTTTAGCAAAATTGAAAGAATTATTACCAAAATCTTCGATTAGATAAGCATGTGAAAGCTTATCATTCGTTATACATTTTTTGAAAAAACTATATGCTTCACTAACATCATCAAACACATCATCACCCCACTATATCAAAATTAAAATTATAAATAAACCAGGTATTCCCAACAATCCAACTACTAAAATTGTATATAGATTAATAGGAATCATCAGTCCAAACTTTATCAACAGTAAATCAAAAATATAAATCAAAAATGGTGAAATAATCAATTTACACACCATTTTAGAAATTTTTTTCACATATAACACCTCATGAAATTATATGAGAATGTTATATTTCTTTTCTATTTAATAATGCAGACTCTAAAGTTAAAGAATCAACATATTCCATTTCTGCACCAACTGGAATACCACTAGCGATACGTGAAATACAAACATTGCAATTTTCTAATATCTTTTTAATATATAATGCCGTTGTTTCACCTTCAATAGTACCTTTTACTGCAATAATTACCTCTTTAACTTTATTTTTTTTAATAAAATCCAACATTTTTTTCAAAGGCAATTCATCAGGTCCTATTCCATCAATTGGTGATATTAAACCATTTAATACGAAATATCTTCCTTCAAATTTTCCTGTTTTTTCAAATAAAAATACATCTTTTGAACTTTCAACCACACATAAAACATCGCTGTTTCTCGTTTTGTTACGGCAAATATTACATTCTTCTTGATCACTTATTGAATTGCAGTGAACACAATTTGTTATATTTTTCTTAGCTGACTGTAAATCTTTCGAAAAATTATTTACTTGGTCCTCATCCAACTCCAAAACTGCAAACGCCATACGCTCTGCAGTTTTTTCACCTACACCAGGAAGTCTTTTAAAGTCTTCTATTAATCTTGCTAACAAATCAGGATACATTAAAATAACCCCGGCATACTATTAGAATATTTACCCATTTTTTGTTCAGTAACCTTATCTATTTTTGAAAAAGCATCATTAAATGCCACAACGAGCATATCAGAAAGCATCTCTAAATCATTTTTTGCTTCTTCTTGATCTAAAAATTCAACTTTTTGAACAGTTTTATTTCCGTAAACATAGACTTTTACTAATGCACTTTCTCCTTCAAAAACCATTGCATCTATTTCAGCCTTAGCCTTTAGTATGTCCTTTTGCATTTGTTGAGCTTGTTTCATTAATGCTTGAATATTCATAATATCACTCCTTTAATTTATTTCTACCAAATCTTTATCAAACAAATCTAATGCTTTATCTAACGCATCATTTTCTTTCTTTTCAGTTGCTCTTACCGGAAAAGTTTGGTATTTTTCTTCAATTATTGTATATTTTTTGCCATTTTTTGTATTTAATATATACTCTTTTTTCAAATTCTGCCACATGTCATCAGTTATAAATATAATCTTATAATATTTTTTATGTATTAGACTAAATAAGTTTTCAATCATTTCTATCTTCTGATTTGCATTTTCAGTAACAGCCTCGTACTTTAATGACATGATTACACCATTATTACTAGCAACCCTTATTTCACTATCAATTAAATATGATGTGATTGCTGCAAATTCTTTATTGTGTAAATATGGTCCCATATCAACAGTCTCGTCTTTTAATGAAGATAATGCTTTTTTATCAGCTTCCGCTAATATATTATTAATTCTCGTGTTAATAAAATCTAATATGCTCTTGCTATAATCATCAACTTCGGAATTATCATTATTTTCTATCTTGTTTTCTTTATTACTTTCTTCGATATCTTCATTATGATTTTCTATTTTTGCTTCTACTTCTGGCTCTTTTTCTTCATTTTTTGAGCTAATTTTCTCTATTTTTGCCTTTTTTTCTTCAACCACAGTTTCTTCTTTAGGTTCGATTTTAGTCTTAACCTCAATCAATTCATTTAATGTTAAGTTAACTTTTGGTTTATTTAATTCAGCACATTTCATCAATGACAAAGTAAATAGCATCTTGTAATTTTCACTAAATTTCATCTTTTGAACAGTATCACACATAATATCTGCCATAGCATAAAAATTAGTATTATCGACATTATTCTTACTATTTTCTACAATAATAGATTTAATTGTTGCTATCAATTGATCCTGTAAAACAAATAAGTCTTTACCATTTGCATACAAACCATCGACTGTTTCTACTATTTCTTCTACCTTATTATCAACAATCATGTCAATAATGTTTTTAACCTCTTCTTCACTAACAATACCTTTATATTTATAGAAACTATCATCATCTATAGTTTTGTCAGAATATAAAGACAATTTTTCTAATGATCCTATAGCATCTCTTAAAGCTCCCTCAGAATATTTAATAATCAAATCTAAACAAGAATCAGTAATTTTAATTTTTTCCTTTTTAGCAATTGTTTTCAATTTTTCTAACATACTATCATGTGAAATTCTGCTAAATTCAAAACACTGACATCTAGAAATAATTGTAGAAGGAACTTTATGATACTCTGTCGTAGCTAAAATAAATATAACATGTGCTGGAGGTTCTTCTAAAGTCTTAAGCAATGCATTAAACGCTCCAGTTGATAACATATGAACTTCATCAACAATATAAACTCTATATTTAGATATACTTGGTAAAAAATTAATTTTATCCTTAATTTCTCTAATTTCATCAACGCCATTATTTGAAGCAGCGTCTATTTCTATAATATCTGGATTAACATTTTTATTGAATTGGGCACAACTATCACACTGATTACATGGTTCAAAATCAACAGGATCCATACAATTAACTGTCTTTGCAATAAGCTTTGCAATTGAGGTTTTTCCTGTTCCTTTTGGACCATAAAAAAGATAAGCATGCGAAATCTTATTGCTCTTTAATGAATTTTTAATAATTTTAACAATATTTTCTTGTCCAACAACTTCATCAAAAGTTGAAGGTCTATATTTTCGATACAATGAACAATAACTCATAACGTCCCCCAATCAAAATATTACTAATAATATTATATCATATATAAGTACAAACTTCATTCTTTTATAACTATTTATATAAAATTATTTCCCGGGAAATAATTTACCATATTTTACCATTTACGTATTTCAGTAAAAAAAGATTTCAACATATTTGTGCACTCTTTTTCTAAAATGCCATATTCCTTTTTACAGTTTTGGACAGTTTTTACACTAGATTTAGATCCAATGTATAGTTTACTTATTCTTGACTCTTCTATTGCTCCATAACACATAAAACACGGTTCTAACGTTACATACATTTCACAGTCAATCAATCTCCAGTTGTCTAATTTTTTACACGCTTTTTCAATTGCTATAATTTCAGCATGAAATGTAGCAATATTTTTTGATTCCTTCAAATTATGTGCTTTTGACAGTACTTTACCATCTTTTACAATCACTGCTCCAACTGGTATTTCACCAATCTTTTTAGCTCTTTCAGCTTCTTTAATGGCAATGCGCATAAATTTATTATTCATAAAATCACCCACAAAATAAAAGTGCACACGCACATTAATCCTTAAGGCTGCTATTTTCCAATCCTGACCTAATTCGAATATATGCGTTGCACAAATTAATTCTATAATAGATTCAAAGATATGTCAAACCTATCTATGTTTCACGTGGAACATTACTCATTTATTTCCCGGGAAATATTTTATTTATATTTCTATCTATGTTTCACGTGGAACATAAAAAAAGAGGAACTATTGTTCCTCTATTTCGCTATTTAAAGATTCTTCAGTGATGTTATCAATTTCAGTTTCATCTTCTTCTGTTTTATCAACTATTGTAGAAGAAGTAACTTTTTGATTATCCTTTAATGTTATCAATTTAACTCCTTGTGTTGATCTACCCATAGTTGATATTTTTGAAACATCTAGTCTTATAACAACACCCTCATTAGTAGTTATAATCATATCTTCGTCGCCCTTAACTAATTTAAATGTTACTATATTTCCGTTTTTCTCAGTGATATTTAAAGCCTTGACGCCTTTTCCACCACGATGTGTTAATCTATATTCATTAACATCTGTCTTCTTACCATATCCTTTTTCAGTTAATGTTAATACTAATTCATCAGGTTCAACAACACCTGCGCCAACTACATATGCATCTGTCATTTCTATACCACGAACACCACTAGTATTTCTACCCATTAATCTAACTTCATTTTCATCAAATCTAACCATTCTACCTGCTGATGATGAAATTATAATTTCATTGCTTCCATTTGTTTTTTCAACAGCTATCAATTCATCATCATCTTTTAGATTAATAGCTAACTTACCATTCTTTCTAATTGAATCAAATTCAGATAATTCTGTTCTCTTAGTTAAACCATTCTTAGTAAAGAATATTAAACTCTTAACATTTTCTTCATTAGAAGCAATTGGAATAACTGAAGTAATTTTTTCATCTTTCTCAATTGGTAATAAGTTAATAACAGGTATTCCTTTTGATTGTCTGGAAAATTCTGGTATTTCATATCCTTTAATTCTATATACCTTTCCATAATTACTAAAGAATAATACATAATCATGCGTTGATGCATAAAGCATTTTTTCAACAAAATCCTCTTCATTAGTATTCATACCTTTAATACCAACTCCACCACGATTTTGTGTACGATAAGTGCTAGTACTTACTCGTTTAATATAACCTTTATTAGTTAATGAAATTAGTATATTATCAACAGGTATTAATGATTCATCTTCTATATAATCAATAGCATTCATATCTATTTCTGTCTTACGTTCATCAGCATACTTGTCTTTTATTTCAAGACATTCCTGTTTAATTATATTTAAAACTTTTTGAGGATCTGCAAGAATCTCTGTTAATTTTTTAATTAATTCTTCTAATTCTTTTAATTCTTCCTCTATCTTTTCTCTTTCTAAACCAGTTAATCTTCTTAACTTCATTTCTAAAATAGCATCACATTGTTCTGAAGTTAGGCCAAATCTACTCATTAAGTTTGCTTTAGCATCTTCATCGCTCTTAGCAGCCTTAATAATTTTTATGACTTCATCTATATTATCAAGTGCTATTTTTAATCCTTCTAATATATGTGCTCTCTTCTCTGCTTTATCAAGATCAAACTTAGTTCTTCTTATAATTACATCTTTTTGATGCTCTAGGTAATATCTAAATATTTCAGATAAACCAATAGTTAACGGTCTGCCATCAACTAACATCAAAAAGTTAATACCGTATGATACTTGTAATTGCGTATGTTTATATAAATTATTTAATACTACTTTTGCATTAGCTTCTTTCTTTATATCAAGAACAATTCTTACACCGCCAAGTGAAGATTCATCATCTAAGTTAGAAATTCCATCGATTATCTTATCCCTAACTAATTCTGCTATTCTTGTAATTAGATCTTTTTTATTTACTTGATATGGAAGTTCTGTAATAACTATTTGAGTTTTATTATGATTTTCTACAATTTCTACTCTAGAACGAATAGTTATTGTTCCTTTTCCAGTTTCATATGCTTTTTTTATTCCAGAATTACCAAGAATTATGCCTCCAGTTGGAAAATCTGGTCCCTTAACAAACCTCATTAAATCAAGAATTTCTATATTTGGATTATCTATATATGCTACAAATCCATCAATTACCTCACCTAAATTATGAGGTGGGATGTTTGTCGCCATACCTACTGCAATACCCATATTACCATTGACTAAAATATTAGGAAATCTGCTTGGTAAAACTACTGGTTCTTTTCTTTGACCATCATAGTTATCCATAAAATCAACAGTTTCTTTGTTTAAATCTCTAAGTAATTCCATTGAAATCTTAGAAAGTTTTGCCTCAGTATAACGAGAAGCTGCTGCGCCATCACCATCAATATTACCAAAGTTACCATGTCCATCAACTAAAGGATGACGATAAGTAAATGGTTGTGCCATTCTAACCATAGTATCATAGATAGCAGCATCACCATGAGGATGATAATGACCCATAACAGCACCTACAGCATTTGCTGATTTTTGATATTTTTTATCAGGAGTCATTCCTTCTTCATACAAAGTATAAAGAATACGACGATGTACAGGTTTTAAACCATCTCTTACATCTGGTATAGCACGGGCAACTATAACACTCATTGAATAATCAAGGAAAGAGGTTTTCATTTCCCCTACTAAACCGACTGTAACTATTTTATCTTGTTCTTCATTCATTTTAAAAACCTCCTATATATCAAGATTTAGAACATTCAAGGCATTTTCTTCTATAAACTTACGTCTTGGTTCTACTTCTTCACCCATTAAAAGTTGGAATGTGGAATCTGCTGCTATAGCATCATCCATCTCCACTTTTTTAAGAACTCTAGTGCTAATATGCATTGTTGTTTCCCTTAATTCCTCAGCATCCATTTCTCCTAAACCTTTCATTCTACCAATTTCATACTTAGTATTAGGTGGTAATGTTGCTAAATATTTATCTCTTTCTTCATCATCAAGAACATATTTAATCGTTTTACCATGTTTTATTGAATAAAGAGGTGGTTGAGCTGCATATACATGTCCATTTTCTATTAATGGTTTAAAATATCTATAGAATAACGTTAATAATAATGTTCTAATATGTGCTCCATCGACATCGGCATCGGTCATTATTATAATTTTATGATATCTTAATTTTTCTAAATTAAATTCATCACCAATACCTGTTCCAAATGCTGTAATTATCGTTCTTATTTCTTCATTAGATAATGCGCGATCAAGTCTAGCCTTTTCAACATTTAATATTTTTCCACGAATTGGTAAAATTGCTTGTGTTGCTGGGTCTCTTCCATCTTTTGCAGTTCCTGCAGCACTATCACCCTCGACTATAAATACTTCAGAAATAGAAGCATCTTTACTAGAGCAATCAGTAAGTTTTCCCCATTGATTAGTTAATTCTAATCCACCTTTTCTCCTAGTTAATTCTCTTGCTTTTTTAGCGGCTAATCTAGCACGTGAAGCCATCATACCTTTTTCAATTATTATTTTTGCCTCATCTGGATTTTCCATTAAAAATCTTTCAAAACCATCAGCAAATATTTTATCAGCAATTCCCCTAACCTCAATATTTCCAAGTTTTGTTTTAGTTTGTCCTTCAAATTGGGGATTTGGATGTTTACAAGAAATAATCATTGTTATTCCTTCTTTTACATCATCACCAGTTAAACTATCAGCGGAATTTTTTATTATATTTTTTTGTGTAGCATACTTATTTAATACTCTCGTTAAAGCACGTCTTACACCATCTTCATGAGTTCCACCTTCAGGTGTATTTATATTATTGACAAAAGAATATATTGAAGCATTATATGAATCGTTATATTGAAGCGCTACTTCGACAATTACATTATCTTCTTTGCCACGAATATCTATAATAGTTGGATTTAATGGGTGTTGTGTCTCATTTAACATTTTTACATATTCTGAGATACCACCTTCATAACAAAATTCATCAGTTTTGTCAGTTTCTCTTTCATCTATTAGTTTAATTTTAACTCCCCTATTTAAAAATGCCATTTCTCTTAATCTTTGTTTTAAAATGTCATATTTAAATATAGTTGTTTCTTCAAAAATGGTAGGATCTGGTAAAAATGTAACAGTTGTTCCTGTTCTATTTGCATCACATTCTCCTATTGTTTCAAGCTTTGTCCTATCTTTTCCACCATTACTATACTTTTGATAATATATTTTACCATCACGATAAACTGTTACTTCTAACCATTTAGATAAAGCATTAACGACAGAAGCTCCAACACCATGTAATCCTCCAGATACTTTATATCCACCACCGCCAAATTTACCACCAGCATGCAACACTGTATAAACTGTTTCTAGTGTAGATACACCAGTTTTTGGATGTATATCAACCGGTATTCCACGACCATTATCCTTAACAGTTATTGAATTATCAACACCGACTGAAACTTCAATGGTATCACAATAACCAGCTAATGACTCATCTATAGCATTATCTACTATTTCCCAAACAAGATGATGTAATCCTTTCTCGCCTGTAGTACCAATATACATACCTGGACGTTTTCTAACTGCTTCTAATCCTTCTAATACTTGTATCGAAGAGGCATCGTATTTACCTTCTACTTTTTCTTCTAAATCATCCATCTTTTTTTCCTTCTTTCTTCGTTATATTGCCATCTTTTACTTTAAAAATACCAGCATTATCAACAATTTTCTGATTTATATTTTTTAAATCTGTAGTTGTAATAATATACTGTATATTTGATTTAATAAACTTTATAATATTATTTTTTTTCTTTATATCTATTTCACTAAAAACATCATCTAATAAAACAATAGGATATTCATTTTTAATTTTTTTAAATATATCTATTTCTGCCAATTTAAATGATAATATTGCTACTCTTTGTTGTCCTTGTGACCCATATAATTTTAAATTCTTATCACCTAAATAAAAACTAAAATCATCACGATGTGATCCATACATAGTCATTCTATTTATTATATCTTTTTCATAATTTTGTTTATAAAATATCATAATTTTTTCTAAATCATTATCTATATAATGAACACTTGGCTCATAAATAATATGTAAATCATCTTTATTAGTAATCTTTTTAAATATTTTTCCTATTTTTGAATTAACATTATTTATATAATCAGTTCTATATTTAGTTATTTTTATCAAACGCTCTATCAACTTTTCTGTAATAATGTCTAAATAATTATAATCATATTTGCCATAATTATTTTTTAAGTAATCATTACGTATTTTTAATATTTTATTATATTCATTTAATAAAATAACATAATCTCTATGAAGCTGACATAATTCAGTATTTAATAGATTTCGACGATATTGTGGTGACTTTTTTATTATTTCTAAATCATCTGGTGTGAACATTATTATATTAATATTAGAAATATAATTAGATACTTTATCTATCTTTATATCATTAATTTTCAGACTTTTTTTTTTTTCAGTACAAATTATCTCATACTTATTATTATTGTTTAATGACTCTACTACCTTAAAAAAATCCTTATTTTCTTTAATTATTTCAGATTCATTTATATTTCTATGTGACTTGGAAAGTGCTAAAGTATAAATACTTTCTAAAAAATTTGTTTTTCCTTGAGCATTGTCTCCTACAAATAAATTTATATTTTCATTTAAAGATAATTCTAAATTTTCAATATTTCTAAAATTTTTTAATTGAATTTTAGTAATTTTCAATTTTAAGTATCAAAAATGCTCATAAAATCACCTTTTGCTTTTTTAGGTATTCCCATACTCACATTATAATTATATCATAAAAAAAGAGAAAAAACACTATTTTCTTAATTTTTTCTCTTTTTTAATACCATATTTAACCTAGTTGCTCTCATTATCTGATTTTGAATAGATAAATAAGGTATATCTACTTCTATTTCCTTATTATTATCGAATACAATAATGGTTTTTCGGTCTTTTTTTATTATTTCTTTTATATCTTTTAAACCTATCCAATAACAAGAATCTAAAAGTGGTGATGATGTTGGGAAAAAGATTATATCTCTTGATTCATCTATAACAACTGGAACTTTGTAGCTGCTACCTAATATATTTTTTGATCCAGTCTGTCTACCTATAAGTGAACTTCCAAAATACTGACAACTTTCTTCCATTACTTGATAAACTCTCTTATCTACAATAAATTCATCATCTGTTTCATAGACTTTAGTCTTACCATCTTCTGTTGGCACTATTGCCAAAGTACCATTATTAATCTCATATTCTTTCATATTATCCCCCTTTCGATATATTTCATAATTTAAATTAATAAATTATGTTCACTAATATATCAAAAGGTACTGTCGATATTTGTTGTTTTATGTCGATACTAATAAGTTCTTGTTGGTGAAATTAATTGTAATAAATTATCATTATTCTCTTCTTTTAATATTATAGGTCTTATTTCATCTATAAAGAATAATTTAACATTCTCTGTATCAATAGTTTTTAAAGAATCTAACATAAATTTACTATTAAATGATATTTTTATTTTTTCATTACAATCAATTACATATGTTTCTTCTACTTTACCTATTTCTAAAGACATAGATGTAATTTTCATATCTTTTTTATTAATTTCAAGTGTTACTATATTATTATCACGATCGTTATTTAAGATACTTGCTCTATCAATCATTCCATAAAAATCATATTTATTAATTGTTACAACAAAATTTGAATCTTCACTAATTAATTTAGAAATACTTGGATATTCACCTGCTGTTCCACTTATAATTCTA
>JAEEGJ010016398.1_pt1 | contig 17009 bp, 15 predicted proteins | sample 8958761 | NCBI WGS metagenome assembly JAEEGJ01 (sample SAMN16246546, study PRJNA631951) | gut metagenome | biome: gut microbiome; feature: rumen; material: RS-attached | host: Bos | place: Iran: Karaj | collected 2018-10 | reverse complement strand
CATGACAATCGAACGTTTTGTTTCAGATGATAAAATTCCTGAACAGGATAAAACTTTTATAAGAAAGTAAAAAGATAAAAACACTCTCATTAGAGCAAAGATTGCCTTCCCGATATTTCAAAAAAATACTATTATTTCAGATATGAATGATAACTTGATTTTTGAAGCTGAGCGGGAGATTTCTTCTGCATTTATTGATTCATCTGTTCGGATGGGAGTAGCTCAGTCTGTTTTACTTGTACAGGATAATCTTACTGAGAGTTTTAATGCAATGGACTGTGACGGTGTAATTTACCGCGAAAAGTTCAATGCCTTCTGGGTATTCACAAAGACAAAAGTTCATTTTGAACGTCGTCCAGACTGGCGGGAAATCATTAAAGCCCGAACCTTCCCTATTGCTAACCTTGGAATGCGTACTCATGTAAATACACAGTTTCTTGATAAAGAAGGAAAAACTCTTCTTGTTGCAAATCAGGAAGCCTGTGTTTTAAGTCTGGAAAATCATCGCCCGCTTAAAATCACAAATCTTCCATATCCGAAAGAAAATTTTCCTCAGGCAGTTTTTGAAGAACCTTTTGAACGTTTTCCATCTGATTTTTCTGACAATGAATTTGTATTTGAACAGCAGATTCGTTCATCACAGATTGATATGTCACACCACATGAATAATATAGAATATATCAAACTTGCACTGTGCGTATTCTCGGATGATTTTCTTCAGTCACACGAAATTACAGATCTCGAAGTTCACTATACAGGAGAAAGCAAAGAGGGACAGATTCTTAGAGTTTACAAAAAAGAAGATGCAGAAGTCCCGGGCAAAGTCTATATTCACATCAAGGAAAGTGAACGCTGTGTTTTTGAATGTTGTGTGAAATTCGCAAAATGACTTTGTGAGTTCGCGAGGTTCCAGGAGGATGCGTCCATCAGGATATTCTTCAACATGATAATAATCGTATGAAGCAGCTCTGAGAGTTATTCTTCTTTTTGAGTCCAATTTTGAATCATAAGATCTTACTGCTAATGCTGGCATATATTTTTACTACTGCATACTTCGTTGTCTGGTTACTTCGTACATCATAATTGAACCGGCACAGGCTACATTAAAGGAAGAAGCATAGGAAGTTTCTGCCATTGGAATAGTGCAGAGAGCATCACAATAATCCTTAAAAGCCTTGTTTAATCCCATTGTTTCATTTCCCATCATAATCATTAATGGATGGGTAAAATCTTCTTTATAAACGGGATATTCTTTGTGAGCGGTGGTTCCAAAAATCTTAAAACCTGGATATTTTTGGCGTAAACTTTCTATAAAAGTATACAACTTACTATTATCTTCAACTCGAATAACAGGTACATTAAAGAATGAACCCATGGCAGAAATAACTACATCGGGATCGTAGAGGTCAACGGAATGGCCTGTCATAATAAGCATATCGGCGCCAAGGGCATCACAGGAACGGATCATTGTTCCTAAATTTCCTTTGTTTGAAGGACGATCAAAAAGAACAATAAACGGATTATCAGAAAGCTTAACGCTGTCTAAATCATCCTGCCGCATTTCAATAATTGCCATGAGTTCAGAGGTATCTTCTTTTCCGCTAAGATCTTTCATTAACTGAGGGGTAAGAACAAAGTTTTCAACAGTCTTTACTTCTGAAATCATTCCCTTAGCCCAGTCTGATAAATTATTTTTATCATAAATGAGAGATTTAATATTCCAGTTTTTTGCGGCTGCTTCTTTAAGACTTCTGACTCCTTCTACAAGAAATTCATTGTATTTATATCTTTTGTTGCGGTTAGTTTTTAAAACTTCAAATTTCTGGTAAGTACTGTCTTTTGCTACAATAAAGGTTTCTTTCATCTTAACCTCATATCTTCTTTTTATAAATTTCTGGTTTTCCCAGGAAGTAGCCCTGCATTAATTTTATTGGGTATTTTTTCAGGTAGTCGTATTCTTCCTGAGTTTCTACGCCTTCGGCTAGGATTATGATTCCTTTTTTCTGAAGGTAATTACAGATATCAATCAATGCTTTTTGATTTCTTAGATTTGTGTGAATCTTTGAAATCAGTTTGCGGTCAATTTTTACAATGTCCGGGTTATAGAAATCTATACATTCTTCATCAATGTTTTTGCCAGTGCCATAGTCATCAATTGCTACAAACTCATCTGTCTGAGATTTTATAAACTGTGTAGTCTTTTTGTTGTGAGCATGGCTGTCAAACTCGGTGTATTCGAGCATTTCAATAACCAGGCGGCTCTTTAATCTGTGCTGTACAAGAAGATGAACTTTATCAAGCATTTCATCAGATACAAAAGCAGAAGGGAAGGAATTTAAAAATAATTTTCCTGTAAGATTATTCTCTAAAAATTGTTTTGCAGCATAATAGATTGTAAACTCTTCAATTTCATTTAAGCGATTAAAACGGGCATATTCAGCTATTACTTCCATTGGTGTATAAGGAGTGGGTCGCATAAGTGCTTCATAACCATAAATATTGCCGGTTTCGATTTCAAAAATCGGCTGAAATGCGAAATTAATTTTTTCTGGTTTTGACATCACATCAAAAATTGAAATATTTTCTTTGCTCATCCATTTAAGTCTAACATGAGATTTTGAATTATTACTAATAATTTTATTTTATATTTATGTAAATCATTTAATACACTTCATTTGCCCTAAAACATAATATTTAATATAATAAAAATATGATTATTCCAATTATACTTTCCGGTGGTGCCGGAACACGTCTTTGGCCGCTTTCATGGGGTGACCATCCAAAACAGTTTCTACCGCTCGTTAGTGAGCGCACTATGATTCAGGAAACTCTTCTTCGTCTAAAAGGTCTTCAGATTGGTTCTCCAATTATTTCTTGTGGAGAAGGTCACCGCTTTATGGTTGCCCAGCAGATTGGTGAAGTTAGTGAAACTAAGCCAACAATTCTTCTCGAACCTATGGCAAAAAATACTGCGCCAGCAATTGCAGCTGCCTGCTGTGCCGCTATGAAACAGGATAAAGATGCAATAGTAGTAGTACTTCCAAGTGATCATGTTATTGCAGATGTAGAAGCTTTTCAGAATGCAGTAAAAGCTGCAGCAGTTAATGCTGAAAAAGGATATCTTGTTACATTTGGTATTGTTCCAACTTTCCCTGCAACAGGTTATGGTTATGTAAAAGCAGCAGGTACAGAAAGTGATGGTGCATATACTCTTGAAAAGTTTGTAGAAAAACCTTGTCTTGAAAAAGCACAGGAATATCTTGCAAGCGGTGAGTATGCATGGAACAGTGGAATGTTTGTATTTAAGGCTTCAACATTTATTGAAGAACTTAAGATTCATAATCCAGAAATGGCAAAGCTTTCAATCGAAGCATTTGAAAAGGCAACAGAAGATACAGACTTTATTCGTCTTAACAAAGATGCTTTTGGTCAGATTAAGGGTGACTCAATTGACTATGCTGTAATGGAAAAAACTTCAAAAGGCCGTGTAATAAAATTAAATGCCGGCTGGGATGATGTTGGTTCATGGAGCGCTCTTTATGATATCAGCAAGAAAGATGAAAATCAGAATGTTATCAAAGGTGATGATGTAATCACACTTGATACAACTTCTTCTTACATCCGCGGCGGTAAACGTACTGTTGCTACAATTGGTCTTGATGATGTAGTAATTGTGGACAGTGAAGATGCACTTCTTGTTGCTGCAAAAGGCAAGATTCAGGATGTAAAGAAAATTGCTGAAACAATTAAGAGCCGACAGGCTTAACTCAATACATTAATTATTTCATAACGCTCCGGATAATTTCGGAGCATTTTTATTTTTAAATTTTTCAATTCAAAAAAAGCATGTTATAATTTTAAATATCCAAAAAGTTTTTTATTCTGATATTTTTTCATGGAGTGTAATTAAATGGCAAAGAAAAATGCTTATAAGAACATGTCCACCAAGAAAAAGTCTAGAAAACTTTTCTGGGGAACACTGGCACCTTTACTTACAGTAACAATCGTTTCCTGTACTTTTTTCTATGATATCTCACATAAAATCATAGAGTATTATATTGATGCCCAGCTTACAGGCACAATCGAAAAAATTAATTCAAGTGTACTTGAAAGACTTAATCCTGTTATGGTAAATATCGAGGATTTCTCAAACTTTGCAAGTCTTTCTGATGATACTCAGATTTATGTACCGCTGGTTCAAACATTCCAGAAAAATCTTGAATATTCATCTGGTTTTTATTATTCATCAAAAAGATCAACCTTACAGGAAGGAAGCATATTTGTTCATAACAGCGGCTGGACTCCACCTGCAGGTTATGATCAAACTACAAGAGAATGGTTTAAGTCTGCTATAAATAATCCTGGGCAGCTTGCTTTTTCATCACCATTTGTTGATGCAGATACAGGCGAACTAATTATTACAATTTCACATTCAGTAAATGACACAGAAGGAAACGTAAAAGGTATTGTTGCCTGTGATATTCTTCTTTCAAAACTAACATCACTTTTTGATAATACTTCAATTTCTAAAAATTCATCTGTAAATATGATTACTTCTGATGGTTACTATATTACAAACAAGGATTCTTCAAAAATCATGAAGAAAAAGTATTTCGATGAAACTCAATACAAAGGTGATCTTACAAAATGGATGAGCGGAACTCTCCAGACTTCAAAGGACAGAAAAAACTATTTTGCAATCAGTAAAGTAGGACTCTCTCCATGGTATATTGTAATTGAAGGACCGGTTAAGGATTTTACAGGACAGCTTTCAAATGTAATCATTATTTTTGAAATTGCATTGGCTATCTTTAGTATTATAGCAGCTGTTTATAATATTTTTGTAATTAAGAAGATGAGGGAAGGCGAACAGGAAATGGGAGCCGCCCTCTTTGAAGAAACTCAGAATCTTGTTGTGTCTGCAAAAGAAAATGCAGCCACAGCTCAGGATCAAAGTGCAGCAGTAAAAGAAATTGTTGCAACAATGGAAGACTCAAATGCACTTTCTGAAAGTATCTCTAAAAAGATTCAGGCAGTTTCAAAAGTTGCAGATAAAACTTCACGTGACGTTATTGACGGTGTAAATTCTATCGAAAAAAATGTTGCACAGCTTCATGCTATTTTTGATGCAAACCAGCAAACCATTGATGGAATGAAAATTCTCAGCGAAAGAATTGAAAGCATCTGGGACATTGTAACTTTGATTAACAACGTTGCAGACCAGGCAAAAATTATCGCTTTCAACGCCGAACTTGAGGCTTCTAGTGCAGGTGAAGCCGGAAAAAGTTTCCGTATTGTTGCCAATGAAATTCGCCGTCTTTCAGATGGCATTATCGATGGAACAAAAGAGATTAAAGAGCGTATTAATGAAATTCAGCATTCTTCTGACTCGCTTATTCTTGCATCTGAAAGTGGAACTCAGAAAATCAACGAAGGTTATGAGAGCGCTAAAAATCTTGGAGAAATGTTCGACAGTATTAAAAACTCTGCCGAGATCACTGCATCTTCTGCCGGAGATATTACAGAAATTATTCAGCAGCAAACTACAGCCTCTGAACAGATTCTTATAGCACTTAAACAGATTTCTGCCGGTGTTGAAAACTTTACTGTTGCAACAGATTCTATCTCTGCATCCTCAGAACATATTCGTACTATGTCTGAAGCAATGAATACCAGTATGCAGAGTTCAGACCAGGAAGAAAACTCTGCAAAAAAGGAAAGAAAATAAGCCTATGGCTGAAGAAGATAAAAAGCTTGAAGCACAGCTTGAGAGGCTCTACAACGGAAATGATACTTCTTATCTGATTTTCTCAATTCATTCTCAAAGATATGCTTTAAAGTCTTCTTTGATTCAGGAAATCATATATGATTCAAAAATTCATTTTATACCGTTTACTCCCGACTACATAGAAGGAGTTCTTAATTGTCGTGGAATACCATATACGGTTATCAATGTTTTGAAAATGGAAAAACAGGAAGATTCCGAAATTAAAGAAAAAGTCTTTCTGCTTTTCAACCGTAGTGATGATCATTTTTGTATTCATATATCTAATATAGAAGTTTTTTATGAACCGGAACAGGATGATATATTTAAAGACAAGGTAAAGTATAAGCTTAAATATATTCCGTTCTTTGATGCAGATATTATTGAAAAAAATATCTGTAAGGATTTAGGAAAGCATGAGTGAGTTATCAAATACTGTAAAATATTACCTAGAAGAAACCCGTTCTCTTATTTCCGATATCAGAAAAGCTCCGGAAGAATACCGTAAACATCTTCGAATTCTAAGTATGACAAAAGATAATTCTCATTTACTTGGTTATGAGAATATTTACAGATTATACAAAGCTCTTGAAGATATTTACAAAGCACTCCTTGATGATAAACTTCTTTTTTCTAAAAACGTAAAGACTCTTATTGTTTTAGTTCTTGATGAAATAACCTTATTATGTAACATGGTAGAGGCTTCTGAAGATATTGAAAAAATAGATGTCCGTCCTTACGTTTTATATTGTGATAAAGCTGTTGCCGGAGAGATTTTTGAACCAAAACATCTTTTAAAACTTGCAAAAACAAATTCAAAATCATCTGGTAAAACAACCACAAGAAAAAAGCGTATTTCTGCAAAAGGTGAAGTAGAAGAGCAGAAAGATGAATTTCTTACAATCAATTCAAAAGCAATCGCAAGCGAAGTTACTCTTCATGAAGAGATGATTGCCCGTTCTTATATTATTAACAATCAGGTTTCAATGCTCAAAGCCGCTATTTCAGATAATGATATGCGCGGTATAAAAGAAGCTTACAAACTCCTTGCTAATGATACTCAGAACCTGCAGAACACTTTAAGAAACTCTCATGAAAATCTTGTTTCCTTAATTCAGGATGATGCTTACTTAAAAAGTCATCAGACCTTCACAGGATTTTTTGTTACTGCAAATGACAAGAAGTTCATGATTTCCTCTCAGTACATTCATGACGTTATCTGTGAAAGCCCATTGAATTATGAAGTAGTGCAGAATCAGAAAGTTACCAACTATGTAATTGAAAGTGAAACAGGTAACAAAGAAGATGCAGAAATAGAACAGATTCCAGTTTATTCCTTGTCATCATTGTTCCCTGGCCAGAAAGCAAAATCGCTTAATGCCATGGATACCATTTTGATTGTAGATTATCAGACACAGAGAATTGGAATTATTGTTGATGCTGTTCAAAAATTTGTTTCTGTAATTAAACAGGATATGCCACCAGGATTTCATAATTTTACAGCTGTAACCGGTGTTGTCTTTGATGAAAAATATGACATGATTCCAGTATTAAATATGCCCGAAATTATGAAACGATTCCGTTCTCTGCGTGGATATGATGTAAAAAAATTTGAAGCAAACACTAAAAAGCATATCAATAAAATTCTTATTGTTGATGATTCAGAAACTACAAGACAGATTGAACGAACAATCCTCATTGCAAATAACTTTACAGTTGATGAAGCGGTGGACGGAATTGATGCAATTGAAAAGATTAAGCATAAGCAGTTTGATCTGATTTTGTGTGACGATTATATGCCGCGTATGAACGGTAACTTATTCCTTGATAATGTTCGCCGTATGGAAAATTATAAAAATGTCCCTGTTGTTGTGATGGCAGACACACCTTTGGAAAAAGCAGATGCCTTTGTAAACAAAGCTGATTTTTCCCGAGAATTCCTTATATCAACTTTAAAAAGGATGTTGAAAGATGAATAGTAAAATTTTAATTCTTGAACCTTCAAAAACCACTCAATCTTATTTGAATGATAAATTCAACAACACAAAATATACAGCCACTTTCGAAACAGACGGCTTAAAAATGTTGAACTTAATGTATACAACAAAGCCAGCCGCTGTATTAATTAACGCAAAGAGTGTAAATCCAAGAACTTCAGAACTTGTTCGTCTTATTAAAAGTGTTGAAGCATTAAAGAATATCCCACTGGCAATTTATGCAACCAGTGATTTTACTTTTGAAAATACCTACATGACTAATACCGGAGCAGATATTTTTATTCATATTGAAAATGATTCAGTTATTGAGCGTCTTGATGATTTAATGCTTCTTGCAAAAAACAATCAGCTTTCAGGTGGCCCAATGACCTGCGATATTATGAAAAGTGGAATTGCAGAACGCATCTTTTCTTATATCAAAGATATTGGAAATCTGGAAACTCTTGCCCAGAACTTTTTGAACCTTCTTACAGAGTTCTGTGAAATTCCTGCAGCATCTCTTTATCTTAGTGAAGAAGATGGAGCCGAAATCTTTTATATTACAGCTACATCTTTTACAGAAACAGAAGTTAATGATTTTATAAAAGTCTGCACTTCGGAATTTGAAATGGTAGTTCCAGATACAAATATTCTTCAGGTAACTCCACAGTGTCTTAAAACAGAATATCCTATTGATAAATACCACACAGCAAGTATTCCGCTTTCTGCATTCCAGACTATCAAACTTATTAACCAGGATGGAAATAATATTGGTACTGTAAATGTTGTGAGGGAAGGTGCCTTTACAACTCATCAGCTGGACTTGCTTCAGTTCTGTACAATGCTTTTCAATTCACTTGTTGAAAATGCAATCACTCTTAAAAAGAAAATTAAGTTTGAAAAAAATATTCGCCGTGCGTTCAGCCGCTTTGTTCCAGAACAGATTATTGATGAACTTGTTGATGGTGCTGCTTCTTCAGACAAGGTTAGTGTAGGTGAAAAACGAGATGTTGCAATTTTATTCAGTGATATCCGTTCGTTTACAAGCATTAGCGAAATGAATAAACCAGAAACTATTGTGGCCTTCTTAAACAGATATTTTACAACCATGTGTACAATTATCAAAAAGCATGGTGGTACAATTGATAAGTTTATTGGTGATGCAATCATGGCTTTGTTTGGAGCACCGGTTAGTTATGAAGATAATGCCCGTCGGGCTCTTGCTGCAGCATATGAAATGAGAGAAGCATTACCTTCTGTTCCGCTTGAAGATCTTGTTCTGCCACCTGGAATGACTTTTAATATTGGTATTGGAATTCACTATGGAGATGTAATTGTAGGATCTATCGGTTCTTCTGATAAAACGGATTATTCGGTAATTGGTGATAACGTAAACCTTGCTTCACGAATGGAAGGACTTACAAAAACTTACGGTTCAATGATTCTTGTAACTGATGCAGTAAAAAAAGATATATATAAAACAACTGGCGGTACAGATGGTTTTGAGTTCAGATATCTGGATGATGTAAAAGTTAAGGGTAAGGAAAAGGCTGTTCCAATTTATGCAATTGACCGTAACCGTGAAGAGTTCTCTGAAGCTTACCGCGATTTCTATACTAAAGGCTTTGAATTATATAAAGAAGGAAACTGGACACTTGCACGTGAATACTTTGAAAAGGCCGTTTCAGAAATTAATGATGATAAAGCAGCTAATTTAATGCTTGAGCGCTGTATAGAATTTGAAAAGAATCCACCAGAAAACTGGGATGGTGCAATTACTTTCCATACAAAATAAAGGCTTGGTTTATTCTATCTCAAAAACTCCGCTGTCAATTTTTGCTTCGAGTTCTTCGAGCGAAACAGGTTTGCTGAATAAATAGCCCTGAAGTTTTTCACAGCCAATTTCTCTAAGAAAATCACAGGCTTCCTGAGTTTCTACACCTTCAGTTACTGTCTGCATTCCAAGGTCTTTCGCAAGATTTATAATGTTCTTAATGATAGGGCGAGCCTTTTCGTTATTCTCAAAGTTTGAAAGGAATTTCATATCAAGCTTAATTAAGTCAAAATCAAACTCTTTAAGAACATTTAATCCTGAATATCCTGAACCAAAGTCATCAAGCCATAAAGCGTAATCCTGGGAACGGAAACTCTTTAATTCTTCTTTAAGTTTAATATCATCTTCAGAGAGAGTACTTTCTGTAACTTCAATATGAATCATTGATTTATCAACATCATATTTTTTAAGACAGTTTTCAACTTCCTGCGCTAAATCAAGATAATCAAAATCCATGCGGGAAAAGTTTAGAGAAACCGGAAGAATTTTTCTTCCACGGTCAATTGCATTACGGATATTTTTACAGACTTGTTCTACAACATACATATCAAGTCTGTGAATCTGATAATATTCTTCGAGAGTCTGAATAAAGTCTGCAGGGGAGAGGAAACCGAACTGAGGATCTTGCCATCTTGCAAGTGCTTCAAGACCACACATCTTACCATTAGAAGCATTAACTACAGGCTGATAGAAAACCTTAATGTATTCATTTTGAATCGCATCATCAAAATTATTTATGATGTATTGATTTTTCTGGAAATTCAAAGCCATGTTCTTGTCATAAAGACAGTAGGCAAGATTATAATGTTTTTTAATTGTGTTACATGCATATCTTGCATGATCGCAGGCAATGAGCGGAAGTACTTCACGATTTATCGGCTTATAAGCACCAACTTTAATTCCAAGCTTAATATCATAATCAAACTCAGAAACTCTTTTACATATAGAAAGAATCTTGTCTTTGATTTTTACATCTTTTGTAAGTACAACAAAATTGTCATTAGAAAAGTGAGCGTGAAGAGAATCTTCAAAAGTTTCTTTTAAGATATCAGCAAAGTTTTTTAAGAAAGTATTTCCTTCCCAAAATCCATATTTCTGATTAAGCATCTTAAAATTTTCAATATCAAAATAAAGATAAATCAGAGTATTAATATCAACATCTTTTTTATTCATTATCTCCAGAGCCTGGCCACGGAAATAATTCATGTTGGCAATACCAGTAACTTCATCACTAATTGAAAGTTTAAGAAGAATATCATGTGCCTGTTCAAGCCGTTCATCTTTTTTTGCTTCACTAAGCTTTTGTCTGTAAGCGTTAATTGCACTCAGGAGAATGATAATTAAAACAATTGTAAGGTTTACTTTTGTTGCATATGAAGCTGGAATCTGATGATTACAGATTGCAAAGAATATTCCATAAGAAGATCCAAGAAAAACAATGGAATATAAAGGTCTCCATACAGTAAAGCAGAAAACCAGAATGGTCATTGTCATAAGGGTAATAAACTGTTCGCCCTTAAGATAATCCATATAAGAGATATAAATACCAAAAGCAATTGATATGATGGAAAATACAAATCGGATTCCCCACCATACGGCTCTGTTTTGAACAATTTTCTTTTGATGTAAAATTGAATAAATTAAAAGAACTACAGCAGATAAAAACAGAACAAAATAGCTTACAAGATGAGTTACAAGCCAGGATGTTGAGCGATTTAAATCTCCAAGGTACTGGAAAAACAGGGTACTGCAGATCATCCAGAATTCAAGCACTACAACGATTGAAGCTACATAAAAACTTGAACGAATATTCGAACGGTCAAAATACTCATTTGTATATTTTGTGAATTTCTCGATGCCTAAAAATTTCTTCAGTGAATCAAATCTGCCCATATATATAATTCTAAATCCAAGCTCTCAATATTGCAAGTTAGAAAATCTAGGTTTATAATGATAATATTATGAGAGCAAAGACATTTCGGGGTGGAATTCATCCCAAAGAGTATAAGGAACTGAGCAACCAGTGCCCTATAACTCCTGCGTTCCCAGCATCAAAAACCGTTACAATTCCGGTTACGATGGGTGGTGCGCCAAATCAACCGCTTGTAAAAGTTGGTGATGAAGTTGCGAAAGGACAGGTTATTGCCTCTGGTGAAGGCTTTATGAACTGTCCGGTTCATTCTTCCGTTTCTGGAAAAGTTAAAAAAATACAAAATTGTCTGGTAACTGCAAATGGTACAGCACCTTGTATTATTATTGAAGCTGATGATGCAGGGCGCGAAGCATATCTTCCTGTATTAAATCCTTTTGAGACTACAAAAGAACAGGCTTTAGCACGTATAAAAGAAGCAGGTATTGTTGGTATGGGTGGAGCATCTTTCCCTGCCCATGTAAAACTTAATCCACCTGCTGATAAAATCATAGATTATGTTATTGTAAATGCCGCAGAATGTGAACCTTATCTTACTTGTGATGAACGTACAATGGTTGAACAGCCGGCAAAGGTTATTGATGGCCTTGCAATTGTTCTTCATATTGTAAACGGCGGTAAGGACGGACAGGGCCACGCAAAGGGTATTATTGTTCTTGAAGACAACAAGGCATATATTCTTCCATCACTTGAAAAGGAAATTGCTGCTGCGGGCTACAACGATAAAATGTCGGTTTGCCTGGTAAAGACAAAGTATCCTCAGGGTGCGGAAAAGTTTATAGTCTCGGCTGCAACGGGGCGCGAGATTCCTAGCGCGAAACTTCCTGCAGATGCGGGCTGTGTAATTTCAAACGTTGGTTCTGTATGTGCAATCAGTGATGCATTCAGATTAGGAATGCCTTTGATTGAAAGAGCCCTTACAATAAGCGGTGGCGCTGTAATTAAACCTGTAAATCTTAAAGTTCCAGTAGGAACTATTGTAAGTGATCTTATGCCTTCATGTTTTGCCTTAAAAACAGAAGGAGCAGGGGTACCTGTAAAGATTATTTCGGGCGGTCCTATGATGGGCTTTGCAATGGTATCTACAGATTTCCCAGTTGCAAAAGGTACCAGCGGTGTTACATTCCTTACAGAAAAAGAAACCTTCCTTGAAGAAGAATCTCAGTGTATTTCCTGCGGTTCATGTGTTGCAAAATGTGCAATGCGACTTTCACCAGCTCTGATTGTTCGTGAACTCAAGGCTGGTAATATAGAAAAGGCTAAGAGTTTTGGTCTTATGGATTGTATTGAATGCGGCTGTTGTGCCTTTGTTTGTCCTGCAAAAGTAAACCTTATCCAGAGAATCAGACTAGGTAAGGGAATTGTACGCCAGCAGATGGCAGAAGCAAAGGCTAAGGCTGCAGCAAAAGCTGAAGGAGGCAAGTGATGAGCGATAAATTACATGTATCTTCAAGCCCTCATTTTAATTTGAAATGTAACACAACAATGATTATGGGAACTGTGCTTTTTGCACTTCTTCCAGAAGTCATTATGGGTATTGTTTTATTCCGCTGGGCAGCTTTAATAAGAATTCTTGTTTCAGTTGCTTCTTGTGTATGTTTTGAATATATCTTCCAGAAGGTAACTAAGCAGAAGGTTGTAATTGGAAATCTCTCTGCCTGTGTTACCGGTGTTATGATGGCACTTGTAAGTCCTTCAACTGCTCCTGTATGGATTTTTGTTGTTGGTGCAGCAGTTGCAATGATTGTTGCAAAGGGACTTTTCGGTGGAATCGGTTCTAACGTATTCAACCCGGCTTTAACTGGCCGTGCCTTTATGTTTCTGAGTTTCCCTGCTGCCATGGGTGCAAGCTGGATGGCTCCAAAAACAATTTCAGCTGTAGATGCTGTTTCATCTGCAACAACACTTTCTGCTATTAAGGCTGGAAGTTTTGCAGTAGAAAGTGGAACTTACTGGCAGTACTTTATTGGAAACAGAGCAGGTTGTATTGGTGAAACTTCAACCTTATTGATTTTGATTTCTTTTGCATTCCTGGCACTGGCTCACATTATCGACTGGCGTGCTCCTCTTGCGATGGTAGGAACTGTTGCAAGCTGTTCTTGTATTGCCGGTGAAAATGTTGCCATGGCTTTAATGACTGGTGGACTTTTATTTGGTGCAACTTTCATGGTAACTGATTATGCTACAGCTCCTCTTACTAAAAAGGGCCGCCTTATTTTCGGATTTGGCTGTGGTCTTATTACTTTCCTTATCAGAAAGTTTGGAGGATATCCGGAAGGCGTTATGTTCTCTATTTTGATTATGAACAGCGTTGCTCCTTTCTTAAACAATCTGACAGCTCGTAAGTATGGCTACGGTAAAAAAGCCGGTCGTCCTGCAGACGCTGCAACAAAGGAGGCAAGATAATGGCTGAAGCAATCAAAAAAGAAAATGCCTGGAGCATGATTCGTCTTGGTCTTATTCTTGCAGCTTATGCTGTTGTTGCCTGTGCAATGCTTGCAATCGTAAATAATTTTACAGCTCCAAAAATTGCTCAGAATCAGGAGCGAAAGGTTAGTGTAGCAATGCAGGAATTCTTCCCTGATAATGGACTTACCTTTGAAACAGTAAAAGATTTTACACCTCCAGTTGTTGGTGCAATTACAGTTGATGAAATGTATGTTGCAAAACGTGGTAATGAAATTGTTGGTGGTGCCGCTCAGGTTTCTGGTCCAACTTATGATCAGGGATCAATTCTTATTGGTATTAAAACTGATGGAACTGTAGCTGGTCTTAAGTTCCTTAAACTTACAGACTCTCCTGGTTTTGGTCTTAAAGCAAATGATTCAACGTTTAAACTTCCAAACGGAAAAACCTTTTATGGACAGTTTGAAGGAAAGAATGCAAAATCAGGCTTTACTGCCGGAGAAAACTTTGATGCAATTTCCGGAGCAACAATTACAAGTGTTGCAGTTTCTTCTTTAATAAATGAAGGAGCAAAAAATATCTTTAAATACTTTGACATGAAGGGGGTAGCAAAATAATGGCAAACACAAAACTTAAAACCTTTGTTAATGGTTTCCTTCGTGAAAATCCTCTTCTTGTTTTGAACATCGGTTTGTGTTCATCTCTTGGTGTAACAACAAGTATTTTCAACGGTCTTGGTATGGGCGTTGGAATGACCTTTGTTCTTGTTATGAGTGAAATCGTAATCAGTATTTTCCGTAAGCTGATTCCTTCGGCAATCCGTCTTCCGGTTTTCATTACTGTAATTGCAGCATTTACAACAATCGTTCAGCTGGTTCTCAATGCCTATGTTGAATCTCTTTACAATGCGCTTGGAGTTTTCATTCCACTCATCGTTGTAAACTGTATCATCATGGGACGTGTAGAAGCTTTTGCTTCCAAAAATAAAGTTGGAGATTCTATTCTCGACGGACTTGGAATGGGAATCGGATATACAATTGTTCTTGTTGCAATTTCTTTGATTCGTGAGCTTCTTGGTGGTGGAACACTTTTTGCAGGTACTGCACTTAAGATTGATGTTCTTCCAGAAGCTTACCGTATCGGTATCTTTAACAGTGCACCGGGCGGCTTCCTTGTATTCGGTATTTTAGCTGCATGTCTTCAGGCATGGAAACAGTACAAGCAGAATAAAGCTGATGAAGCAGAAATCGCTGCATTGAAAGAAGCTGAAAAACCAGCCGAAGTTGAAGCGCCAGCCGCTGCTGCACAGCCTTCTGAGGGAGGAGCACAATAATGGAAACAATCAAACTTTTTATAAAATCTGCTCTTATTGATAATGTAGTTTTCATCCAGTATCTGGCAATCTGTCCATTTATTGGTATGACAAATGATACAGAAAAAGCAACAGGAATGGGTCTTGCAACTACTTTCGTAATCATGCTTGCAACAGCCGTAACATGGCCAATCTACAAGCTTGTTATGGTTCCTCTTGGACTTGAGTTCTTACAGACTCTTTTCTTTATTCTTGTAATTGCTTCTCTTGTACAGCTTGTTGAGTTCTTCCTTAAGAAGATGTCACCTGGCTTGTATAACGCAATGGGTGTTTACCTTGCTTTGATTACTACTAACTGTGCTGTTCTTGGTATTACAATCAACTGTATTTCAAAGAACTACAATTATGTTCAGAGCCTTGTTTATGCCTTTGGTTCTGCTATGGGCTTCTTAATTTCAATGGTAATTATGAGTGGCGTACGCAGCAGAGTTAAGACAGCTAATCTTCCAAAGGCTTTTGCAGGAACTCCAATATTGTATGTTTGTGCAAGTTTGTTGAGCTTAGCGTTCTTAGGCTTTAAGGGATTGATTAAGTAAGGAGAGCTGAATGAATATAATTTTATATACAATAATAGTTTCTGTAATCATTGCTTTCCTTCTTGGTGTTTTACTTGGACTTTTCAAAAAGATTTTCCATGTAGATACTGATCCAAAAGTTCAGAAGGTAAGAGATGCACTAAGCGGTGCAAACTGTGGTGGTTGTGGACTTGCAGGTTGTGATGCTTTTGCTTCTGCCGTAGTAAAAGGTGATGCTCCAACAAACGGCTGTGTTGCCGGTGGTTCAGACTGTGCTAAAAAAGTGGCAGAGATTCTTGGACAGGCTGGAGTAGAATTAAAGCCAAAAGTTGCTTTCCTTGCCTGTGCCGGTACAAAAGACTGCGCTGCAGATAAAGCAGAATATATCGGAATCAAAACCTGTAAGGCTGCTCAGCTTACAATGAATGGTACAAAAAAGTGTGCATTTGGTTGTATAGGACTGGGCGATTGTGTTAAAGTATGTCCTTTCGGAGCTCTCTACATGGGAGACGATGGCCTTCCAAAGGTGAACAAAGCAAAATGCCTTGCCTGCGGAAAATGTGCTGCAGCATGTCCAAAACATCTGTTCAGTCTTATTGATGCTGATTTGAAAGGTGCAATCGGTGTATGTTCTAACAAGAGTGATAATAAGGTTCAGATTAAAAAGGATTGTTCTAAAGGCTGCTTTAAATGCGGTATGTGTGCACGAAAGTGTCCGGAGCAGGCAATTGATGTAAGTTCAGGTCTGCCTGTAATTGACTACACAAAGTGTACCAGCTGCGGCACATGTGTTACCGCATGTGTTGATAAGGTTCTGGTTTTATTAAAATAGTTAATCCATAGGAGGATATATATGGAAAAGTTATTTAAACTAAAGGAGAACGGCACAACTGTTAAAACAGAAATTATTGCCGGTCTTACAACTTTCATGACAATGGCTTATATCATTGCCTTGAACCCAAACCTTCTTACAGGTTTTGGAGCTAATGGAGGACAGGGACTTTGGAATGGTATTTTCCCTGCAACCTGTATTGCTTCTGCAATTGGTATGTTTGTAATGGCATTCGTTGCAAATAAACCTTTCGCAATGGCTCCTGGTATGGGTTTGAACAGCTTCTTTGCATTTGTTATAGCTCAGATTGTTTCAATTACAGGTTTAAGCTACACAGCATCTTTTCAGGCTGGTCTTTGTATCATTTTGATTGAAGGTAT
>JAEEGJ010016397.1_pt1 | contig 17010 bp, 10 predicted proteins | sample 8958761 | NCBI WGS metagenome assembly JAEEGJ01 (sample SAMN16246546, study PRJNA631951) | gut metagenome | biome: gut microbiome; feature: rumen; material: RS-attached | host: Bos | place: Iran: Karaj | collected 2018-10 | reverse complement strand
TGCGAGTAATGCCGCATCTGTAGACCAGCAATGAATTTCTCCTTCTCAAACTGCTCCAGCATGTCGATAATCTCGAGCAGCGTCTTGTCGTCCTTTTCTACAATCGTTGAGTAGCGCATAATTTCTTAAATTTTTAGTTTATAATACCGTTATCTCTTCGGCCAAGGCATAGCATCCTGCCCCAGCTTTTCTGGGTGCAAAAATAGCAGCAGGGTGTCCCAAAACTTGGAACACCCTACTAAACTTTAACGTCTTTTAAGAATATTGCTTATTCGTTTCGTGTGAATGCGTATGGAAGTGTCCTAATCTTCGATAAGTTTTTTGTGGTCGCAAATTGCGACCGCAAGCAGGATGTCGCATTTTGCGACCACCTTTTTAGTTTCGTCCTCTCTTCAGCAACTCCTTGTTGCCATAACACGTTACGTCTTTCATCTTTCTGTGTCATTATTATCCTCAGTAGGCTGTATGAACCCTATTGGTTTACGCTTGGACTGTTTGCGATGCTCCGCCTGTAGTTCTGATAGAGCAGTACTGATTGCTTCAAGTTGGACACGTGTACTCTCATTGTGCACAAGGTTCCTGCCCCCGTGCTGCTTATCGACCACAGATGCCAGAATATCGACCATTTTCTCTGCCAAAGATGGCTTTATCGACCATTTATCGACCATTTTCTTCTTTTGTAACGGAGGGACGGTTCTTACGTTATAACAAAAGAACCGTCATCATGTTATATAAACGTAACGGGAGGCTCCACTTTCGTGGTTCACCTCCCGCATGTCGTTTCGAACCCTCTCCCTCCTGAGATTCAATCAGGCGCGGTATTCGAAACCATTTTCGGCTGCAAAGATACGAATATTATCAATTTCTTCCAAATTTATATGCTTAATATTTTTTCATTAATCCACCAAGGATCCCAGCGACTATGCACAAAGGCAGAAACCACCAAGGCATAATACATGCCGCCATGAATATAATAAGTAAACTGAATATGATGATTGCACCTTTAAACATAAACCTCCCTTTTAATTATTTCTGAAAAATAGCTCTTTTAGTCTTCTTCAATACTACTTTCTTTAGTTATTTGTTCTTCTTGCATCCTTTTCTCACGCGCTTCCTGTCTAAGCTCTCTGTTTAGAGCTCCCAACTTCCTTTCTCTCTTAACTACGCCATTTCTGATCTTTTTAACAGCATTATTAAACGGACCCGTTGACTTTTTCAGCATCCATTGACATTGCATAATCTTTACATGGGCATCCTTAACTTCACGATGACGCATGTCTTCATCCACTTCATCCATCAATTGATCCACTTTTGCTTTTATATCAATAATATTCTTCAACTTAGCAAGGTATTCTTCCAGTTTGGATAACGTCGATGAGTAATCCTGTTTAGGTGTTTCTTTATTATCGGATGTAGTGTTCAAAATCCATTGGCGGCACTCACAGAGCCTTTCTTCAGCCTCGTCCAAAAGACATTTCGATATTAGTCTTTCAGCCTCTTGTATCTTACACTCCAGACTCCTTATCGTTGGTGAAGCCTCCATATTTACAATCGATTCGTTAAGGTCAACCACCAAAGCCTCCGCTTTTGGATTGTAATAGAGATCGGGATCATAAGATACTATATACACATGCCCCATGTCTCGGGCATGATAGTCTGGTTCCAAACCAAGTTTCAGTTGGTATTTCATGGCCAGATAATCAAACACCTCACCATATACCTCCTGCATCTTATCAGGAGTCATTTCTGTACGCTGGGGAGGTGAATCCATTCCTTTCAGCTGATAACGAACTAAGATATGCACCCCCCTGCCTGACACTGACCTCGAAGCCATTACCACGTTGGGATCATTTCTGAGTATATCCAGGGCTTCATTAATAAGGCTTTCATTTTTTATATGATCTATATCCAAATAGCATAGATCAGTCAGTCCAATTACGTTGCCTCTGGCCTTACCTTCATAGAAAAAAGCACAGGGAGCAAAAGCAGGGAAACATGAGATCTTTATATTTTCAGCACCCATCTTATCCCCTTTTACAAAATATTGCCTACAGGCTTGCGTCCACGCGCAGATTTTTGGGCTAGACCTCAAAATTCTTACAATATCGTCCAGCTCAGCTTCCTGAGGCCATGAAGCCTTTACATTTTTGAAGATGGTAACTCGCATATAATTCCTCCTTGTTATTATTTCTTATATACCACTCAAATCATCCTGCTGCCTGACTGCTTTCATATTGATCACTTTATCTAGGTCTTTTAGCTCTAGATCGTTCGCAGGTTCCTTGGGGGCGTAAATAATATCATTCTTATCTAATAAATCCTGAAGTTCTGAGATATATTCCTTCTGACTCTTTATGATTCTCTTAAATGCTGCAGTCTTAACTTGTCTTAGCGGATATTCTACTTCTATCAGTTGCTTAAGCTTTTTAACCTTTTTATCCGTTACAGTCTTCATTTTTTTATTTAACTCGTTGATTTTCTCCCTGAGTTCATGAATTACTTGCGCCGGTTTCTTATCTCCTTCCATTCTATTATCAGCATAGCCGTTTATGATCAGAATGTTTTTATATCTCATCACCTCTTCTTCAAGGTGTTTTGCATAAGTCATCAAAACACTCCATTTCTCCTGGTCTTTCTTATATGCCTTAATGATATACTTCATCCTCACTTCGTAAGGAATATCGTCATCACCCAGTAAGTCTCTTAGAGTTTCTTCCTTCTCCTCCTTCTTCTTTGTCTCTGGTCTCTTTTCTTCAACCTTCTCTTTTATATCTGACAAAGTGTCTTCAAGATCAATAAGATCTTCTGCTTCTAACTTGTCGACATCGACACCGGTAACGTATTTTACCTCAATTAAACCACCTAATGCTTTATAAACCTTAAACATAATACACAACCATTTAATTATCTGGCTGCAAAGATAAGCGTAGGTTGTTTCAAAACGTGGTGCATGTTCGAGAAATTTTCACTATTTCTCGTAAATTTTTACTGCATCCGCTAACATTTGGTGAATTTTATCGGCTAACGACTGTGGTTTGAGCACTTGGAGACGATTGCCTCGTGACAGGATATAACCGCAGAAGTCCAGAGTAGGACGGACATAACACTCAAAATCGGTATAACCCTCGCCGCGACCAATCTCTACCTGACTATGATGGACAGGAAGATCACGCAAATAAAGGCTCTCATCACCGAATGCACGAAGGACGATCCGCTCAACTGGTATTTCTTCCATCCTGACAACGCCATAGCACTCGCTGAAATAGTCCTCCGCATCAAAGTCTTCATCAATTTCAAAAGTCTTATTGCTGACGATGAGTCCTTTAATCCTGTCAAATGAGAAAATCCTGAATTCGCCAGATTCATATCTGCCTAAGATATACCAGCGCCTGTGATACAACTTAATGCAGTAAGGGGCCATCTGGTACTCTTTTGACTCTTCTGCACCATATTTGTGATAATCGATGGTGATGAGCCTTTTCTTCTTCATGGCATCGATGATCGACTCCAGATAGCCCTTTGCAGAAGGTATAGGTTCAAGAAGTATGCGCTTCTGGAGGCTCAGGCTTTCGCTGATGACATGATTGACAGACAGAGTGGATAGCATCCAGTTCTGGATACTGTCCTCTGTGAGCACATTAGGATTACCTATATAATATTTATAGCCGTTCTTGCGGTCGCACTCAATAAAGATGCCGAAGATGTTCTCAATGGCATTTCTATGCCGGATGAAGGTGTTGCGTGCTATCTCCACACCATCGCTCATATCCGTCTGAACCCACTTGCGATTGATTTCTTCCAAAGTGATGTTACGAGCCTGATAGATGGTATCCACCAACCAGATATATTCCTTGAAAAGAATCGGTGTAGTCATATCGCAACTAATTTATTTCAGCAACTGTCATTCGCCCTTGATTTCTTTAGTAAGTATTGTCCCATTATCTGTTAAGGCATACTTTTGCTTAGGACTCTGTGGGGATTCCTTTTGGGTTGGCTCAACGAGTTGTGCCTCAATAAGCGGATTGAGAATATTATTACGGAATCTACTTCTGTTTGCTTCACCTGCTTCTTCCATTAGCGCAGAAATCGGCAAAGACGTATTCTCCATCAAGGCAACAAGTACTATAGCAGACTTGGTAAGTTGAGCTTGAGACAACTTGGGACAGACTTGGGACAACTTGGGACATACTTGGTACACCATATCTTTTTTTATGCCCTTTTGTATGGCTACAGAATCCTTTTGTATAATCTCTGCATCCACAGGCTCACGTACAATGACACTGAATGCTGTGACAAGTCCTACATTGAACTCTGCAGCAGGGCTTTGGTTTCCCTTCAGCAAGTCTTGTACTTCGCCTATGCCATGATTGAACATGTTGACGTAGTTCAGGTTCTTCATCATCTCTGCTACCACACTATTGCGATAGTCGTTTACATGAGGGAAATTCTCTGGTCGGGCCTGACCATAGAGACCACCCGGATTCATGATTTCTATGTGGCTGTCGTACTGATAGAGACGAGTAGGCATGTTTGCCTGATAATCACGATGCATCACGGCATTCATCATCAATTCGCGCAACACCTTGTAGGGGTAGTTACGTACCTCTTTTTCTCTCAGAATGCTGACAGGAACAGGGCGCTTAGTCACAATACCGTCACCTATAAAGTTCTCCAAATCGGGCAGCATCTTATAAAGACATCCTTCAAAACGCCTTTCGTTGAGTATCATGCCTCCGTTTGTCTCGCCTTTAAAGCGTACAAACTGTATATACGCTCCTGGCATGAAGTATCGAGGATTTTTACCAAACATGATGAGTGCTGCATACGTGGGGCAGTCCCAGCGAATGTTGAACAGGCGTAAGGATGCTAACTGTTCTTTTAGTGGACGCTTTTCGGTAGCCAGTGTTTCTGCATCGATAGCTTTTGGCAGATAGTCTTTGACAATCGCATCTATCTCAATGTCATCTATACTTGCTTCACGACATGGTCTTGTGTCGAATGTCGGCAGACTTGCAGCACAACGTTCAGCAAGAATTCTCTCTTCCTCAGCACTGGCGATGTCACGACGTGGGCCAATGCGAATGAACGTCCTACCTCGATATCGGACAGGTGTGTCAAACGATGGAGTGACCTCTACTACCAGCACATCACCTTCATCTGTCTGCACTTTTTCTGTAGTCATAACAGGTAGGGGCAGAATGTTTCCGTCAGAACGAATACCACTAATGCGTTTCATCAGCGCATCGTCAACTTTCATTCCGCTTATCTGGCCATCATCATATACGCCAATCAACAGATAGCCCTTCTTTCCTGAGCCAGGCATATCATTCGCGAATGCGCATATAGCCTCCTGGAATTTATCCATATTACCAGTAGACGTTGTTAGCTCTATTCTGAAGCCCTCATCTATTGCTATTATCTCCTTTAATTCTTCTTTTGTCATAATTCGCTTGCAAAGTTACAAATTATATTTCACATTAGCCATCAGACTTCATACATCCGACATCTTTCAGCCATATTTCGTTTGCAAAGTTACATCTTTTTTTCTATTAAATTGTATTTGCTGTCAAAAACATCTTTATCTTGTTCTGTTTTATTATTTGTTCCTTCTCACAAAGGGGCTGATACTTTTGTGGGCATCCTCCTGTTGAACTATTTCCATTTTGGAAACAGTTGCCTCCACCATCCACAAACAACATAGAAGAGTTCCTCTTACCTTTGCACATGGAACCTTTCCCCTGAGCCATTGGTTTTATAGGCTATGCGTAGTGTCAGTTTTCGGTAAACATCTACGATAGTAGAAATTATATTGGCCATATAGGCGCTTTGGTCTTGTCCAGCAACGTAGACTATCTACGATAGTAGAAATTATATTGGCATTATAGCCTATAACAAGTGGTAGTGCGCTATGTTGATCTACGATAGTAGAAATTATATTGGCCTTATAGCCTATCCTACGACAAGGTTTGTGTTCGACCATCTACGATAGTAGAAATTATATTGGCCTTATAGCCCCTATTTGCGTGCAAAGATAAGCATAATATTCGAAAATACGACAATTTAGCACTAAACTTTTCAGATTTTTCTATATATGAAATCCCCGCCCTATATGTTGAGATAGGGTTTCGTCTGAGCGAATTGGAGCCATTCCTTGTTGGTGATGGCAAGTTTGACCTCCGATAGATCATTGGCATTCTTGATTTGCTGAGCCAGCCAGAGGCCTTTACGAGCGATGTTGTAGGCTCCGTTAGCATCGGCATTGACAGGCAGCCTTTCTTTTGCTATTCTACTATCAAAGAACTCTCCACATTCATTGGCCACAGGTGATACCATGTAGTCTATATCTGTACCCGTAACACTATTGCGCATTTGTAGGGTAAGCTTCATAAAGTGTAAAATGTCGGTATAGAAATTCTTATTTGCCTGTAGCAGTATCGCCTCTTTTAGGTTGGCATTGAGTGGGATGTTGTGCTTTGCAAATAATGCCTTCCATTCTGTGGTTAGATCTATCTCTCTACTATCCCAATTATTGTTCTTCTCTGCATTGCGGAAAGTCTCTACACGAGTACCATAGGTACAGAACGTCCACTGTGTGCGTGTGTCCTCGGCTTTTGCAGTGAATTTGGTATAGTCAAAGCTGAACTCGAATCGGTCTTGTTCATTATCATAGCGTATGCTGTCAAATTTATTAAAGAAAGACTGTGCACTTGCTACGCTCTCATAGCGTGTATCAAATAGATTGACGAAACCTGTGACAGGATCTATCTTACTGGTATTCCATGCTGGCACATAGAACAGGAATCCGGATTGCTTGCTATTCTTGTTTGGTAGTGTAGGGTCATTCGTTAGCTGATAAGCATGTAGCAAGCCTCCTATCTCATTGGCATCTTTCTTCTTGTCAACGAGGTAATTGAGTTTATCTATGAGCGCTTTCTCAAATTGCTGATATACGGAACTCTCAACCTTCTGCCTACCTCGTTTGAAGCCCACATTAAGGTCTTCTAACAAGATGATGGCATTGTATTTTATCACCAGTTGGGTAATCTTGTGGATCACCTGGCTGAGATAGCCTGTTTTCAGTTCCTTGATGCCCTCGATGGTTTGCCAACTGGAGCGTTCCTCCTTACGCTTCTTATCACGCTCGTTTAGCAATGCGTGATAGTCGGTCGTGTAATCCGTACCCTTGTAACTATTGATAATTTCATTAAGGGAGTATTGCTCTACAATTTCGCCCTTGCTGTTAATGACGCAGATATAGAGCAGATGACGCTCACCTCGATCTATACCGATAAAGTGGAGGTCATCAGAAGCCTTTATGTATTCGCGAACCTGCATGTTGATGTCACCGCTGCCCATACCTTTGAAGTTTAGGGTAATGGGTACGTGGAACATAAATTTGTCCACCGTGTATCTTTTATCCTTTATCAGGTCGTAGTCAAAGGTGCTCTGCTTCTTGGGGTTGTTGGCGTTTTTATTGTCAATAGGCTTATTGGCAGGATGAGTAGGATGCTGATAGGTAATACTCTTCTTACGGAAGAAAACCTCTGCCCCCTGTCCATTAAGCATATAGATCACATCGCTGAGATTGCGTTCATCAAAGAGCATCTTCCAATACAGAGTGTGCATATTAGGAGTACCCTTGCTGTATGGAGAGAAGTCTTTATTGTATATTTTAAAGAAATATATCATGTCCTCATTGACCAACTGATTAATATAGTTCCTTGATACTGGTACAAAATTAATCTGGTAAGCTTGTTGGTCAATATGGTCTGTGAATTCTAAAAGGGATGTATATTCGGACGCTTTTTTGAAATTAAAAGTAAAATCTTTGTAATACCCTCGAACCAAAGGAATGTAATACTCAATAAAAGTTTCAAGATCTTTTCTATTAAATGTTGGACTGGAGGTCAGATGTGATTTTCTAAGTCTTATTTCGTTTATCTCTTTAGGGAGATAAGTGTTCTTTGCTTGTTCCAGTCGTAAATTCTGACCAACAAAAGCTCCTGATGTCTCTTTACGACCATTTACTTTGCAAACCTTACCGTCTATGATCATTAAGTTTTGGACATTATTGCTCATCTTACCACCTTGTCGATAAAGCATAAATTCAAAATCATCTTTTTCCCTTTGGATTGTGGCAATATTGTTCAAACAAGTTCTATGACGAGGATTTAAAATACCCATATAATAAAATCCTTCTCCATCTCTGAATAATGCTGCGCTGCTGGTTTGAGGCACAGCCATGTTTTTTAGGAGTGTAGGGGACTCAAAATTGACCTTTATCTTCTCTACAGAGAATGCTTTGCGAGTAGAGTAATTGCGTACCTTATTATAAAGAGGCGTGATGCTGTCTATCACTTCCCATAGCTGCATCAGTTCGCCATAGAATTTTTCGTCCTTCTCCGCCTCATCTCCATTTCCAAGAAGTGGTTTGACAAAGCGTTGCAAAGCCTTGAAATCGTCAAGAAGATCTTTCAGTTGCATCACCGTCAACTTATCCTGAGAGAGATACTTCTCTCGTGGATAATCTGCATCGAGGATTGGTTTAAGAGCATTATAGTGCACTCGAATACTCGTTGGTATGCTAGGCTCTTGCTTGTTTTCAGTATTGATGGCCCCAAGGGTTGCATAATAGTCAGCGATGTTAGTATCTTTCAACTCTCTGAGACACTCGTTAATATAGGCCAAAGAGAGGCTCTTGGGTTGTTTCTTCAGCTTGCTGATGCGCTCAGAATACTTCTCCTCTGTTTCCCTATTCCTTTTGGGGTTATCGTTTTTCAGATGATACTCTATGGCGTTAGGTATGATGCTCCATTCGCCAAACATACGTTGAGAAACATCAGTTATAGCCAGGTCGTTGGTGATGTATATTTTTGACAGGTCATAGTCACTGATACCTGTAAGTAATACTTTTACGGATTCCTCTACATCATCGAAATAAGAGGTGCAATAATCTTTAACGGCATTGAGCACATCGGCACCAGTATTGAACTCCTCCTGCAACCACGATAACTGTACTCTGTCGCTGAGTATCTGCTTAAACAGAGGCTTTAGTTTGGGTAAACGGTCTTTCTTGTTTGCCTGTTGTTGGTTGTACAGGTTGACATACTCATTGATACCCTGAATCTTAGTGCCATCTTCAAGAGTGCGACCACCAATGATGCTATTGTAAACTTCTATCTGCGATTGAGTGAGCACCATGTTGTAATAGTCAAGGGCAAACATCTCATCGATGCTATTTACATTCAGGTATTCTTCAAAAGCCTTGTATATCGCAGAGAAATTATCAGCAACAGGAGAGCTGGCTATTTTCTCAAAAACTGCCATGTTGTCAATAAACTTTGGCAGATTATCATGTATCAAACGATAAGCAATTGCGGTAGATTTCGCTTCATCGGAATACATGTTCTTGCGGTTCTCATGGAAACCCGTAAAATAGGTGGTAAACTCGTAGAATTCATTCAGGAGGCCCTTGTCAGCATCATTAGTTAAGAACTCTTTCATATCCTGACGGATGAGTTCCTTCTTATCTATCGTTTTATATCGATCATCCCCCTTCAAAGCACCAGAAATGGCTTTTCTCAGCTTGTCCTGTACGTCCTTAAACTGCTTATCCTTCGTAGTCTGAGAATATAAGGCATAATACAACTGAAGTTGCTCCGCATCCAGCTTGAAGTCACTCAGCACATTATCTATATAATCCTTATGATACTCATCTATAAGCTTCTTTACCTTCTTATAACTCTCTGCCCTATGTGCATCGTTAGTGAGAAAGCCATTCTTCTCAATATTCTCTTTCGTCTTACCAATAGGCTGAAGTTCAAATCTCAGAGTCTTACTCAAAGAATACAGATTAGTAAATTGTTCCATTGTATATCTGCTTTATAATTTGTAATTCACGTTTTTAGTTCAATGGTGCAAAGATAGGAATTATTCTCTAAAGTTCCAAATTATTTCAGAATTATCATTGGTAATGGACAAGAATCAGGGCCTTACCCCTTGTTTTGTCCATAATTGAGGCGTTTGTCCATACAAGTCAGAGAAGAATCAGCGAGAATTCTTGGAATCTGCCAGATTTCGCCGTAACTTTGCCCTCGTAAACAAAAAGAAATTCATACGATTAGACATATAGATAGTTTTTTCATACATGGTTTTAGTTAATGATTAATTGGTTAGAAACAATTCAGGACTCGCAGCGGCGGGTCCTGAATTGCTTTTGTACGCGCTAGTCACAGTCCCATTGTGTTATTGTTCTTTAATGTATACAGGCCGTATGTATCTACTATGTTTTAAGGCGCCATTTGTCGCCTCATTTGGGTCAAATCCTGTCCCATTCCAATAATCTCCTTTCATCATTTGTCCAGATCCAGTCCACAGCACTTCCTGTCCATTTTCATCAAAATATCCCCAGGGTATTGGCATTATAATACTATTCCCATTTGGGCCAGTATATTTTACCGCGGCAAGCCCCCCGGTTATTAATTCTAAAACACACTTTTCCCTAAGTTCTTGCCACTCCTCTTTTGTTGGCATTCGCCAATTATCCTTTAGCAGAACATGTGCCGCATCGTACTCTGTCCCCCAAATGTTCATAGTAAATGGTACAACTTGAGAGAACCCACGATAATCCGCTACTTCGGTATGCCCCCAATAATAACGCTTCCCTTGTTTGTTTGGTTTACTATATGGAGCTCCGAGATCACAACTTGCCCACATAACACTTAACCCTAAATCGATAGGTTCTGGTTTTGCAATAGTTGTAGTGAAATTTTTTTCGTCACTCCAGATTATTTCATTATTAGTTACAACAAAAGCTCGATACCAGTACTGCTGCAATTCCTCTAGCCATTCACCTATGTGGACATTCCCACTACCATTGGTGTTTAATTCTGCCAAAAAACGTTCTTTATGATTGTTTATTTGATCATAGTAAAGATCTTGATAATCTTTTTCTGAACCCTCAGTTGTAAGTAAACATACACCAACTTCTTTTACAATATCACATTCTGTCAGCCCCTGCAATATTATAGTAATGTCTGCACTCATATCGTTGTTACAGGTTACGTCACTTGTAGTTATTTTGACTGTTTTGCATTTAGTGGTAAATGATTTTATATCTCCATAATAGCTGTAAAATTCATAACTGTAAGTTTGATCATTATAGATTTCATATTGATAGAAAACCCTATAATAATAAGTTGTGTTCTCATCCAATTCGTTTATAAGCACAGTGAATTCATTATTATCTGCATCTGCACCAATCCCTCGAAAGTCCATTGTCTTGAATTGCTCAGAACTTTTTGCGTATTGTATTGAATAGGATTGATAAGTCAAAGACCCTTCTATTTGTCCCTCAATAATACCTCCAACAATTGCACTGTTCCACATAATACAGCTTGGTGATATAGTCGTTACGGTAATGTCACACCCAGTCTTGAAAGACATATCATTGCTATATATATATGAAGTCCCTTTTTTCACGTATGATTTGCAATAGTATTTAGAATTTGGACTAAGCCCGTCAACTATGGTTCTATAATTACCGCTTATATAAAATGTTCCATCAGAATTAATGCTTTCATTTATGCCTATAGTTTTACATGGTATATATCTCCAATCACTAGAATTTTCAGTGCTCGAGACACAGAATCCATATTCGATTTCTTCTAATCTAACATTTCCATACAGGTTAAGAGATCCAACTAACTCCACATTTCTACCTCCTGGCAAAGCATCAATGTAGAGACTTACGGATAGATCCTCTGTTCTAAATGTTTTTTGCTCGCCAAATTGTGTATCTCCATTAATAATGCAAAAAGCTTGATAGGTATATACTGTATTTTTTGAAAGGTCTGATGCGACAACTGTAAAAAACCCTTCAGTCTGCTCATTAGCATCAATGCTTATCCATTGCTCCCGGCCTTGCTCGGTATATCTAACACCATATCTTTCATATATAAGTTCTTTTTCAAGATAGCCACTTAAAGTAGCAGTTGTCCCAGAAACATTTATTACATCACCTGTTGTGACATGAGGAGAAACTGATGTCTTTTCTTTTGTCTTAAAAGAGATTATTTCGCCTGAACAGTTTTCTCCATTAAGAATAACTGATGCTTTACAATAATATATAGTATTTGGTTGTAGAGATGATAACGTTAGTGAGAATACACCACTAGGAAAATCTTTGAGTTTGCCTACTTCGCAGACAATGCTGTTGGAAGCAGATGGGTTACCTATCGTGTTGTAGTAGAAGTAAATCGTTCCATCACGATTCTCCAAGTCAGCGCCACTTACATAACCAGTGAGCGTGGCTGATGTTTCCGTCACATCTGTTGCTTCTCCTGTTGTGACAACAATTGGCGAAGCTGTAGTAAATGATAAAACGTCACCATAATAGTATATGTCGTCTACCTTAATATAGGCTGCGTAGTAATAGGTTGTGCTTGATGACAAACTTGTAAGCTCAATGGAATAGTTGGAAAAAACGTCATTAATGGATTGATAATTCCAAGAGTCTTTGTTTTCTAAGAGACCATAACAAATGCCATGTTCATAACCATTTATTTCAAAAGATTGTATTTCACCATAAAGCGTAGCTGAAGTTGTTGTTATATTGGCTGAGTTGCCAGTAATTACATCAATCTTGATGCCCGCATCAGCTTCAGGCAATGCTCTTATTTGGCGATCAAATACCTCTACAACAGGATAGATAGTATAATCCTTGTTCAACTGTATGTTGTCAAAATCTATTGAATATGAACTAAAGGAATTAGAGTTGTAATATGTTTTGTGATATAGTTTTGATTCAACAATAGATCCGTTTTCATCAACAAGCATGAAACCAACTTTAACAGGTCTTATACAGAATCCAGATAGATTGGCACTTGCTGTAATAGTGGTACCGTTGCCTTGTTCAATCGTAACATCACTGAAGTTCGGAACGTGCTTTCCTTCGAAGAATGGCGGACAATCAATATTAAATAAATCTTTGGAAACATTCCAAGAAGCAATATTTGCTCCTACGGAGAAATTGTAATTGGGATAAATTGAGATGGGTGTGTCTGTACTTGTAAGTTTCTTGTAGAAATCAGAACTTTTGTCTGCATTTTGAAGATCTCTTTTGTAGACAGTGCCTTTTACATTAAAAGCTATTCCTCCTTCAACTCTTCCGGAAAGCTTGTCAAGAGCACTATTGACAAATGATAACCCAATCTCTGTGAATGTTCCGACAGAGGTTGTGATGTCAGCGGTAATCTTATCATCATCTATTTCGTTTTCAGTAGGCGAAAATTGTAATATTGGTGTACGCTGAGATACTGCTTTGCTATCATATGACACGTTAAATATAGAACGGAAGTTTTGATGAGCAGAAAAGTCTGACGTTATACTCCCTTCAAACTTCGCAAAAAAACCACCATCCAAAAATACAGTAACAAGGGGTGCTATAGGTTCTTCTACATGTAATACTTTAACATCTTTACTGAACGCCCCTTTACCAGAGATTTTCATCCACTCTTTAATATTGTAATCACCAATGATGGTTGTATTTATGCTAGTACCTAATTCTTTGTCTACGATGACAAATCCCATTAACCGAAAATTAGGAGTAACACTAATGCCAATATCCTTTGTGTAACTGAAAGCAAAATCATCGTCATTTGCAAGGTTAAACCAGTCGTTCATTTGAAGCTTAAACGGTGGAACCTTAAACGAAAAGTCACCACCACCACCCACTCTTCTTGATCTTATTGGTGCAGACGAAGAATTGTCGTACTCACTAGTAGCAGAGAAAGGACAATAGTATTGATCGAATATATCTTCCAATTGTACGTCATCAAAAGACAAAATATAGTTTCCTACAATATTTTGTGTGACATTTGATATTATTCCTGCAAAGCCTGCAGGAAATGTGTCATCCATAATTAGATAAACAATCTTCTCCCCCTTTTTTGGTAATAACTCGAGGGGAATAGAAGCTGAAATCTCCATACTTGTAGAAGTCGCAGAGATAACATATTTGCGCAGCTCAAGAGCCATATCAATGACATCGGTTTTTAAAATTGTCTCAGGCTGTACAAAGCCTACACTATCAATGACTGCAAGTGGTATCTTATAAATACTGTCCTTTGTATTAACAATTTGGGTTACTATCTCATCATATGTATTGCCTTCCAAATCCTCATAGGAGTATTCTATACTCAGTACGTCGTCACGAAAAAAAGCATTGGCTTTACCATCATTGCGATAAATATAGAAAGCTTCTCCAATGTTCTGAGCCATACAGCATAGTGCCATGGCAAATAATAGTATAACAAGGTATAGTTTGCGTTTCATTGTTTCGTGAATTTAGAAGTTTTACCGTTGACATTAAACAGATAGACTCCTGACGGGATGGATGAGAGAAGAAGCGTTGCAGAGTCACAACTACGTTGAATCTTGACAGGAATGCGGATGCCTTTCATATTATAAACGGCAATATTCTCAGAAGGTTTAATCCCATGAAATACTATCTGACCATCCTCTTTTGAATAATCGACATTGACTTTGGGATTATTGATGCCCAAGGAACCTCCTCTGAATGTAAAAGTAAGTACATCTTCCTCAGGAAACTCCATGTTAAGAACACCAGAAGTTATAAGCACCTTATCATTATGGAATTTTATTTGTGGCTGTGTTGAAAGTTCTATATCAGTTGTCTTGCCATTTGTATGATGGAGTACTAAGACCTGTGCCTCTCCAATTACTGGAAAACCAAGGCACAACGTAAGTAAAAAGAATAATATCGTTTTCATTTTTTTATTAGTTAGTTTTAATATTGAAACACATTCCTTATGGGAATTGTGCAGAGTGTCAATGGTGCAAAGATAGGTAATATTCTCTAAAGTTCCAAATTTTTTCCGAATTATCATCGATAATGGACAAGAAACAGGGCCTTTACCCTCGTTTTGTTCAAGATCGAGGCGGTTGTCCACACAAGTCAGAGAAGAATCAGCGAGATTTCTTGGAATCTGTCAAAAATCGCCGTAACTTTGCCATCGTAAACAAGAAGGAAAAGACACAATAGAGCGCGGCACGCGGCAGCGCGGCAGCGCGGCATTAAGAGTTTTGCATAGTACAGTGTGAGGCATATATATCTATTTTAAATTATTATATATTATAATATATAATAATTATATATAATATAATAGTTTATGTTGCCGCGGCATCGATTTACCTAATGCCGCGCTGCCGCAGTGCCGCGCTGCCGCGCACTCGGACGAGGGCAATTTTGGGGAGAATACTGCAATCTACTTCGAAAAATAATTGAATCCATGAGATTGCAGTAATTTCGTCGCCAGCGCGCAAGGTGGGGGCATTTTGACTTCGTCGAAATTTGTCGCAACTCCAAATTTTAACATTTGAAATAATTCGGAAATAAATTCGAAAAAGGCTTGTTTTGCATTGATAATTTTTGTAATTTTGCAACGTTGAAAGTGAAGAATGAAGAGTGAAGAGTGAAGAATTTGCTACCGCTGCAGAGGTAATCATAGTTCTCAGTTTTCAATTCTAAGTTCTCAGTTCAACACAGGCGGGAGTCGGTCACCCGATGTAGCTGGCCGAATGAATCTAATGCTATGAAAAACATTTTAAAGTATGGCGAAGATTATCTATGAAGTGTACCAGAACCAGAACGAGCACAATGCTGCTTACGGCAAGTGGTACGGCCGTGTAAAGTATCTGGAGAGTATGAACACCCGTAAGCTGTCGAATCACATCGCAGAGCACGGTTCGATTTACACCCCCGACGTCGTGTACGGCGTGATGGAGAAGTTCCGCAGTTGTCTGCTGGAGATGCTGCTGAACTCGAAGAAGGTGAAGATCGAGGGACTGGGAACGTTCTACACCACGCTGGAGTGCGTCAAGGGCGGCGCTGTGAGCAAGGACAAGTTTAACATCCTGAAGGACGTGAAGGGTCTGCACATCCGTTTCCTGCCTGAGCAGGAGCAGGAGCAGAACATCTCAAGCCGACAGTTCCTGAAGCAGGCCGAGTTCATCAACGTGGACAGCCTCCTGCCGAAGGAGGAGGACGGCACCACGGGTAACGGTGGTTCGCAGAGCGGCAATGGCGGTAGCCAGAGTGGAAACGAAGGTGGCTCGCAGAGCGGCAACCAGAACCAAGGCGACCAGAATCAGGCAACCAGCTTCGCGCTGACGATCACCAAGAGTGGTAGCGGTACTTCGTCCGTGAAGAACGACAGTGAGGAAACCATCAACAGCGGTGATTCACTCGAGAGCGGTGCGAATGTGTATATCGCAGTGACTCCCGCTGAGGGACAGATCCCGACGGCAACGCTGAACGGTTCGAACGTCAGTCTGACTGAGAACGATGGCGAGTACGTGGGTACGTTCCAGATGCCGGCACAGGCCTCGACGCTGGTGATCAACTCGGGCAGCGATGCCGAAGAGGGAGACCAGAACTGATTCTGGAGTAATTAAGAATTAATAATTAAGAATTAAGGATTAATAATTATGATTACTCTGCTATGAAGAAGAATCGGATAATTGAGATTGCGGTGAAGATGATAGTAGCTGCGCTCACGGCATTTGTGACGGCGATTACAACGACCAGTTGTATGGGCTACGGCCCTTTCTAAAAACAAAGCCTCTCGCCAACTGGCGAGGGGCCTCTGTTTTATTTCTTGTCGTAGGCGTGGACGGGGTAGTCGATGGTGTAGTGGAGTCCACGGCACTCCTTACGCTCGAGGGCCCAACGGGTGATGAGGTAGCCCACATTGATCATATTGCGCAGTTCACAGATATCCTTCGAAGCCTTGACACGCTTGAAGAGACGCTCCGTCTCCTCATAGAGCATATCCAGACGGTCCCAGGCGCGATGCAGTCGCAAGTCAGAACGCACGATACCCACATAGTTAGCCATGATCTGATTGACCTCACGCACGCTCTGCGTAATGAGCACCTTCTCCTCGTTGGTCATCGTTCCCTCGTCGTTCCATTCAGGCACCTTCTCGT
>JAEEGJ010016395.1_pt1 | contig 17012 bp, 33 predicted proteins | sample 8958761 | NCBI WGS metagenome assembly JAEEGJ01 (sample SAMN16246546, study PRJNA631951) | gut metagenome | biome: gut microbiome; feature: rumen; material: RS-attached | host: Bos | place: Iran: Karaj | collected 2018-10 | reverse complement strand
CTTTCATCAGCTTGTTGTGGAATTCGTTGTGGATGCCGAGCGCGTTGAGCAAAATCTCGGCGTCGCTTTCGGCGCTCCAGCCGTCCATTTCGGCGAACTCCTCCTCGAGCTCGCTGATCCGCAGACCGTCCTCCTCGGTGAAGTCCTCTTTCGCATAAAGCTCCTCCTTCGCGTCCATGATCTCCACGAGGTGGGCGTTGCCCATCAGCACCGTACGGATCACGTCAAATTCGTCGAACGCGAAGTGGTCCTGCTTGAGGACGCTCAGGCGTTCGCCCGGGGTGATACTGACATAGCCCTTGTTCGGCTCGATCTCACCGGAAAGGATCTTCAAAAACGTCGATTTGCCCGCGCCGTTGGCGCCGATCAGGCCGTAGCAGTTGCCCTTGGTAAAGTTCATCGACACGCTGTGGAACAGCTCTCTGCCCCCGTATTGCAGCGTGACGTTATTGGTACTGATCATACGATCACGTCCTTCCGAATAGCATGTGATTATTCTATCATAAAGCGGCTGTTTTTTCAAGCTTTTGTCGATTCATTCCCTGCGAACGTCGATTCATTCCATCTCGCTTGACAAAAGCCGCAATCGGCGTATGATGGACTTGCATGAAACACATGCATCATTTGATAGAAAGAAGGTATTCCCATGAAAAAGACGCTGCAAACGCTCTTGTCTCTGACTCTATGTCTGCTGCTGCTCGGCGCAGTGATGCTGCCCGCGGCAGCGGAAGCGCACAGCACACAGGTGCTCACCATTGACATCCAAAGAACCGGAGAAGTCACCGCCAGTGGTAACGATATCCTGTTGTTCACGGTCGTGACGACGCCGGCGGTGAAGTTTGTCGATTTCAACAACGGCAAATGGGAGCCTTATACGACCGATTTCGAGCTTGTCGGCACCACCGATGACGGCAACCTGATCTGGCAGCAGACCCGGGTAAACGGTCAGGCGCACAATTTTATTGAGATCCTGTGGGACGATGAAAACGGCATGCGGGTCGTTGACTTCGAAGATTTCGAGTATCCCGAAAACATCGGCAATGTGCAGCCCGTTGCGCAAAAAGGCTGCCCGTGGTGCGGCACCTCGCACGGCGACGGCTTTGACGAGATTATCGCATGGTTCCACGCGCTGTTCGCGAAGCTCTTCGGCGCGCGCTATTGAGCGGTTTCCCCAAAAGTCCCGCAAGGGACTTTTTTTATTTGTCCCGCCGCGTGAAATCTTACGTTTTTCTGACAATCGCCGCCGTCCTCTTGCGTCGGCAAAAGAAATATGGTATGCTGAAAGCGTCAGGAGGGATATACAATGACTCGACAAAAACAAGGCCTTGCGCTGCTTTTGGCGCTTTTACTCATTCTGTCTCTTGCCGCCTGCGGCAAAACGCAGGGCTATACGGTGGTCGTGCCGTACGACGCGCACTACAGCGAAAAAGAGATCCGCGCAGCGATGCGCACAGCAGTTCGCTATTTCGAACGGGAATTTGACGGCTGTACCCTGCTGTCGATCTATTATGACGAATCCAAGGTCAAGGACGCCGAACCAGAATGGGCGGCGCAGTATGACGCCGATGAGGCGATCGTCCTGCTCTCTTCCTTCCATGTGGATGCCGGCGGCGGCGACGGCAGTCTCAACCCGAACAGCGATTACACCGGCTGGCAATGGATCCTCGTGCGCAGCGGCGGCGGCAAATGGCAGCTGAAGACCTGGGGGTACTGAGCATGAAAAAGCTGATGATCCTGTGCGGCGCGCTGCTGCTTGCGAACGGCGCGCTGATCACGCTGATCTCCAACCTCAATTTCGGCACGCTGCTCGTCTTCGGACTGGGCGCGGTTCTGCTGCTGTTCGGCCTTTTCTGGAAGCACCTATGGAAATGGCTGCGCGTCGTCGTGCTGTGCGGCTGCGCGCTGCTCGTGCTGCTGACGGGCGCGCTCTCTCTTTACGGCAGCTTTGATAACGCGACCGGAACAGAAGACGCGCTGATCGTCCTCGGCTGCGGCGTCCGCGGCGACCGGGTCTCGGTCGGGCTCGCGCGGCGACTCGATAAGGCAGCGGCATTTTATAAAGAGCACCCCGACGTGCTGATCGTCGTCACCGGCGGTCAGGGCGCGCAGGAGACGATCCCCGAAGCGGACGCGATGGCGCGGTATCTTCTCGCCGGCGGCGTCCCGAAGGAAAAGATCATCAAAGAGCCGACCGCCTCCTCCACGCTCGAAAATTTGCGGTTTTCCGATGCTCTGCTGCAAAAGAAGCTGAAACGCGACGATTACACCGCAGCGATCGTGACGAGCCGATTTCACGTCTTCCGCGCGGAGCATGTCGCCTACGCCCTCGGCTTCTCGTTCACGCACCTCGGCGCGGGCAGCATCTGGTACACCGTTCCGATGAACAACCTGCGCGAACTGTGCGCCATCGCGAACGAGCTGCTGCGCGGGACGCTGCGGCTGTCGCCGGTACAGTAAAAAACGCAACGAAAAAGGCACCCCATCCGGGGTGCTCTTTTGTTTTGATACAGTGTATTATCACACAAGCTCGATGATGCACATCTCCGCTGCGTCGCCGCGGCGCGGGCCGGTCTTGATAATACGGCAGTAACCGCCGTTGACATCCTTGTACTTCGGGCTGATTTCGTCAAACAGCTTCTTCACGACATCTTCTTTGGTGATGTAAGCGAGCGCCTGACGTTTGTTGTGAAGCGTGTCTTCCTTGCCGAGGGTGATCATTTTCTCGGCCATGGAACGGACTTCCTTCGCCCGTGTAACGGTGGTTTCAATGCTGCCTTTCTCCAAGAGATAAGTTACCATACCTCTGAGCATCGCCTTGCGGTGATCGCTGGCTCTGCCGAGCTTTCTGGTACCTGCCATTTGAAATCACTCCTTTGTTGAAAATCAAAAATTATTCGTCCTCAGCTCTGAGGTCCAGACCGAACGAGTGAAGCTTGTTGATCACTTCGCCGAGCGACTTTTTACCGAGGTTGCGCACCTTCATCATGTCCTCTTCGGTCTTGGTTGTCAAATCTTCCACGGTGTTGATGCCGGCGCGCTTCAAGCAGTTGAACGAGCGCACTGACAAGTCAAGTTCCTCAATGGTCATCTCAAGGACTTTTTCTTTCGTGTCCTCGCCTTTATCTACCATGATTTCCGTATCGTATGCCTCTCCCGACAAATCGCCGAACAGAGCGAGATGTTCGTTGAGAAACTTGGCTCCGAGCGAAACGGCTTCGGTCGCCTTGATCGTTTTGTTTGTCCAGACCTCCAGCGTCAGCTTGTCAAGGTCTGTGACCTGTCCAACACGTGTATTTTCAACGGTATAGTTTACCTTCAGAACCGGTGTATAGATCGAATCGATCGCGATCACACCGATGGTCGGCTGCATGAGCGCTTTGTTTTGCTCTGCCGAAACGTATCCGCGGCCCTTGTTGCAGGTGATTTCCATATTGATATGGGCGTCCTTGTCCAGGGTGCAGATGTGGCTTTCGGGATTCAGAATCTCGACTTCAGAATCACACTTGATATCGCCGGCAAGCACTTCGCCTTCGCCGCTCGCATCAATGTAGATCGTTTTTTCGCCTTCGCCGTAGATCTTCAGGATCACCCGTTTCAGGTTCAGCACGATCTCGGTCACGTCTTCCTTGACGCCGGGGATCGTGGAAAATTCATGCAAAATGCCGTCGATCTTGACGCTCGTAATTGCATATCCGGGGAGCGAGGACAGAAGGATTCTTCTCAAGCTGTTGCCGAGTGTGATACCGTAACCGCTTTCCAGAGGCTCCACGACGATTTTGCCGTAAGTGCCGTCCGGTGCGATCTCCGCAGTTTCGATTCTGGGCTTTTCGATTCCTATCATGCGAAATCCTCCTTATTCTATTGTTGGATTTTGTTGCAGATGATCGTCGCTGAAAACAGGAATTACTTCGAATACAACTCAACGATGAGGTGTTCTTCCACTTCGAAGTCCACGTCTTCACGCGCGGGCATTCTCAGGACCTTGCCGGAAAGCTCGTCTCTGTTGAGCTCCAGCCAGGCAGGAACGGTGATAAACGGGGCATCTGCGCCGGTCAGCTTCTGGAACAGCACGGAAGAGCGGCTGCTCTCTTTGACAGCGATGACCTGGCCGGGTTTCACCTGATAAGAAGGAATGTTGCACTTCTTGCCGTCAACGGTGAAATGCGCGTGCGAAACGAGCTGACGCGCCTGACGGCGGGTTTGCGCAAAGCCGAGATGATACACGACGTTGTCCAGACGGCGTTCGCACAGGATCAGCAGGTTGTCACCGGCCTTACCGGGCATCTTCGTCGCCTTGTCATAGTACGAGCTGAACTGCTTTTCCAGCACGCCGTACACGAACTTCACCTTTTGCTTTTCATTCAGCTGAAGCGCATACTCGGATGGTTTTCTTCTCATACCGCCCTTGGGATTGCGATTCGTGTTCTTTTTGGCATATCCCATTGCCGTAGGAGATACATTAAGAGCCTTGCAGCGTTTTGCAACAGGCTGCGCATTTTTAGCCATATAGCTTTTCCTCCTTATAAATCAGACACGTCTTCTCTTGGGCGGACGGCAGCCGTTGTGCGGAATCGGCGTAACGTCTTTGATCATCGTCACGTCCAGACCGGCGGTCTGCAGCGCACGGATCGCAGCCTCGCGGCCTGCGCCCGGTCCTTTAACGTATACTTCAACAGTCTTCATGCCGTGTTCCATAGCAGCCTTCGCGGCGGTTTCCGCAGCGGTCTGCGCGGCGAACGGCGTGGACTTTCTGGAACCTCTGAAGCCCATTTCACCGGCGCTTGCCCATGACACCGCGTTGCCCTGCGTGTCTGTGATGGTCACGATGGTGTTGTTGAAGGTGGATTGGATATGGGCCGCACCGCGTTCGATGTTTTTACGTTCACGGCGACGGCGGATGGTGGCACCTTTTTTGCCTCCCTTAGCAGCCATAATAGGATCCTCCTTTGCTTATTTCTTCTTGTTCGCAATGGTCTTCTTCGGGCCCTTGCGGGTACGTGCGTTGGTCTTGGAACGCTGTCCTCTGACGGGCAGTCCCTTTCTGTGACGCACACCGCGATAGCAGCCGATTTCCTGCAGTCTCTTGATATCAAACGCAGTTTCTCTTCTGAGATCACCTTCGACCTTGACGTTGTGGTCGATGTATTCACGCAGCTTCGAAACGTCGTCTTCGGTCAGATCCTTGACACGGGTGTCCGGATTGACGCCTGTTGCGGCGATGATGTCGCCGGCTGTTTTGCGACCGATGCCGAAGATATAAGTCAGAGCGATCTCGACTCTTTTGTCTCTCGGCAGGTCAACACCTGAAATACGAGCCATTTGTCAGTTACACCTCCAAAATTGGTTTCGCGTCATTAGCCCTGACGCTGCTTGTGCTTGGGATTCTCACAGATGACCATGACTTTTCCCTTGCGCTTAATGATTTTGCACTTCTCGCAAATTTTCTTCACAGAAGGTCTGACTTTCATTTAGAACTACCTCCTTTAAAATGAAACCTGTTCGGTTATTTGGATCTCCAAGTGATGCGTCCTCTGGTCAGGTCGTATGGAGACATCTCGACCGTGACCTTGTCTCCGGGCAGAATGCGGATATAGTTCATACGCAGCTTGCCGGAGATGTGGGCAAGAATTCTGTGGCCGTTGTCCAGCTCTACCTGAAACTGTGCGTTCGGCAGCGCTTCCACAACCGTGCCTTCAATCTCGATCATATCCTGTTTTGACATAACGGATCCCTCACTGAATCTTCATTTCACGCAGCGCGCGTTTCAATCTTCGGTTTGTTGCCATGGACGGTGCGTCCAGCGTTTTGCCCGCCGGGGTCAGGTGGCGCGGATTCTTTTGCTTCGGCCGTTCCAGCGGCCGCTCTTTGCCGTCGCACACCAGCACACCGTTTTGCGTGATCGCCGTGACCACCAGAAGCGTTCCTTTGTCGCGTCCCGCGCGGGAGACCACGACCTGTCCTTGCTCGAACGTCATCGTCTCACTCCCGCGTCAGAATCACCGGGCCGTCTTTGGTAATCGCGACGGTGTGTTCAAAGTGGGCGGAAAGCTTGCCGTCTTTGGTCTTGACGGTCCAGCCGTCCGGCATCTGGCGGATGGCCGCAGCGCCCTGATTGATCATCGGCTCAATCGCGATTGTCATGCCCGGCAGCAGGCGAACGCCCCGGCCGGCTGTGCCGTAGTTCGGCACGGCGGGGTCTTCGTGCAGCGCCTTGCCGACGCCGTGGCCCGTGTATTCGCGGACCACCGAATAGCCCCTTGCCTCGCAATACTGCTGCACCGCAGCACCGATATCGCCGATTTTGTTGCCCGGGACCGCCAGCTTGATCGCCTCATAGAGGCTCTCTCTGGTCACGTCCATCAGCCGCTTCGCCTCATCGGAGATTTCTCCGCAGGCAAATGTGGCAGCGTTGTCGCCGTTGTATCCGTGCTTCTTGGCGCCAAGGTCGATACTGACGATGTCGCCCGCTTTCAAAATGCGCTTCTTGCTCGGTATGCCGTGAATGATTTCATCGTTGACGGAAATGCAGGCGGTGGCGGGAAAGTCATACAGATGCAGGAAATTGGGTTCCGCACCCTGACTGAGAATATACTCATAGGCGATCCGGTCGATCTCCCAGGTGGAGATGCCCGGCCGGACGGCCTCGCCCGCCACGCGGAGTGCTCCGGCGGAAATGCGGCACGCCTCTTGCATCAGCGTGAGTTCCCGCGAAGTCTTGAGCACAATCATGCCTGTTCCTCCAACGCCTTGAGGGTCAGCGCCGTTGTGTCGGCAACGGCTTCCTGTCCCTGCACGACGCGCAGCTTGCCTTTCGCCTGATAATAGGCGATCAGCGGCTCGGTCTGTTCGTGATAGACCCGCAGACGCTCCAGCACGGTCTGTGCCTCGTCGTCCTTCCGCTGCACCAGCGCGCCGCCGCAGCTGTCGCAGACGCCCTCCTGCGCAGGCTTTTTATAAAGCGTGTGGTAGGAGGCGCCGCAGACGGAGCAGACTCTGCGTCCGGCCATCCGCCGGGCAATGCGTTCGTCGGGCACTTCGATGTCGATGACGAGATCGATGCCGACGCCCATCTTGTCCAGCGCTTCCGCCTGCGGAACCGTCCGCGGGAAGCCGTCGAGGATGAAGCCGTTTTTGCAGTCGTCTTCCGCCAGTCTGTCCCGGATGATGCCGATCACGACGTCATCCGGTACCAGCAGGCCGTTTTCGATATAGTCTTTGGCCTTGCGTCCCATTTCGGTCTGCGCCTTCAGCGCAGCGCGAATGATGTTCCCCGTTGAAATGGCCGGGATGGAAAGGCGGTCGCAGATCACTTCGGCCTGCGTGCCCTTACCCGCGCCCGGTGCGCCCAATAGAATCAGTTTCATCAGGTTCACCTCAGAGGGATCAGTCAAGGAAGCCTTTGTAGTGACGCATCATCATCTGGCTTTCAAGCGTCTTGACCGTTTCAAGCGCAACGCCGACAACGATGATCAGGGAAGTACCGCCGAGCGACAGGGTCATCGGTCTGCCGATGAGCTGTGTGAACTGGGTCAGAAGGATCGGGAAGAGGGCGACCACGGAGATCAGCAGCGCGCCGAGGAGCGTGATGCGGCCCAGGATCTTCTGAATGTAATCGGCGGTCGGTTTGCCCGGACGGATGCCCGGGATCATGCCGCTGTTTTTGCGGATGTTGTTGGACATTTCCACCGGATTGTACTGAATGCTCGCATAGAAATACGCGAAGAACAGGATCAGCACGAAATACATGATGCCGTATGCCCAGTGACTGGACGAGAAGACGTCGAAGAACTTCTTCCAGCCGTCGCTGAGACTGTCTTCGTTGAGGAACATCTTGACCGTCGGCGGAAGCGAGAGGATCGAAGACGCGAAGATGATGGGCAGAACACCGGACATATTCACCTTGATGGGGATATGGGTGCTCTGGCCGCCGTACATCTTGCGGCCGACGACGCGCTTCGCGTACTGCACCGGGATGCGGCGCTCGGCGTTGTCCATCCAGACAATGTAGGCTACCATGGCGAGCAGCAGAATGATGACGATGGGAACAAGCGCGAAGTAGGCGCCGCCCTGCATCAGATAGGCGTACATCATGTAAATGAGGGTCGGCATACGCGCGACGATACCCGCAAACAGGATGATGGAAACACCGTTGCCGATGCCCTTGTCGTTGACCTGTTCGCCCAGCCACATGATGAACGCGGAGCCCGCGGTCAGAACCGTGATCACGACCAGACCCTGCAGCACGGCGGAGAAGCCGGTGAACAGCTGCCCTTCGGCGTCTGTCACAACGTAGCCCTTCGCGCGCAGATAGATGAAGTACGCGGTACTTTGCAGCAGCGCCAGCGCGATCGTGGTGTATCTCGTGATGGTTGCGATTTTCTTTCTGCCCTCTTCGCCCTCTTTGGAAAGCTTTTCCAAAGCCGGGATCGCAACGGTGAGGAGCTGAATGATAATGGAACTGTTGATGTACGGGGTGACGGACATGGCAAAGATCGTGCCGTAGTTGAACGCGTCACCGGTCATCATCGTCAGATAGTTCATGAAGGTTTCACCGGTCGGATCCACGATACCGGAGCCGGTGATGTTGGTGAACGGAACCGGAATGGCAGCACCGATTCTGAAAATGAGAACGATCAGCGCGGTAAAGAGCATCTTCTTGCGAAGATCTGCAATTTTCCAGGCATTGATGAACGTACTAATCATTGTCAGATCACCTCGGCCTTCCCGCCGGCGGCTTCGATCTTCTGCTTCGCAGATTCGCTGAACGCGTTGACCTGGACCGTGACAGCCTTTGTCAGTTCGCCGTGGCCAAGCACCTTCACGCCGTCGAGGACCTTCTTGACAAGACCCTTTTCGATCAGCGCGTCGATGGTGACGGTCTCGCCGGCGTCAAACGCCTTTTCGATCGCCGCAACGTTCACGATTGCCATTTCCGTTCTGAAAATATTGTTGAAGCCGCGCTTCGGAACGCGTCTTTGCAAGGGCATCTGGCCGCCTTCAAAGCCGGCGCGCATGCCTCTGCCCGCACGGGCCTTTTGGCCCTTGTGACCTTTGCCGGCCGTTTTGCCCTGGCCGGAACCTGCGCCTCTGCCGATACGCTTGCGCGCCTTGGTGGAGCCGGCCGCAGGAGAAAGTTCGTGCAATTTCATCTGTCGCACCTCCTCATCTTAAGCTTCGGTGACCTCGAGCAGGTGAGAAATCTTCTTCACCTTGCCCTGTGTCTGTGGGTTGTTCGGCTGAATAGCCTCGTCCCCGATCTTGCGAAGACCAAGTGCATGGGCGGTGGCGATCTGATCTTTCTTGCAGCCGATCAGGCTTTTCACAAGCTTTACCTTTACATCTGCCATGACAGCGCCCTCCTTACCCTAAGATTTCCTGCTCGGACTTGCCGCGGATCGCAGCAACTTCTTCCACGTTGCGCAGCTTTGAAAGTCCGTCGAGCGTCGCTCTGACGACGTTGCAGGGGTTATTCGAACGAAGCGCCTTGGTACGGATATCCTTGATACCGACCGTTTCCACGACCGCACGGACCGGGCCGCCGGCGATCACGCCGGTACCGGGGGCAGCCGGCTTCAGCAGGACGACGCCTGCGCCGAACTTGCCGACGATCTCGTGGGGAATGGTCGTGCCCTTGAGCGCAACCTTCATCAGATTCTTCTTCGCGTCTTCAATACCCTTACGGATCGCGTCGGGCACTTCGCCGGATTTGCCGAGGCCGAAACCGACGATGCCGTTGCCGTCGCCGACAACCACGAGGGCCGCAAATTTGTAAATACGACCGCCCTTTACGGTTTTGGAAACACGGTTGATCGTGACAACGCGTTCTGTAAGTTCATAAGCCGATGCATCAATTTTCGTCATAATGATTTACCTCCTTGCTTAGAACTTCAGGCCGCCTTCACGCGCGCCTTCAGCGAGCGCCGCAACACGACCGTGATAGATGTAGCCGCCTCTGTCGAACACGCATTCTTCAATGCCCTTTTCGGCAGCGCGCTTGGCGAGCAGTTCGCCGACCTTCTTCGCGGCTTCCTGGTTTCCGCCGTACTCAAACTCTTTTTCAACACTTGCCGCAGATGCGAGCGTGACGCCATTGACGTCGTCGATGAGCTGGGCATAGATGTGGTTGAGTGAACGGTAGACGCTAAGACGCGGACACGCTGCTGTGCCGCTGATCTTCGCGCGCACTCTCTTATGGCGTTTTTGTCTGGCTTTATTGCTGTCTTGTCTTGTAACCATTGTGATTTCACTCCTTTACCAATCTTATTTACCCTTACCGGCTTTGCCTTCTTTGCGGCGGATGTGCTCGTCGGCGTACTTGATGCCCTTGCCCTTATAGGGTTCCGGCGGACGCTTTTCGCGGACTTCCGCGGCAAACTGGCCAACCTTCTGCTTGTCGGGGCCGCTGATGACGATCTTGTTCGGAGCCGGAACGTCGATCGTGATGTCGTCTGTTTCAGACATGATCACGTCGTGCGAGTAACCGATCTTCATCACAAGGTCGGAGCCCTTCTTCTCGGCACGGTAACCGATACCGTTGATTTCAAGCTCTTTCTTGAAACCGGTGGACACGCCTTCGATCATGTTGGCGATCAGCGTGCGGGTAAGACCGTGAAGTGCTCTGTTTTCTTTCTGATCGTCCGGGCGGGATAATTTGATCTCCGCGCCGTCTTTTTCGATCGTGATGTTGGGCTTAAAGGTATTGGTGAGGGTACCCTTCGCGCCTTTCACCGTCACGGTGTTGCCTTCGATTGTGACATCAACGCCGGCGGGAATCGTAATCGCTTTCTTACCGATTCGTGACATGTGGGCACCTCCTTACCAGATGAACGCAAGAACTTCGCCGCCAACATTGGCTTTGCGTGCGTCCTTGTCGGTCATGATGCCCTTGGACGTGGAGAGGATCGCGATGCCGAGACCCTTCATCACCTTGGGCATATCTTCACAGTTTGTGTAAATTCTCAAACCCGGCTTACTGACGCGCTTGAGACCGGTGATCACCTGCGATTTGTTCGGGCCGTACTTGAGCTGTACGGTGATCATGCCCTGCTTGCCGTCGTCTTCGACGGTGTAGCTCTTGATGTAACCTTCATCCACAAGAATCTGCGCAATTGCCTTCTTCACGTTGGATGCAGGAATTTTCACTGAATCGTGTTTTGCTGAACTTGCGTTACGGATTCTTGTAAGCATATCAGCGATTGCGTCTGTAACTTGCATAATTCCTTTACCTCCTGTTTTGATTGCAACTGCTTACCAGCTTGCTTTTTTCACGCCCGGGATCTGGCCTGCGTGCGCGAGTTCTCTGAAGCAGATACGGCACACACCGTATTTACGAAGATACGCGTGGGGTCTGCCGCAGATCTTGCAGCGGTTATACTGCCTTGTGGAATACTTGGCGGGTCTTTTCTGCTTTACTTTCATCGAAGTCTTTGCCATAAGTAATTCCTCCTTACTGTTTCTCGAACGGGGCGCCCATAAGCGTGAGCAGCTCTCTTGCTTCTTCGTCGGTCTTCGCGGTGGTGACAAAGCAGATGTCCATGCCGCGGACCTTGTCGATCTTGTCATAGTCGATTTCCGGGAAGATCAGCTGTTCTTTGATACCCACGGAATAGTTGCCTCTGCCGTCGAACGCGTTCGGGTTGATACCGCGGAAGTCGCGCACGCGGGGCAGCGCCAGGTTGAAGAAGCGGTCGATGAATTCATACATCTTGTCGCCTCTGAGCGTCACCTTCGCGCCGATGGTCATGCCTTCGCGCAGTTTGAAGTTCGCAACGCTCTTCTTCGCCTTGCAGAGCACGGGCTGCTGACCGGTGATTTGTCTGATATCGGAAACGATCGCGTCGAGGATCTTGGAGTTATCTCTCGCTTCGCCGCAGGCGACGTTCACAACGACCTTTTCGATCTTCGGGATCTGCATCACGCTCTTATAGCCGAACTTCTTCATCAACGCGGGTGCAACCTCGTTGACGTAAGTGTCTTTCAATCTTGCCATCGTCATGTGCCTCCCTTATTCAAACTTTGCGCCGCAGTCCGCTTTTTTGCAGACGCGCATCTTCTTCTGTCCGCCCTTTTCTTCCACGATCACGTGGCCGACGCGGGTCGGTCTGCCGCATTTGGGGCAGATCAGCTGAACCTTCGAGGCATACAGGGCGCTTTCCGCCTTGATGATGCCGCCCGGTTCGCCCATCTTGCGGGGCTTGACATGCTTGGATACGACGTTGATCCCTTCCACGATCACCTTGCCCTCTTTCGGGCTGACCTGCAGGACCTTGCCTCTTGCGCCACGATCTTTGCCGTTGATGACAACGACCTGGTCGCCTGTTTTCACGTGAACCTTACTCATCGTGACACCTCCTTAAAGTACTTCGGGAGCAAGGGAGAGGATCTTCAGATAGTCCTTCTCACGAAGCTCTCTCGCAACCGGTCCAAAGATACGGGTACCTCTGGGGTTTTTGTCATCTCTGATGATAACGGCTGCGTTTTCATCGAAACGGATATATGTTCCGTCATCGCGGCGAACGCCTGTCGCGGAGCGGACGATGACCGCCTTGACGACTTCGCCTTTTTTCACGACGCCACCCGGTGCTGCCTTCTTGACAGAAGCAACAATGACGTCACCGATATTCGCATATCTTCTTCCGGTGCCGCCCAGTACGCGAATGCACATCAGTTCCTTCGCGCCGGTGTTGTCGGCAACTTTCAGATAACTCTGCTGTTGAATCATTGTATTTGGCCTCCTTTAAGCTGCACCAAATTATTTGGCTTTCTCAATAATCTCGACCACGCGCCATCTCTTGTCTTTGGAGAGGGGGCGGGTTTCCATAATCAGCACACGGTCGCCAATGCCGCATTCGTTCTTTTCGTCATGCGCCTTCACCTTGACGGTGCGGTTCACGATCTTCTTGTAAAGCGGGTGACGGACCTTATCCTTGATCGTCACGACGACGGTCTTTTCCATCTTGTCGCTCGTCACGATACCAACCTGTGTTTTACGAAGGTTTCTTTCCATCTGTCATGTACCTCCCTTTCCTCAGGAATTTGCGCCGTGAAGCTCGATGTCGCGCTGAACGGTCTTGATCCGGGCGATATCCTTTTTCACTGCGTTGATTCTCATCGGGTTATCCAGCTGATTCACAGCCTGCTGGAAGCGAAGATTGAAAAGCTCCTTCTTCAGCTCTGCGAGCTTTTCGTCCATCTCTGCGGCGGACAGTTTTCTGATTTCGCTAGCTTTCATGACTGTTCACCTTCCTTTGTCTGATCTGCCTTCGTCGCGAACTTGCACTTGATCGGCAGCTTGTTTGCGGCAAGCCGCATCGCCTCACGGGCAAGCGCTTCGTCGACGCCTGCGATTTCAAACATCACACGGCCCGGTTTGACAACGGCCACCCAGTATTCGGGCGAGCCTTTACCGGAACCCATGCGGGTCTCTGCCGGCTTTTGCGTGATGGGCTTATCGGGGAAGATCTTGATCCAGACCTGACCGCCACGCTTGATGCAGCGGGTCATGGCGATACGGGCCGCCTCGATCTGTCTGGAGGTGATCCACGCGGGTTCGAGGGCGACAAGACCGTAATCACCGTAGGTGACCTGGTTGCCCTTATGCGCTGTGCCTTTCAGACGGCCGCGCTGCACTTTACGACGTTTTACACGCTTCGGTAATAACATTATTTGTTGCCTCCTTCCCGACGATCTTCTCTTCTCTGTCTGGGACGACGGCGGTCCGGACGGCGGCGGTTTTCATTGTTGGAAACCTGAAGCACTTCGCCTGCATAGATCCAGACCTTGACGCCGATGCGTCCGTAGGTGGTTTTGGCTTCAGCGAAACCGTAGTCGATATCGGCACGGATCGTCTGAAGGGGAATCGTTCCCTCTTTGTACGTTTCACTTCTCGCGATTTCAGCACCGCCCAGACGGCCGGATGCCTGGCACTTGATGCCCTTGGCGCCCATCTTCATGGCGCGGCCGATGGACTGCTTGAGTGCGCGGCGGAAGGAAATTCTGCGTTCGAGCTGACCCGCGATGCTTTCGGCAACGAGCTGCGCGTTGACGTCGGGGTTCTTGATCTCGATGATGTTGAGCGAAACCGCTTTGCCGACCTTCTTTTCGAGGGTGGCTTTCAGCTTTTCGATCTCGGCGCCGCCGCGACCGATCACCATACCGGGCTTCGCAACGTGGATATTGATGCGAACGCGCTTGGCGTCACGTTCGATCTCAACTTTGGGTACGCCGGCGGGAGCGAGTGTTTTAAGGAGATACTCACGAAGCTCATAATCTTCCACGAGGGTGTCGCCGAAGTCATGCTTCTTTGCATACCAACGAGATTCCCAGTCTTTGATAACACCGACTCTTAAGCCGTTAGGATTGACTTTCTGGCCCATTGTTTAACCTCCTCCTTAATTATTCCGCTTCCTTGAGAACAAGGGTGATGTGAGATGTCTTCTTGTTGATACGGTTCGCACGGCCCTGGGCGCGCGGACGGATCCGCTTGAGGGTCGGGCCCTGGCCGACGTAGCATTCCGCAACGTACAGGCGGGACGTGTCCATATCTTTGTTTTCCGCGTTGGCAACAGCGGATTTCAGCAGCTTTGCAACGACCTCGCACGCAGCCTTCGGCGTGTACTTGAGGATCGCGGCGGCCTTGTCGGCCGGTTGATTGCGGATAAGGTCAAGGACGATCTTCACCTTACGCGGCGCAATACGTACAAAAGTCACTTTTGCAGTTGCTTCCATTTCGTAACACTCCTTTCGACTTATTTACCGTTGTTCGAGGTCTTGGAACCGGCGTGACCGCGGAAGGTGCGCGTCGGGGCGAACTCGCCGAGTTTATGACCGACCATGTCTTCCGTGATGTACACGGGGACGTGCTTGCGTCCGTCATGGACAGCGAAGGTGTGGCCGACGAATTCGGGGAAGATCGTGGAGCTGCGGCTCCAGGTCTTCAGGACGATCTTTTCGCCCTTTTCATTCATTTTCACGACTCTGTCATACAGTCTTTCCTGCACGAAAGGTCCTTTTTTAGTGCTTCTGCTCATAAATCATAGCTCCTTTCATCGACCGTTATTTGTCGTTGCGACGCTTCACGATAAGCTTGTCGGAACGATTCTTCTTCGCACGGGTCTTGTAGCCGAGAGCAGGCTTGCCCCACGGGGTGACAGGACCGGGACGGCCGATCGGGGATTTGCCTTCGCCGCCGCCGTGCGGGTGGTCACACGGGTTCATGACAGAACCGCGGACGGTCGGACGGATGCCCATGTGACGGGTGCGGCCGGCTTTACCGATCTTGACGTTCTCGTGGTCGGTGTTGCCGACGACGCCGATCGTCGCCATGCAGGTTTCGGGAACCTTGCGCAGTTCGCTCGAGGGCAGTCTCAGCAGCGCGTAGCCGCCTTCCTTCGCCATCAGCTGCGCCGCGTTGCCGGCGGCTCTTGCGAGCTGACCGCCGCGGCCGGGATACAGCTCCACGTTGTGGATGAAGGTACCGGTCGGGATGTTGATCAGCGGCAGGGCGTTGCCCGGCTTGATGTCCGCAGCGGGACCGGCTTCCACCACGTCGCCGACCTTCAGGCCGTCCGGCGCGATGATGTATCTCTTTTCGCCGTCCTCATACTGCAGCAGCGCGATGTGCGCGGAGCGGTTGGGGTCGTATTCGATCGAGGCGACGGTCGCTTTGACGTCGAACTTGTCGCGCTTGAAATCGATGATGCGATACTTTCTGCGGTTGCCGCCGCCGCGGTGGCGAACCGTGATGCGGCCATAGCTGTTGCGGCCGCTCTTTTTGTTGAGGGGAGCCAGCAGGCTTCTCTCGGGACCGTTCTTGGAAAGACCGGTGTAGTCGGTATACGACATGTTTCTCGTGCCGTTCGTGACGGGCTTGAGCACACGAATTGACATTTGATTCACACTCCTGTCAGTGGTTTCGCGGAGGATGTCGGCCTCCATACATTACCACTTGGATTTAATAGTTTAAGGGATTAGAGCAGACCGTCGAAGAAATCGATCGTCTTGCTGTCTTCGGTCAGGGTGACGATCGCTTTCTTCCACGACGGGGTGTAGCCCTCGTAGCGGCCGTAGCGTCTGAGATGACCTTTGCAGTTCATGGTGTTGACCTTTGCGACCTTGACGCCGAAGACTTCTTCGACCGCCTTTTTGATCTCGGCCTTGTTCGCGTTCTTCTTCACCTTGAAGGTGTATTTCTTGAACGCGGTCCCGGTCATGGATTCTTCCGTGATGACGGGCTTGAGGATGATGTCATGTGCGAACTGTGCCATTATGCATAAACCTCCTCGATCTTGGCAACCGCATCCTTCAGCACGATCATGCTGTTGCAGTTGAGAATGTCGTAAACATTGAGGGTGTTCACAAGGGAAACCTTGACGCCCGCGATGTTTCTTGCGCTTCTGTAGATGATGTCGTCCTTCTCCGGAAGCACGATGAGGGTCTTTTTGCCGGTTTCCAGCGCGGCGAGCACCTTGACGATCTCCTTGGTCTTGATCGCGTCGAGCTTCAGCTCGTCGAGGACGATCATTTCACCGTCGAGCACCTTCGAGGAAAGCGCGGACTTCATGGCAAGTCTCTTGACCTTCTTGTTGACCGCCAGGCCGTAAGCTCTCGGCTTCGGGCCGTGGGCGATACCGCCGTGATACCACTGGGGCGCTCTGGTGGAGCCTTGTCTTGCGCGGCCGGAGCCCTTTTGTCTCCAGGGCTTTTTGCCGCCGCCGGAAACTTCCGAGCGGGTCAGGGTTGACTGTGTGCCCTGACGCTGATTTGCCAGATACGCTTTGACCATCAGATGCATCGCCGAAACGTTCGGTTCGATGGAAAAGATGCTTTCGTTGAGCGCAAGCTCTGACACTTTGTTACCGTTGACGTCGAATACTGTTACGTTAGGCATTCAGAACAACTCCTTTCTTTACGCTTTCTTCACGCTGTTGACGACCATGACGATCCCCTTCTTCGGGCCGGGGATGGCGCCCTTGATCGCAAAGGGGTTGTTTTCCGCGTCGATCTTCACAACG
>JAEEGJ010016394.1_pt1 | contig 17012 bp, 16 predicted proteins | sample 8958761 | NCBI WGS metagenome assembly JAEEGJ01 (sample SAMN16246546, study PRJNA631951) | gut metagenome | biome: gut microbiome; feature: rumen; material: RS-attached | host: Bos | place: Iran: Karaj | collected 2018-10 | reverse complement strand
GCGTACTGTAAGATTGACTCCTGGGGCACAGTAATTATTTACGACATTATTAAGAATATTTATTTAGGTAATCTAAAAATAGACGCTAAAGAAGAATAACCACATTGGCTATTCTTTTTTATTATCATTGGTGTGATTTTGTCACTCTCTATTTTTCAATTGTTTGTTAAACATATAGAATACAAAGTGATACTTATATGTCTGAAGTAAAGAAACCCACTAATTTAGATAATCTAGAAAGAAATCGTAAGAGATTATCTTTTAAGCTTTCTTATTTTATTAACTGGGTGATGAATAGAAAACCTAAAGTTAAATATTTAGGTGAAAAGTTTCCAGATGAACCAATCTTATTTTTAGCCAATCATGTTGGTAAAAAGGTACCAGTTAAAATAGAACTATATTATCCAAGAGACTTTAGGATGTGGGGTACTCACGAAATGACTGAAGGCTTTAAAGCCGTTCATAAATATTTAAGAGGTACTTATTACCACAATAAACAACATTTACCTAAATGGTTTGCCTGTGTTGTCGCCTCTTTAGCGGCACCTTTCGCTAATATGTTTTATAAAGGGATGAGATTAATACCTACTTATCCTGACTATAGATTCTTATCTACCACGAAAATATCTTTAAAAGCGGTAGCCGAAGGTAAAGATATCGTGATCTATCCAGAAGATAGCTCCACTGGTTATAAAGAAAACTTAGAATATTTCTTTTCTGGTTTTGTGTCTTTACTTGAAACCTTATATAGAAGAGGAACTGATATGCCAGTATTTGTTTCTTACTTCATAAAGAAAAAGAATACATTTGTTATTGCGGAACCAATAAGATATTCCAAGATTAAAGAACTATATGGTAGTGACTTTAATACTATCGCTCAAGAGTTAAGAAAGATCATGAATGATCTGCCCAATAAAATATAGTAAGGGAAATATAAGTTATGGCGTTTCAAATTTTTACAGATTCTAGTACTGACTTAAGTAAACAGTTAAGAACAAAGTATGACATTGATTATTTCAAAATGGGCATCGTGGTCAAAGGTGAAGCTAAGAATGCCGATATGGACTGGGAAGAATATACACCAGAAGAACTATATGGTTGGATTAAAGATTTATCTAATCACTGTAAAACATCTTTAGTGACATATGGTGAATATTTAGAAAAAACAGAAGCCGTTTTAAAACAAGGTAAAGATGTTTTATATCTAGCCTGTACAACCGCTTTATCTGGTTCTTTAAATACTTTTAGACTTGTCGCGGAAGAACTTAAAGAAAAATATCCAGATAGAAAGATCATTGGTGTTGATTCTAAAAGAGCCAATATGTGTCTTGGTTTAATGTGTATCCACGCCGCGGAACTTAGAGATGAAGGTAAAACAATTGAAGAAGTCGTTGAATGGATTGAAAACAATAAAGAATATTTCCATGAAACAGGATCAGTGGAAACATTAACATATTTAAAAGCTGCGGGTAGAGTCAGTGGTGCCGCTGCATTCTTTGGTAACTTAATCTCTTTAAAACCAATCATTATGTTTGATGTGCATGGACATAACTATGCATGGAAAAAAGTAAGAGGCAGTAAAGCGGCCTTAGAAGAATCCTTCCAATATATTAAAGATCACGTGAATGAAAGAACTAAAGTTTGCTATGTTGGTCAAGCCATGGCTAAAGACGCCCAAGCCTACTTTAAAAAGAGAATCGAAGAAGAATTACATATTCCAGTGGAAGAATTCTGGATTGGACCAATCGTTGGTATCTCCTGTGGTCCTGGTATGTACGGCATTTTCTTTGAAGGTGACTTAGTGACCGCGGATAGCGAAAAGAAATAGTTAATAGAAAAAACCATCTTCGATACAAAGGCGGTTTTTTTCTTTAAATACAATTCGATTTAGTGTGATTTATACATTGAAATAGTTGCTAATTATGGTATTATAATTGTGAGCTGTCCGTAAGGACCAGGTTCAACCTAACTGAGGAATAGGAGACTCCTGTCCTCTCCCTAGAAATAGGGATTTTTTTATTATTTTGTCTCTTTAAAAAGAGTCTAAATAATATATAACTATTTCCTAACTATGAAAAGAAGAAGACTAAGCATTTTTATCGACGAAAGTGGAGATTTGGGTAAATACAACAAAGTTACTGAGTTTTATGTTCTTTCGTTTGTTTTTCACGACCAAAAGAATGATATAAGCAGCCAAATTGAAAAATTAAATAATTCTTTAACAAAATACTCAAAACATCCTTTTGCTATACATAGCGAGCCACTTATTAGAAGGGAAGAGATGTATAAAGAGATGCTTCCTAAAGAAAGAAGAGAGATATTTATTAAACTGTTTTTCTTTTCTATGAATACCGGGATAACCTTTAAGTGTTTTGTTTTTAGCAAAAAGAATTACCAATCGACAGAATCTTTACTAAAACACATTGCCATTGAATTAAATAGTTATTTCGTAAGTAACAGAAAGCTGTTTGAAAAATATGATGAGATAATAATCTATTATGATAATGGCCAACTACCAATAAAGTATTCTATTGCTACTTTATTTGCGCCTCTTTTCAAAAATTTTGAAATCCGTAAAGTTTTGCCCTCGGACTATCGTTTGTTTCAAACAGCAGATATGATTTGTACTATGTTTTTAATGGACGCGAAATATCAAAACCACCCAATGTCTAATTCGGAAAAAATAATATTCAATTCTAAGTACGATTTTTATCACGATTTTATGAATTCTCTCAAAACAAAAGAACTAAAATAATTTAATAATCCATAATGCAGTACGAAAAACCACCAAAACTGGTGACATTTATAAGATAATAAATGCATGAACTATCACTATCTCCACTTTGATGAAATAGATTCTACGAATAATTATTTAAAGAACAGTTATCAACTTTTAGATAACTTCGCTTTCGTGTCCGCGGACTATCAAAGTAAAGGCAAAGGTAGAAATGATAGAGTGTGGGAATCCGTTAAGGGTCTTAACTTAATGTTTTCTATATTAATCAAAGATTCAAAGTTATTAGAGGTATCCACGATATTATCTTTAATGACCGCAGTGGAAGTCGCTAAGTTATTAGAAAGATATGATATAGATAATGTATCCATTAAATGGCCAAATGATGTTCTTATTGGGGATAAGAAAGTATGTGGCATCCTTTTAGAAGGACAGTTACCTAATTATCTAGTGATAGGTGTTGGTCTTAATGTTAATCAAAAAGAGTTTCCTGATAACTTAAGAAGACCAGCGACATCTATATGTAATGAATTAAAAAAAGATATTGATTTAGAAGATCTTAAAGAACAACTGTTCCCTAGTATCATTAATAACTTTAGTAAGTTAGATAGAGAAGAATACTTATCTTATTTTAGTGAGCATAATTATTTGCTAAATAAACGCGTCAAAGTTAATATTAATCAACAACTATTTATTGGCGAAGTAGTGGGTGTTGATAATAACTTTAATATCCAAATACTATGTAATGATATTTTGTTACATGTCGATAGTGGTGAACTTGAAATCTTATGAAATTATTAGATCACGAATTTAATGCAGTTATCTTTGATATGGATGGAACCTTAATTGATTCCACTGGTATTTGGCATGAAATCGATAAAGAGTTCTTTGCTAAAAGAGGGATGGAATTACCAAAAGATTATGCGCAACATATTGTGCATTTAGGTTTAACTCAAGCCGCTGTGTACACTAAAGAGACATATCATTTAAGAGAATCCATTCAAGAGATTATGCAAGAGTGGCACGATATGTCGATTGATATGTATAAGTATCATGTGCCCTTAAAAGAAGGCGCTTTAGAATTATTAAAGCTCTTTAAAAAGAATGGCATTAAGATGGCAATTGCTACTGCAAACGATGAACCATTATATAGACCATGTATTGATAGATTAGGCATTGGTGAATATTTTGATGAGATTGCGGACGTTAATACCGCGAAAGAAGGCAAACAATCAGCGAAGATATACCTTGATTTAGCTAAAAAACTAGGCTCAGAGCCACGAAACACTTTAGTGTTAGAAGATATGCCTACATGCGTTAAAACAGCCTTTAAAAGCGGTTTTCTCACTGTCGCCGTTTACGATGATGCTTCTAAAGCATATGATCAAGAAAAGAAAGATAATTCACATCTCTTTATCAAAGACTTTTCTGAACTTATTAAGGAACTTAAACAATGAACTTCTTTGATTCTAATGACTGGCTTAATAGGCCAGGACCAACATATGCATTTAAATTAGACCATATCTTATTTGTAATTATTGGTTTACTTATTGGTATTGGTTTATGCTTCCTACTTTATAAGAAAGATAAGAAAGTCATAAAAATTACTTTAATATCCATTTGGGCTTTTGCTGTATTAATTGAATTAATTTATTACGGGCATGAATATATCAAATGCATCATGGGTAAAGATACATTTAACATTGAAAGCATGTTACCTTTCCATAGTTGCTTAATGTTTTTATATGTTTTCCCTGTCGCTATGTTTTGTAAAAATCCAATTATTAAGACCGCCGCAAGTAACTTCTTAGTGGTCATTAATATGATTATTGGTTTTATTACGTTGTTCGTAGGGTGTCCACCAGTAGGAAGTTCCGCTTTATCGTTCGCAGGTGTGCAATCATTAATACTTCATATCATCATTGTTATCGTTCCGCTTAATATGGTTGTGACAGGATTATATGATATTCAACTTAAAGATATCCGTTTAGGCTTATTAGCGTTCGCTATATTAGGTTTAACCATGTGGATCTTTGATGCGATTACAGGATGTGACTATTTCTATTTCTATGATGGTCATACATTCCCAGTCTTAAAAGTGATCTCTGAAAATGTCCACCATCTTGTTTGGACTTTAATAGTGGTGTTCTGCTACACATTTACAGGATGTGCGATTCATTTCTTAATTATCGGAATTAAATATTTGATTAATAAAAAAGAACAGTCAAAATAAGTTTTAGATAATCGGCCTAGATAAATGAGCTTTAATAGAGCTCTTTTTCTACATAAATCAGTTGCGCAAATTGAAATGCGCAGATATAATTTAAGTATGAACGAACTTAAAGAATTAAGAAAACAATTAGGACTTACACAAATTGAAGCAGCTAGGGCATGTGGTGTTTCTCGTAGGACTTATCAAACCTATGAAGAAAAGCAAATAACAAACGCTACCTTTGAAGAACTACGTAAGAGACTTGCGGACGAAGGTATTTTAGATGGCAGTAATTTTATTTGCAGTGTGAAATATATTAAACGCGTTTGTAGCGAAGTGTTTTCAACGATGTATCCAGAAGTTAAAGCTGCATATCTTTTTGGTAGCTATGCAAGAGGGGAAGCGACCGGCAAAAGCGATATAGATATTTTAGTAGTGTGCCCACCAATGGGCATGAAATTCTACGGAATAGCTGCTGATTTAGAAGAAAAGCTTCATAAACAAGTAGATTTACATACTCATAGGCAATTGATAAGAAATGAAGTCTTTGCGGAAGAAGTACTTAAGGAAGGTATCAAAATATATGGATAGCAAAATACTATTGAGAATAAATACTTTATTAAAAATAATCGAAGAGGTTGTTTCAGATTTAGACAACATTTCTTTTACTGACTTTGAAAAATCAAGTTTGCTACAAAGAGCCACCTCGTTTTCCGTCTCTCAGGTTGGTGAAATAATGACCAAAATAGAAGTATCTCTAGGAGAAAAATACCAAGAATTACCATGGAAAGCCGCAAGAAGAATGAGAAACTTCATTGTGCATGATTATGCAGACGTCGATATTGAGGAAGTCTTTAAAACAGCAAAATATGATCTTCCTCTTTTGAAAGAAGCTTTTGAAAAGATAAAAACGGAATTGATGAATTAGAGAAGATTGACGTTATATTTCTTAAATTCTTTAATATCTTCTTCTGGCCAATAGGAGGATTGTACTTCTCCGATGTGGACCTTTTTTAACAAAAACATACAAAGTCTAGATTGACCAATACCTCCACCGATGGAGAGTGGTAGTGTTTCATTTAAGATAGATTGATGATAAGGCATCTCTAACTTATATTCTTCTTTTTTGGCTTTGAGTTGTTTCACTAATGAATCTTTATTAACTCTAATACCCATACTAGATAACTCAAACGCGATTTGCAATGGTTCATACCATAAAAGGATATCCCCGTTAAGTTTCCAATCATCATAGTCCGCTGCACGAGCGTCGTGTGGCATGCCGTCTTTTAATTTATTACCAATCTGCATTAAGAAGACTGTGCCATATTTCTTACAGATTTCATTTTCTCTATCTTTTCTAGAAAGGTTTGGATAAAGCTTTTCTAGTTCTTTCGTTGTTATAAAAGTCACTTCTTTTGAGAAGTTATTTTCTAACACTGGGAACTGTTTAATTAGTTTGTTATATGTCTTAATAAAAGCTTTATAGATTTTCTTAACTACTGATTTAAGAGTTCTAACGTTTCTTTGCTCAAGAGTTAATCTTCTTTCCCAGTCCCATTGGTCAACATATAAAGAATGAAGATTATCTAATTCTTCAAATCTTCTAATCGCGTTCATATCAGTATATAAACCATCGATATCGTATTTATTTAAGGCATATCTTTTCCACTTCGCTAATGATTGGACGATTTCTAAATCTTTATCGTTTTGATTAACTACAAAGTTAACGGCTTTTTCATAACCTGATAAGTTATCGTTTAAACCAGTACTTGGTTCTACGAATAAAGGCGCGGATACACGCATTAATTTAAGTTCTTTAGCGAGTTCACTTTCAAAAGTGTCTTTCACTAACTTAATGGCCTTTTGAGTATCTACGAGATTTAAGATACTTTGATAGTTACTAGGATAGATGTTCATATTTATTTAATTTCTTTCTTGTTGTTATTTTGATAAACGGTGAATTTTATTTCTAAATCCCCATCCATTTCAGGTGCGCTTTCTTTAATACGTTCAAAGCCTGGTTCTTTATCTAAATTAACAAAGAATACTTCTGCGCCCCCAATAGCATTCACCTTAGTTAAATAGACTTGATCAACATAGGGTAGTGTTTGTCTATAAATAGACGCTCCTCCGATAACAAAGACATCATCATTAACGGAGTGTTCTTTCATAGCTTTTAAGAAGTCTTCAAATGTATGAACATTGATAACTCCTTCATAGTTATGAGTGGGGTCCTGAGAAAGAACAATATTAGTTCTATTTTTAAGTGGTTTACTATTTGGGAAAGATAATAAGGTATTTTCTCCCATACACACCACATGATTAAGAGTGGTTTCTCTAAAGAATTTCATATCTTTAGGTAAAGAGAAAAGAAGACCGTTTCTTTTACCGATACCAAATTCTTTATCACAGTTAAGAATAGAAATAATCATATTAAATAGCCACCGGAATCTTTTTACCTAAATCTTCATATTCATAATCGATTAATTCAAAATCATCTAATGTGAAATCATAGAAGTTTTTAACATTTGGATTAATCTTAAGTGTTGGTGCTTTATGCTGAGGCTTAGCAATCACTTCTTTGACTAAGTCAATGTGTCTATCATAAATGTGCGCATCTGCGATAACATGCACGAGTGTGCCAGCTTTTAAGCCTGAGACCTGCGCAAACATCATAAGTAAAAGTGCGTATTGAAGAACATTCCAGTTATTCGCTGTGAGCATATCGTTACTTCTTTGATTTAAGATGCCGTTAAGTGTGTCACCAGAAACATTAAAAGTCATCGAGTAAGCACATGGATATAAACCCATTTCATGTAAATCTTCGAAGTTATAAATATTAGTCATAATTCTTCTAGACTGAGGATTATGTTTTAAATCATATAAAACTCTATCGACTTGATCGAATTCACCTTCTGGATAAATAGACTTTTTAGCGAGTTGATAGCCGTAGGCTTTGCCGATGCTGCCAGTTTCATCTGCCCAGGAATCCCAAATGTGAGAGTGTAAGTCATGAACATTATTAGATTTCTTTTGCCAAATCCAAAGAAGTTCATCTAAGCAACTCTTAAAAGCGGTTCTTCTAATGGTGAGAATTGGTAATTCTTCTTGAAGATTATATCTATTAACAATGCAGAACTTTTTGACAGTATGCGCGGGTGTACCGTCTTCCCAATGTGGTCTGACATTTAGATTGGTATCCCAAAAACCGTTTTCCATAATATCTTTCATATTCTCAACAAAGATTTGATCCGCTTTTGACATAAGTATTACCTCACAGTATTTACATTATATTGAAATTAGTGTCCTTTCTAAATAGAAAGATTAAAAATATAATATATAAGATGGGCTTAGATATTAAAACAATCATTATCTATGAAGATGATAAACTCGTGGTTATCAATAAACCACGTGGTCTTTTATTACAACAAGATGGAGACACGTCTCACTTATCTTTAGATGTTCTTGTATCTAAATATTTAAATAAAGTAGCGATGCCATTACATAGATTAGATAAAGATACATCTGGTATATGCGTATTCGCTAAAGATAATAAAACCGCAGAAGAAATGTCTAAAATCTTTAATGACCACAGCCAAATAGAGAAACATTATTTAACTTTAGTTTCTGGTAACATCACCGAAGATGGAGTCATCGATGCACCTTTAAGAAAAAGTTTTGAAAGAAAGAAAATGGTGGTGGCGCCTCTTAAAAGTGGCGCTAAATCAGCGGTCACAAAATATCATCCAGTTAAGAACTTTAAAGACTATACCTTATTAGATGTTGAATTATTAACTGGTCGTACACATCAAATACGCGCTCATATGAGTTATATCCGTCATCATGTCGTTGGCGATATCAAATATGGAGACTATAAAGTGAATAACATTTTTAAGCGTGAATTTGGCTTTGAAAACCAGTTTTTACATGCTTATAAGCTGAAATTTTTAGACATAAAAGGCCCTCTAAATTACCTAAAAAATAAGGAATTTTCTTGTAATTTACCCCCAGAATTAGAAGAAATATTAAAAAAATTAGATTAAATATTAATCTAAATAAAATATTTTTAAAAATTTTTAGCAGTCCTATTGACAGAGTGCTAATTTTAGTTATAATGTAGGTGTTAGCAGTCAAAGAGGTTGAGTGCTAAAAGTAATATAAGGAGGGTTGAAATTATGAGAAATTATATTACTAGTTATGATCCATTTTTCGACAGATTTTTCCTTAGAGCAAACAACTGTTCCGTATCACATATGATGAAAACCGACATCAAAGAAAACAAGACTGATTATCAATTGTTCATTGAGCTTCCTGAAGTGAAAAAGGAAGACACCAAAATCACTCTTGAAAACGGTTATCTTAAAGTCACTGCATCCTTAAATAAGGAAGATGAAAATGACGAAGACTACATCTATAGAGAAAGAAGCTATGGTGAGTTCTCTCGTTCATACTATGTTGGTGACACAGTGAAACTTGAAGATGTTTCCGCGAAACTTGATAATGGTGTCCTTACTATTAACATCAAGAAGCACAGCGAAAAAGAAATTGAAAAAGAACACACTGTCTTAATTGGTTAAGTGTTTTCCAATAAGACTCCTTTCCGCAAAAAGCTAGTTAGCTTTTATGGCCACAGTTTATGGGACTGTGGCTTTTTTATGACTAAGTTTATGTTATTAATAGACAATTTTATGCATTTTGGTTTTGCGCGTGTTTCTTTAATTGTTATACTAGGTGCGCAAACGTTGAACATGGCGAGGATGGAGTAAAATCTGTCTTTTATATGCTTAACACAACATTTTAGAAAAGGAGTTTATATGTCTAAATTATTTATTTTAGAGTCCCTTTGGGATAAAGAAATTTGGAACGGTTATTCTCTTTCTTCATTTGAGTGGTGGGTTGACTGGATTGTCGCCGGCGTCTTACTCGTTGCGTTTGGTGGAACTTATTTCCTCATGCGTTGGGTATTTGGCGGTTTCCAATTCAAAGATGGCGATGCCGAATCAGTCGCTCAATATCGTGAAGCTTCTAAATTCAGCGCCGAAGAAAAAGCCCAAGTCGCTGGTAATCCTGAAGCTAAACGTGAACTCAAGCAGAAGAAGAAAATGGAAAGAAAGGACATTGCTTCTAAAGCAAATAGACCAGCAAAGTCCGTTATTACATGGAAAAAGATTAGACCAGTGTTCATTCCTGTTGTTTCATTTGTTTCCGTTGTTTCATTAGCCGCGACACCTGTCCTTTATACTTTGTGGGACATTCTTATGACAACCGCTTCCGGTAGTGCGATTACAATTCACGATACCGAAACATCAAGAGCGGTCGCAAAAGAAGCGGAGAAAAACGTTGTTACCATTCAAGAAGAAGGTATTGTTTTACTTAAAAACACTAATAACGTTTTACCAATTAACTTAGAAACAAATAAGAAAGTGAACATCTTTGGTTCCTGTGCTTATGGTTTGTTCTATGGTAATGGTGGTTCTGGTTCATTCCAAACTGATGGTCGTGTTTCTGGCTTCCCAAGAGTGGCGAAAAAACTTGAAGTTGCTATGGAAGAAGAAGGTTTCGAAATTAATCAAAACCTCTATAACATGATCAAAAACTACTATAAGAATAAATCCATTTCTGTCGCAGAATGTGATTACGATATTCAATGTGGTTTTAACAAATATAACTATCCTGAAATTGTTACTAGTAAAGCCCCATACGATTTCGAACCTCCAGTTTCTGCTTACGAAACAGAGTTCGAAGAATTAGGTGGTAAAACCTTACTTGAAGACGCGAAAGAATTCTCTGATACCGCGATCTTCTGTATCACAAGACGTGGTAGTGAAGACGAAGATATGAAGCTCAGCGATTTACAACTCAAGAGTAATGAAGCTGCATGTATCGATATGCTCGAAGCAGAATTCAAAAACGTCATCATCTTATTAAATGTTCCAACATGTATGGAAGCTGAATTCTTAGATGATAAAGAAATCGATTCCGCAGTATTTATTGGTCATCCAGGTTTAACTGGTACAACCGCTGTGGCAGAAGTCTTAAGCGGTAAAGTTAATCCATCTGGTCACTTAGTAGACACATGGCCATATGATGTGAGAAGCGCTCCATCTTACCAAAACTTTGGTAATGATACCACTTTAACTCATACAGGTGCTTCTACTGGCAAATTTACAGATTATTTAGAAGGCATCTATGTTGGCTATCGTTACTATGTGACACGTGCTAAAGAAGATCCAAACTTCAAATATAACGAAGAAGTTCAATATTCATTCGGTCATGGTTTATCTTATACAACATTTGATAAATCCATTCTTGAATATAAGATTGATGAAGCCGAACAAAAAATTGAATTCACTGTTGAAGTTAAAAATACAGGTAGCGTTCCAGGTAAAGATGTTATTCAATTCTATACCCACGCTCCATACACACCTGGTGGTATTGAAAAATCATACTATTCATTAAGTGGTTATCAAAAGACCAACACAATTGAACCAGGCGATTCCAAGAACTATGATGTCTCCTTCTCATTTAGAGATATCGCTTCTTGGTCCACAGAAAAAGGCTACTATGTCTTAGAAAAAGGTAATTACGAATTCTCCTTAAGAGAAAACGTTTGGGATTTAGCGGTCACTTCTACTGGTAGAAATAACGCTATTAGTTTCAACCTTGCTAATGACGTCGAATTCAAGACATCTTATCAAACAGGTAAAGCCTACGCCAACATCTTCCAAGATGTCGAATGGGGTGCTGATGATACAAAGATTGAATACTTATCACGTAGTGATTTCGAAGGTACTTGGACAAATACATCCGAAATTAATAGAAACTCTGTTGCTAGTAAATTCCCAGGTGGAACTTCTAACACAACTGGTGGAAACACATTCAACTTTGAAGACAATCAAATCGCTGGTGACATTCCAACAACCGACGCTGATAATGGGTTAACCCTTGCCGATCTTAAGAACGCGGATTGGGACGATCCAAAATGGGAACCATTATTAGATCAAATGTCATTACAAGAATTAAAAGATATCGTTGACCAAGGCTCATTCAAAACTGCTGCTATTCCAAGCATTGGAAAAGAAGCTACAGTTGACTACGACGGCCCGGGTGCTGCTTACCACTCTGGTACAGGCCATCCAAGTGAAGTTATCGTTGCTTGCTCTTGGAGTAATGACGTCGCAAGAGTTATGGGTGAATCAATCGGTAGAGAAGGTGCTGCTCGTGGTTTAACAGGCTGGTACGCTCCTGGTATTAATACTCACCGTTCACCATTTGGTGGTCGTAACTTCGAATATTATTCAGAAGATCCATTAATTGCCGGCCATATGGCGGGTCACACTGCTCAAGGTGCCCTGAAGTATGGTGTCTATACATACGCTAAGCACTTCATTTTGAACGAACAAGAAAATAGCCGTGCTGGTGTCTTTGTCTGGGCAAGCGAACAATCCATTAGAGAAATCTACGCCCGTGGATTTGAAATCTACTGTGATTTAGGTGGCTTAGGCATTATGTCTTCCTTCAACTGTATCGGTTCTTGGTGGACAGGTGCTAGCGAAGCCCTCTTAACAACATTATTAAGAGAAGAATGGGGATTCCATGGTGCTGTCGTTACTGACTATGTCTCTTCCCCATATATGGCTGTTAACTTAGGTATCCGTGCGGGTAATGACTTATGGCTAAATAGAAACCCAAGCTGTCACGCACAACACGCCTATAACCAAACTCCACACGATACCACAATCCTCTTAAGAAGATCTGCAAAGAATATTCTTTATGCTTGCGCTCATTCAAATAACGTCTGGACAGAAGACGACTATAAAGCCGTCGGCATTGACGAAGTTGCAAAAACAAGCAGTTAACAAACGCATACATTTTTAAAACTGGAAGCCCGTTGTCTCTAACAATGGGTTTCTTGTGTTTATAGCAATAAAAAAGTGATAAGATAAAAGAATGGATGTAATGCAAATAAATATTGCAGTTGTGGAAGATTCTACAGAAGATTTAGCCAACTGTTTATCTTTGCTTGAACGATACGGTAAAGAAAAAAACATACTTTTCGATATTCAATCTTTCGAAAGCGGAGATGCTTTCTTAATGCGATTTAAGAGTCAATTTGACTTTATTATCTTAGACATTAACTTATCGGCTATGAACGGCATTGACGTCGCTAGAAAGATTAGAGAAAAAGATGAAGAAGTCATAATAATGTTTGCGACGAATTTATCAAAATACGCAACACGTGGCTATGAAGTTGATGCAATTGATTATGTTTTAAAACCACTTACTTACGCTTCCTTTTATTTAAGGCTCGAAAGGGCGATAAAAAAGATAAAAAAGCGTGATGACTATTTTGTTGTTGTACAATGTGAAGGCGGCTTCAATCGAATAAATATTAATGATGTATTATATGTGGAAGTTATTGCCCACGATATTATTTTCCATCTAATTAATGGAAATAACATAACTACTTCTGGCACATTAAAAAAGTTTGAAGAGCAATTAAAAGACCACTGGTTTATTAGATGCAATTCTTGTTATTTAGTGAACGCTAGAAAGATTAAGCGTGTTGAAAAGCTTGATATTCTTTTATTAAACGATGAAATAATAGCGATTTCTCACCCTAAAAAGAAATTTTTTACGGAAACCTTTAAAAACTACGTGATGGAAGAAGGAGAATAATATGGATCTAGTTACTTTGCTAAACATGTTTTTGTCTTTTACTATTGAATTAATCATCGCCGGTGTAATGCTTATTAAACATCCGTTAAGATTCCGTTATAAGCCATATATTTCTATTCCGGTTGGTTTATTGATTTCTTTTGCATCTTCTTTAATCGTTATTTTTGGTCTTAGATACTTATTCAAGCCACAAGATTGGAACGTTTGGCTCAACGTTTTGGCTTATACTATTCCGGTTATCGGAATCTATTTTGGCTTCTTTTTTGCTTATAAAATCAGTCCCGCAAAATTGCTACTGATGATTTCTGTTGCTTATACATTCCAATCCATGGCCTATCAATGGTCGATAATGGCCTTTGATACTGGAATTCAAGCTGTGATATATCAGAAACTAGGGCAAGAGTGGTATCAAGCTTATTATCCGATTATTTATAACATCGGTTATTATTTGATTAAAATTGCTGTTTATGTGGGCTGCTACTTCTTGATTGCTAGATATTACGTTAAATACTCTCAATATATTATTAAAACAATAAACATCATCGTTATGGGTGTTACTGTCTATTTAGTTATTAACGTTGTGAATGCCTATGTTGTCCAACATTTTACGACCATGATGATGGTGGGATGGTTTGATTATTGGCTCCGTGCTGCTGTGACACTCATGCTTATCATTTTTTCTGTATTATTCGATACTCTTGTTGTCGGGGGTTTCCGCGTTGTGGAACACCGTCAAGAAACAATGATTATTAAAGCCACCCTTAATTCAAAAATTAGGCAACAAGAGATGATGGAAAATAATATCAACTTCATAAATATGAAATGTCATGATTTAAGAAAAGAGTTAAGAAGGCTAAAAGCGCAAAAAGGCAATTTAACAGATGAGGATTTTTGCTTATTAGAAGAATCTTTAAATTTCTATGATAGCTCTGTAAAAACAGGCAACGTTAATATCGATGCTTTGTTACAGGAAAAACTTATTTACTGTAATTCTTTAGGCATCGAATTTACCACTCTAGTGGATGGGGATGCTTTTAAAGAAATGGGATCTAGTGATATTTACTTCTTACTAGTTAACATCATTGATAACGCAATTGAAGCGGTGGAACACATCAATGAGAAAGATAAACGCGTCATTTCTTTGACCGCCTCTAAAAAGCAAGGTGTGTTATTTATTGAAGAAACAAATTACTATTTAGGCAAAATTGAGTTTAATAAAGATGGTTCGTTAAAAACCACAAAATCTGAGAATGCTAAATATCATGGATATGGTACTAAATCGATTGCTTATATTGTGAAAAAGTATTCTGGCAATTTGGAATTTGAGGTTAAAGATGATATCTTTAAGTTAAAAATCGCCATTTAAAATTAATGATTATTGAGCGATTGCTTAGCGTATAAATATAAGATTATGTATAAATATAATAAGGTTATGAATTAAGTGTTCATAATCTTTTTATCTATATATAAGATAATAGCGAACTTAGGGATATTTTTGCATATGATGGTTACTTTTTTAATGTGTAATCCATCTTTTCGTGAGATATCTCTTTGCATCAATGCTTATTTGTTAAGGGGACATAATGTTCATTCCTCTTAACAGGTTCTTAAAGAAAGGAAAAAGAATATGAAAGCAAAAAAAGCATTACTTCCAATTCTTACTAGTGCATTGGTTCTCGCTTTGGGTCTTGCTGCCTGTAATGGCAAATCTGAAAGCAAACCTGATGGTGGCGAAAGCCAAACCCAACAAAGCTCTGGTGAAGAAGAAGAGGTAGCAATCAATGTCACCGCTGAAGGTGACAAAAAAGAGCTTCAAGTTGGCGAAACTGTTCAATTGCACGCCGATGTAGAAGGTGTCGAATGGTCCACAAGAGCGGAAGGTATTCTCTCTGTTAACCAAACTGGTTTAGTTACTGCTTTGGGTCCAGGATCTGGTAGAGTCACCGCAAAGAAAGACGGCTATGCTAATGGCAGCATCTCAATTACAGTTGTCAAAGCTCCAGAAAGAGCATGGCAATATGAAGTCCGTTTAGAAGAAGCCGAACACTATGATCCAGATGATTTCTGGGGTATGACTTGGGGCGGCACAGTTATGGGTCCAGGCGACTCACCAATTGAAGACAATAGCGGTGCTACAGATGATGGCACATCCTTAGGTTGGTTACAACAAGGCTGTAAAGAAACAATGACCTTTACATCCGATAAAGCCGCTAAGGTCGAACTCGGTGTCACAATGGCTTATAACGCCCAAATGGATTTATCCGCTGCTTTATCTGTTAAATTCAATGGTGCAGCCATTTCTATGGCCAACAGAGTTTGCGATGGACCAGATGATGGAAACGATCAAAATTATTATGATTTCCACGCTGTTTCCTTCGGTATGGTGGATTTAATCGCCGGCAATAACGTTTTAGAAATTGAAATGATTGCTCAAGGTCCAAACATGGACAAAGTCGTCATTTGGACAGAAGAAACATTAGCAATCGCTGCTGTTCCTGCTGTTGTTAAAGAAAGAATTGAAGTTGCCAACGCAACTCTTACTGTTGAAGAAGAAAAAACAGTTCAAATCGAATTAACAAAACCAACAAGCGCTGAAGGCGTTAGCTTTGTTTCTGATCATCCAGAAATCGCTTCTGTTAGTACCTCTGGTTTAGTGACAGGCGTTGCTGCTGGCAGAGCCACAATCACTATTTCCAAAGAAGGTATGAAAGATGCTTCAGTCGTTGTTACTGTTAGAGAAAAACAAGTGGCTGGTACATATTTACTTGAAGCAGAAGATGGCGTTCTTGAAGGCGGAAGCATTCGAGTTGAAACCAATAATGCTCAAGCCAGTGGCCAAGCTCATGTCGGTTACACATCCGCTGATCAAAAGATTACATTAACATTCAATGTTGAAACTGCTGGCCAATATAGAATGTCGTTTGCTGGTTGCTCCAATAACGTTACTGATTGGTCAACCTATCCAGACGTTACTGCTGACGCGCACGAATTAGAACCATGTATGACAATTAAGGTTAACGATAGCCCTGTTTCTTTAACAGGTAAAGTTATCGCTGCTGGCCCATGGGGAACATGGCAAGTCATCAACTTAGGTGAAGTTGCTCTTGTCGCAGGTTCAAATACAGTTGTATTCGAGTTCTCTGCTCAAGGTCCAAACGTTGACTACGTTAAATTTGTTAGCGTTTCTGAACCAGTCGTCGTCGTTAAACACACCGTCACATTTGACGCCAATGGTGGTACAGGCGAAATGGCCGCTGTCGAAGTTGAAGAAGGTCAATATACATTACCAGCTTGTAGTTTTACCGCTCCTGCTGATAAAACATTCAAAGCATGGAAAGTCGGCAACGCCGAAAAACAACCAAATGATGTCGTCTACATCAATGCTGA
>JAEEGJ010016391.1_pt1 | contig 17016 bp, 15 predicted proteins | sample 8958761 | NCBI WGS metagenome assembly JAEEGJ01 (sample SAMN16246546, study PRJNA631951) | gut metagenome | biome: gut microbiome; feature: rumen; material: RS-attached | host: Bos | place: Iran: Karaj | collected 2018-10 | reverse complement strand
ATGTTGCGGTGGTTGGCGGCGGCGACACTGCCTGCGAGGAGGCCACCTATCTGGCGCACCTTTGCAACAAGGTGTATATGATTGTGCGCAAAAACTTTCTGCGTGCGTCGAAGGCGATGCAGGAGCGCGTGATGAACACCCCGAATATCGAAATCTTGTTCGAACACAATACTTTAGATTTGTTCGGCGATGGCGTTGTTGAGGGTGCCAATTTGGTTTACCGTCAGGGAACGCCCGACGAGGAGCGCCGTCAGATTAAGATTGACGGATTCTTCCTTGCAATCGGCCATCATCCGAATAGCGCTGTTTTTCAGCCGTTTGTAAAGACAGATGCAGATGGTTACATCATCACCGAGCCGAACTCGTCGCGCACCAACGTACCTGGCGTTTTCGCTTGCGGCGATGTGATGGACCGCACCTACCGTCAGGCCATTGTGGCTGCAGGTTCGGGCTGCAAGGCCGCACTCGACGCCGAACGATATCTTTTGAGTAAGTGAGTAAAGAGTAAGGTGTAAAGAGTAAAGTTTTGTTAATCAATAATTAAAATTCTAAACCCTTCTCAACAGCGAAGCGTCTAAACTTCTTAACTCTAAACAAAACTTATAACTTGTAACTGACTTATGATATACCATTTCGATTGCTATTGCCCAACCCAATGGGGACAGAAGTTGGTTGTTACTGGCTCGTCGAAAGAGTTGGGAATGTGGGATTTAGACGATGCGTTGCCGCTCGAGTGCTGCGATTTGAACCGCTGGCGGGCAACCATTGAATGCGAGTGCACCGAAACGGTTTATTATAAGTATGTTGTTGTGGATGAGCAGAATAGACAGTATGCAATGGAAGTGGGCCGAGTGCGGGTTCTGCCCGAAGCGCCGCAAGATGCCGTCGCGTGCCACTGTATTGACACCTGGCAGGAGTTGCCGAAGGAGCAGGCTGCCTATTTGAGTTCGGCGTTCACTGATGTGCTTTTTCCCGCCAATAGTCGTTTTGCCGACAAGCCGCAGCGCAAACGCCTTTCGGGCCGTCAAATAGAACTCACTTGCTGCGTGCCGATGCTCAAACCAACGCAATATGTCTGTTTAACAGGCAATTGCAGTCAGTTAGGCAACTGGACGGAAATGTTGCCAATGTCGGTGGGCCGATATGCAATGTGGCATATTAGATTGTCGCTCAGTGATTTACCAGCAGAGTTTGAATATAAATATGTTATCAAGGACACTGCCGACGACACTTTCGTTTATTGGCAACCAGGTGCAAACCACAGATTTGTAGATACTTACCCGCAGACGCAAGCGCTTTTCCGAATCGATGATGGTGTGCTGACGCTTACCACCGAAAAGGTTCGTTTTGCGGGTGTCAACGTGCCTGTTTTCTCGCTGCGCACGGCCGATAGTTGCGGCGTAGGCGATTTCAGCGACTTGAAAAAACTCATTGATTGGGCGTCGCGCGTGGGACTGAAAATGATACAAATTTTGCCCATAAACGACACAATATCAACATATTCGTTTCTCGACTCGTACCCATACAACGCAATTTCGGTGTTTGCGCTCAATCCGCTTTTCCTTGATATTTTCAAAATTGGAAAACTTGCAGATAATCAGCAACAAAAACAATTTGAAGATGAAGCGCGGAGACTTAACGATGGGCTGGATGTTGATTACGAGCGCGTTATAAAACTCAAACTCGATTATTGTCGGGCGGTGTTCGGTCAAAATCAAAGCGAAATCGCTGATAATAAAGATTTTAAACAGTTTGCAAAGCAAAATGCCGAATGGCTTGAGCCTTACGCGGCGTTCAGTGCGTTGCGCGACAAATTCCGCACAGGCGATTTCAACTGTTGGGGCAAATTTGCAAAGTATTCGGAGTGCGAAGTGCACAAGATGTTCAAGCCCGATTCGCCATACTATGCCGATGTAACTTTCTGGTGCTATGTGCAATACGAACTCGACCGCCAGTTGCGCGAAGCGATTGCGCACGCCCGCAAGTGCGGCATAATTCTGAAAGGCGATTTGCCGATTGGCATTAGCCGCTGCAGCGTTGACGCGTGGTGCGCCCCCGAACTCTATAACTTTGACGGTCAGGCAGGTGCGCCGCCCGATTTCTTCTCGGAGAATGGTCAGAATTGGGGCTTCCCCACCTACAATTGGGAGCGGATGGCGCAGGACGGTTACGCTTGGTGGCGGCGGCGTTTGGCAAAGATGAACAGTTATTTCGACGCCTACCGAATCGACCACATTCTCGGTTTTTTCCGCATTTGGGAAATCCCAACGTCGGCTGTACACGGCATTCTGGGGCATTTCAACCCGTCGCTGCCGCTGACGGAGGCTGAACTGTTTGAGCGTGGCATTGTAATCGATTATGCCGATGCCTGCATACCGACAACCGATGCCGAAACAATTGATAAACTATTTGGAAATCAGGCTGAAAAGGTAAAGAAAACTTATCTCGACCTTCAACCTGGCGGTCTTTTCAGGTTGAAACCAGAATTTGCCACCCAGCGGCTGATTTACAACAAGATAGTTGGTACGAGCGACCCCGATTCGCTTTCGAGGCCGCAACGCCAACTGCTCAACGGTCTGCTCACTGTGGCCGCCGATGTGCTGCTGCTCAAAGACGAAGCCACTGGCGGCTATCACCCGCGTATCGATTTGCAGAAAACGTCGTCGTACGCGCGGCTGCCGAAGACAACCAAAACGTTGATTGACAGCGTTTACGAGGATTATTTCTATCACCGTCACGATGCGTTTTGGCGCCGTGAGGCCGAAGTGAAACTGTCGGCGCTGCTCAAAGCGAGCGATATGCTGGTCTGCGGCGAGGATTTGGGAATGATTCCGAACTGCGTGAAGCCCGTGATGGACGAGTTGGGCATATTGAGCCTTGAAATACAGCGGATGCCGAAAACTTTCACCGAATTTGTTGATTTGCAGACAATTCCATACACGTCGGTTTGCGCAACGTCAACCCACGACATTTCAACCATTCGTGGCTGGTGGGAGGAGAATGCCGAATCGACGCAGCGCTACTTCAGCAACTGGCTGAAACAGAAAGGCAAAGCGCCTGTGGCGGCCAGTGTCGATATTTGTAAAATGATAATCGACAGCCATTTGCAATCGCCTGCAATGTGTGTGATGATTCCCATTCAGGATTACTTCGCGCTGAACCCCGATTTCCGTGTGAAAAATCCTGAACAAGAGCGAATTAACGTGCCCGCCAATCCGCGCAACTATTGGAAATACCGTATGCACGTACCGATTGAAACTCTGCTGAAGGCGAGAAAGTTCAATGGATGTGTCAGTGAAATGCTCAAAAAGTCGGGTAGGGGTGTAAATAATTGAGTGATATTGAAATACGATAGAATAGTAGATGGCGACGAAATTCAAAATATATGTAATCAGACCGGTGCGCGATACCATTGTATATGGGTTGCTATGGTCGGTCATTACGCTCAGCAAGTTCATGCCGCGCAAGTTATTGCTGGCTTGGCATGGGTTCGCCGCTCGCCAACTATACTTACTTATGACAAAGACTCGACGGGTGATTGAGCACAATCTTGAGTTTGTTTTCGGACCTGAAAAGCAGGATGGCGAATACAAACGATTTGGCCAGCAGGTTTATGCTTCGTTGGCTAAAACGTTCACCGATTACGCCATATTAAGCAAGAAGAAGACCCGTGAGCAATTTTCTAAATATTTCAAAATCAGCGGTGAAGAACATTTGCAAAAAGCATATAACGAGGGCCGTGGCGTCATTTGTCTTGTGCCGCACACGCATGGTTGGGAGTTTTCGGCTATTTTGCCGCCCATTTTGGGATATAGGACAACAGGCGTGAGCAGTCCAATCAAAAACAAGGCTCTCGACCACATGATGGTGAATTTGCGCGAGTCGCGCGGGATGCGCGATGTGGAGCGGATTCGTTGTTACGATACTTTGGTTGACACGCTGAAAAGCGGCGAATGCCTGATAATGATGATTGACCACGACAGCAAAAGCATAAAAGGTGAGTTTTTGCAATTTCTTGGTCACCAGGCATATACGCCGATTGGTTGTGCAAGGTTGGTTATTGACACTGGTGCGGCTGTGGTGCCGATGTATACTGTTCGCGACAATGAAACAAACACTTACACTTTTGAAATCCTGCCCGAAGTGCCGTTTGTCACTAAATCCGACACAACAGATACAATTAGGTACAATACGCAGATTTACAACAATATAATAGAGTCGATTATTCGAAAATATCCACAACAGTGGGTTTGGATGCAGGAGAGGTGGAAGACTACGCCAGAAATCTTAAAACAGTATTTGGAAGCAAAAGCTGCCAAACGGCAAGTTGCGGAAAAATATTGAAAGATTTGATTATTAATTATATACAGTAAGTTATGGCAACGAAATTCTCTTACGAAAAAACTATCGAGGAAATAGAATCGATTGTTGACGACATTGAAAACAACCGTTTGGACATTGACCAACTTGCCGATGCCGTTGTCCGCGTGTCGGATTTGCTGAAAAAATGCAAGCAGAAACTGTCTGATACAAAGGCTGTTGTCGATAATATGAGTAATGATGTCAATCAAGCTAAATAATCTATGGCAACACAAGAATCACGCATAGCACATATTTGCGACGATTGCGCAAATGGAGAGTGGGATATGAAGTTCCCTAATCTTGATGTATGGGGAAAACCGACGCTGTTGCGCTGTCCTTATCAGCAATACGCAATTATTCGAGGCACAAAAGCGTGTGAGCATTTTGCTCATAAGGAGCAGCAGAAGCAGTGAGTTACTGATCTTGCAATTTGCAGAGACTGTCGAAAGCGTCTTTTAGAATAATTATTTCTACGCCTTTATACTGCTTGCGCAGAATGTCGGCAAACTGCCACGCCACGCCACCAACAAAACCAATGGGCAAATTGTTGATATTCAGTGGTTCAATGTGCTTTTGATGAAAAAGTTCAAAAGCGTTGGCAACCAGTTCGGTAATTTCTGGTTCAGAGATATTCTCGCTTGTAAATTGTACAAATTTAGCAAGATAAGCATTGACTGGCTGAGCCGAATAAACGTTTTTAATAAGTTCGGCCGGTGTTGTTTGGGCAAAATCGAAGAATCCTTTCCATAACTCTGTCGATAATTCGTTTCGCAACACTTTAGCAATCAGTGTTTTGCCAATATACGCTCCACTGCCTTCGTCGCCAAGCAGATAGCCCAACGATGGCGCCTGACGCTCAATTACTTTACCATTATAATATCCGGCGGCAGCGCCTGTGCCCAGAATGGCGGCAATACCTGACTTGTAGCCAAACAGAGCGATGGCTGCGCCTTCCAAATCTGAGCAAACCTTTATTTCGGCATTCGTGAATACTTTTTTTAAAGTGCTGCGCACTAATTCCTGATTTTGCTGATTTCCGCAACCTGCGCCAAAATACAACACCGAATCAGGATCATTTTTAGCGACTTCGGCAACCGCTTGTGCAATGCCAAGCAAACCGTCGGGGTGCCCGCAGTTCGGGTTGAAGCCGATAGTCTCAACTGTTCGTATCTGATTGTCAATCAGTCCCCACTTGCATTTTGTGCCACCGGCTTCGACGATGATTTTCATTGTGCTCAAACCAAATAAACCATACCCCAAAAATATTGAAATTCGGGATTGCACCTATACAGAACCGACTTTATGTAAAAAAACGAGTCTTAAATCGTGAAAAAAACGATTTTTCGTGCAGTCTTTTCGTACGTAGCTGTACTAAATTGATACGAAGTGTTTACAATGGAAATAGCGCAGCTGATAGAACGGTGTAGGAAGGGTGATGAAAATGCGCTTGACGAATTGTATCGGACCTATGCGCAGCGGATGAAGGGTGTGTGCCGCCGGTATGTAAATGATGAACAAACCGCTGACGACTTGTTGCACGATTCTTTTGTGGTCATTTTCACGTCGTTGGACCGCTTGCGCGATGCGAACAGAGCGGAAGCCTGGATGATGACTATCACTCGCAATGTGGCATTGAAATATAAAGACCGTCAGAAAACGCAACGTGCTGTTCCATTGGAAGATATTGATGAATCAAGAATTCAATCCGCTGATGCGGCGGTTCGTGATGTGCGAGGTGTTGCCTTGACCGAAGTGATGCACTTAATTGACAAATTGCCAGATGGTTACGGCAAAGTGTTCCGATTGTCGGTGTTTGATGGACTGTCGCACGCGGAAATTGCAAAACTACTTGATATTGAAGAACATTCATCGTCATCGCAATTGGCAAGGGCAAAGCAGATGCTGCGAAAAATGTTGCGGCGATATGGCGTTTTGTTGTTGCTGTTGGTTGTCCCAGCTATAGTGTTGTGGCATAATCAGGACAAGACCATTGTGAATGTTGAAAAAACGGTCGCAGAAGAACCTAAAGGAACTTCCCAACCGAGTAGTCAAGCAGAAGCCCCGACGAATTTTGAACTGCAAAACCAACAAAAGATCATAACTAACGGTAATCAACCAAAAACAGTCGTAAGTGTATCAGACTCAGCGGGTTGTCAGAATCAGTCGTTGGCTATGGTTGTGCAAAATGAGCCGGAAGACACGGTTGTATCGCAATACAATCAACAAAAATCTGATAATCATTGCATTACAAATATGTGTTCGGCTGACGAATTTGCAAAAATTCCAATCGTAGGAAAGAGCAGACAGAGACGGTGGTCATTAAAATTAGCCTATGCTGGCAGCTATGACAGTCAGGATATGGCAGACCGCCCTTACAGTTTCACAGAAACAACAGCAATAAGCCCGACTGGTGAAAAAAACGCAGTAGTTTCATTTGATAATTGGACTGACTACGCCATCTATCTGTCCAATGAGCCTGACGTTGACGATGGTTTGCGGCGCACAAGAAGCGCCATTGTGAAGATTGCGTTGAACAATGCCAATATTCCCGGACACGATAAAATCCTTCGCAGCAGCCATCATTATGCACCTGTAGTGTGGTCGTTGGCAGCAAAATACAGATTCAATAGCCATTGGGGCGTCGAGACGGGGATTGGTTACACCCGATTGACGTCAGAGTTTGAAATGGGTGAGGGGGGCAGTGTCATTCGTCAACGGCAGACCATAAATTATATGGGCATTCCCGCGAAGGCTATATTTAACCTGTATGACAGCCGCCAGTTGAGTCTTTATTGCGGCGCTGGTCTGGTGGTTGACGTTCCTGTTAGTTCGCGCCTATGTTCTGATTATTATGTGGTGGACAAGCTTGAATCGACAGAAAAAACAAATATCCGCGCCAATTGGCAGTTATCAACGGCATTAGCGGCAGGGGTGCAGTTTAATATTACGCCAAACATCGGGCTTTTTGCAGAATCTGACCTGCAATATTTTATTCCTACATCTGGCGGTACCGAAACTTATCGCACCGAGCATCCGTTTGTGCTATCATTGCCTGTGGGCTTAAGAATCTCTTGGTAAATGATTGGTAAATAGTTGTTTCTGCATTAAATGATTTTTCCGTTTTTGTCTTTTCTCTACAAAAATGTCCTTTCCGTGCAGTCATTCGTTGCGGTTCCGGTCTTTTAAGCGAAAACAAAAATTTGTGAAGATGCTTACAGAATGTCCGCTGTGCGGGTCGGGGAAAGCCGATTTGCACTTAAAGCTGAAGGATTATTTTCTTACGAAAGAGAATTTTGAAATTTTGCGCTGCAAAAGATGCGGGTTGCTTTACACTTGGCCGCATCCTACCGGTGACAGCGTTGGCAAATATTACAAATCAGATGATTATTTGAGTCATAATGAAAATAGGAAGGGCCTGATACCGTTCTTTTATAATATTGTGAAACAGTTAAATATGGCAGGCAAGCTACGGATGGCGACAAACAGAACGCAAGGTCGGCGGCTGCTCGATTTCGGGTGTGGCACTGGTGATTTTCTGCGCTTTGCCCAGCAGCGCGACTATTTGGTTACGGGTGCAGATATTTTCCCTGAAGTCTGTAATCTCGCATCGAAAAAACTCGGAAAGCAGGTTGTTAATCCGGACGATGTATTCAACTTACCCGACAGCAGCTTCGACATAATAACAATGTGGCACGTTCTTGAGCATATTTGCAATCTGAAACTGTTGGCCGGGCAGATGGAACGGCTGCTTGCCGTTGGCGGACGCTTGGTTGTAGCGCTGCCCAATTATCAGTCGTATGATGCTCGATATTACAAAGATAAGTGGGCGGCTTACGATGTCCCGCGCCATTTGAACCACTTCAATCTGCAGAGTTTGAAGGCGGTTTTTGCCGCTACAAGTCTGCAATTTGTTGACGTTATGCCACTAAAATGGGATGCATATTATATTTCCATTTTGAGTGAAGGATATGCGGGACATCGTAATGCGTTTGTGAAAGGTATTTTGAATGGGTTCAAATCGAATTGTAGTGCACGCAAAAGCGGACAATATTCAAGTTGTGTCTATATTTTTGAAAAAAAACTAAATTCGTGCAGTGTTTTCCGTATCTGACGGACTTATGAATAGAAAACGTTTAATTTTTAATTCATTTGTTGTATGAAAAAGAAAGTTGGAAACAGAATTTTGATGGTTATAGCGGCCACAGTTGGTCTTGCAACAGCATTTGTGGCTTGCGGTAACAGCGACAATGATTCAGAACAGCCAATAGCTGATTTGTCGAAACTTTACGCCTGCGGCATTGCCCAAAATGGTGTGGCTGATTTTGCCGACGCTTCAAATGTGGTGTTCACCGAATATGACATTGAATGGTTCAATGTGAGTACTCGGGAACTGAAATTCAAAGATTTGGACGAACCGTTATACAAGAAATTCCAACTGTTGTCGGGTGTGGAATTCCGTTTGGGCGATGCTACGCTTTTCTCGGGTGGCACGCTTGTAGGGCTTGTGAACAGCCAGGTGTTTACCGACCTTGTTCTTTGTTGCGGAACAATCGAAGGCAACGATGTTGTTGATGGATATTATCTTTTTGATTGCTATCCTGCTCAGTATGAAAATGATGAGCGAGTTGTCGCAAATCGCGAAAAGCGTGCCGAACAATGGGCGGCATTCATAAAATACCTTAAAAGCAAAGGAAAACTGAAGGAATAAGAATCTACTCAAATGCAGTTATCCGTTGCGGTTTTGCCGTATTATGAGCGAAACCGTAACGGATTTTTTTTGTTAAAAAAAGTTTCCAAATGTGTTTTGGTACGCTTTTTGCAACTCTCGGCTCAAACGATAAAAAAAACAGTATGTTAACATTCGTCGAATTCATCGAGAGAGCAATCAAAAGAAATTGGGATCTTCCGGCATTGAGCAATTATCGCGAAGCACCAATGAGTTACGGTCAAGTTGGCAAGATGATTAAAAAGATTCATCGTGCGCTTGCCGAGTGCGGAATAGAAGAAGAAGAAAAAGTTGTGCAAGTTGGCCGCAACAATGTCAATTGGGCTGTAACTTTCCTTGCCACAACATCTTACGGAACGGTTTCGGTTCCAATTCTGCAAGATTTCTCGATTTCTGACCTTGAAAACACCATCAACCACTCTGACGCAGTGCTGGTGTTTGTTTCCGACTACATTTTCGAGAAAATGGATGTTGCCAAATTCCCGAATGTCCGCGGATTTATCTCGCTTGATGATTATAGAGTGCTATACTCTGCTGATAATGCTGTAAAACAGGCTTTTGCAAATTATAAAAACGATATTGATGTCAGGTGCGAGAATTTCGCTTTAAAGCACATTGAACATGATCGCTTAGCTGCAATTAGTTATACATCAGGTACTTCGGGCCACTCAAAAGGCGTTATGCTGACTCACGGCAACTATGCCACAAACGTTGAGTTTGGTACAGAAGTGATTCCACTCAAATCGGGCGACCGTATGGTTTCACTTTTGCCTTTGGCGCACGCCTACGGAATGGCATTCGAGTTCCTGACAGAGTTCACGCTCGGTTGCCACATCACTTTCTTAGGCAAGATTCCTTCGCCGCAGGTTCTTCTTCAGGCTTTCGGCGAAATCAAACCGGGCTTGGTTGTGGTTGTTCCGCTTATCATTGAAAAGATTTACAAGGCAAAAATAAAACCGGCCATCAGCAGTGGTCTGCCTAAATTCCTGCTGAGTGTTCCAGGCTTGCGCCGCATTGTTTACAGCAAAGTTCGCAAAGAGCTTGAAGACGCATTTGGTGGCAACTTCTACGAGGTGATTATTGGCGGTGCCGCTCTGAACAAAGAGGTTGAGAGCTTCCTGAACCGTATCGGCTTCCGCTACACTGTTGGCTACGGAATGACCGAGTGCGCACCAATCATCACTTACGCTCCGTGGGACACCGCCCGCAAGTTCAGCTGCGGTTACCCGATTCGTCGCTGCCAAGTGCGTATCGATAGTCCTGACCCGGCAAACATTGAGGGTGAGGTACTTGTGAAAGGCACTCAGGTGATGAAAGGATATTATAAGAATCCGGAGGCTACGGCTGCCACATTCGACAGCGAAGGCTGGCTTAAGACTGGCGACACCGGCACCATCACAGCCGACGGCTATCTGACATTGAAGGGCCGCAGCAAGAATATGATTCTGGGTGCTTCTGGACAAAATATCTATCCTGAAGAGATTGAGGCTCAAATCAATAACTTGCCGTATGTGGCAGAGTCACTTGTTGTTGAACGCGGTGGCAAACTGCACGCTCTCATTGTTCCCGACAAGGAGAAAGCCGAAAAAGACGGTCTCGACAGAGAAAAAATTCTGATTGAGTTTGAAAAGAATCAGAAAGAACTTAACAAGCTGATGCCTAACTATATGGCAATTTCGAAAATCGAATTGCAAGAAGAAGAGTTTGTAAAAACGCCGAAAAAGAGCATCAAGCGTTATCTGTATAATTGATAGTTTGTTAAATTTTGTTTTCATAGGTAGGGTGAGGGGTGTGCCGCAAGGTGCACCCTTTATTTTTGTGCTTTGCTATACTGAATTGCTTATATTTGCCTAAATCGAAATTGAAAATGCGGAAGTTCTTATTTGCAGTCGTTGGACTGGTTTTGCTGCAGCAGACGGTTGTGGCACAGCGTATTACGCGCGAACAATATATCAACAAGTATAGCAAGATAGCCGTTCAGGAGATGAACCGCGTGGGCATTCCGGCAAGCATCACGCTGGCACAAGGCATTCTGGAGTCGGGCGACGGCAATAGCTCGCTGGCGCGAAAAGCCAACAACCACTTCGGCATCAAGTGCCACAAGGATTGGAAAGGTGAGTCGATGTACCACGATGATGACCGCCCAAACGAGTGCTTCCGCTCGTACAAAGATGCCAGTCAGTCGTTTATCGACCACTCGGAGTTCCTTTGCACACATCAGCGTTACGCGTTTCTGTTCAAATACGGCACCACCGACTATAAAAGCTGGGCAAAAGGCTTGAAACAAGCAGGTTACGCCACAAGCAAAACCTACGCCGACCGTCTGATACAGATTATCGAGCAGAACAACCTGCACCGATTCGACAAGAGCGTGCAGCCGGCCACAACGCCCGAGAAACAGACGGAGATTGCTGTCAAAACCAACAACTTCATCGAGGTTGATGTGAACGATATGGAGATTTCGCCGTTCGGTAACATCAAAACAAACAACCGCACCGATTATGTTGAGGCTCTGCCGGGCGATAATATTGAGAAAGTGGCCGCACGTTACGAGCTGGAGCCGTGGCAGTTACGAATGTTCAACGAGCTCGATGCCAAGGCGAAACTGAAAGTCGGACAGCGTTTGTATATCAGCCGCAAACAGTCGAAAGCCGAGAAGCAATACAAGACTCACACCGTGAAGAAAGGCGAGACAATGCACGACATTGCCCAGCAGTACGCCATCCGCCTGAAAGCGCTCTACAAACTCAACCTGATGGATGAAGGCACGCAACCTAAGGAGGGCGACACAATCCAGTTGAGGAAGAAGGCGAAGAAGAAATAAGTGGTGTTTTGTTGTAAAACAGATTTGTATTGTGTAACTTTGTTGTGAATCAAAAGATTGCATATGAGTACCAATCAGATACAAAAGACAATTGCCGATTATTTCAAGACTCAACCAGTTTTGAAAGCTTGGATTTTTGGTTCGTTTGCTCGTGGAGAGGAGACACCGACAAGCGATATCGACATCCTTTTTGTACCTGACTATTCTGGCAAACCATTTACACTATTCACACACGGTGGTATGTATATGGATTTGAAGGAGTTGCTTGGCCGTGAAGTCGATTTGGTGGTCGATGGAACGCTTCGTCCGTATGCGGAGGAAAGTGCTAATCGCGACAAAAAACTGATTTATGAGAGAAAGAGCGAGAGATAAAGGGCGTTTGGAGGACATTGTTGAGTATTCGAACAATGTGTCGATGCTCATCGAAGGTTACTCTTTCGACAAACTTGTGGCCGACAAACGCACCTATTATTCCGTGATAAAAAATGTGGAAATCGTTGGCGAAGCGGCGTATATGCTTACTAACGATTTCAAAAAAGCGCATCCCGAAATTCCTTGGAAGGTTGTCCAAGGTATGCGACACGTTCTTGTCCACGACTACGCCACAATCGATGCGAAAGAACTCTACAACACAGCCATTAACGATATGCAGCCATTGCGTCAGCAAGTTGAGCGAATCATTTCCGAAACGGACTGGAACGAGTGGGCGTCCTCACCAGATAATGACGACACCACTGATGATGGAAGTGTGACAATGGTTGTCCGTCGTATGAAAGCCGATGGTTTGTCTCTTGAGTTGATTAGTAAATACACAGGCTTAACGGCAGAGAAAATCAAAGAGTTGTAAAATTTTCAAACCAAATTTTCTCAATATTTCTCGCGAAGCGATACCATTTTCAAATCAACTAAATCTCAACTCGCAGCCTTCCGTCTTGAATCCCCGCAGAAAATCGGCCACAGGCATACGCTTTTTGCCAGCCAGTTGGATATCAGCGAGCGCGATTGTGCCGCCGCCGACGTACACTTTCAAATATGATTTGCCATCGGTCGCAACCTTGCCAAACGGCTGATTGTGAGCGCAAGACTCATATTTCCCGCTGAAGATTTTCATTGGTAGCGGTTCTTCGTTGTCTTTCTGCAGATTGCTGAAGGCGGCAGGATAGGGGCTTAGCCCGCGTATTTGGTTTATAATGGTGGCAGGTTCGGCGTTCCAGTCGATGCGGCAGTCGTCTTTGAAGATTTTCGGTGCGCTTTTCAGAATGCCGTCGGCGGGCATCAGTTCGCTTTGCGGTGTGCCTTTGGTGTTGCCTGCGCAGATGGCTTCAACGGTGCGAATCAGCAGTTGCGCGCCAACCACCATCAGGCGGTCGTGGATGGTGCCCACATTGTCGTCGGGGCTGATGCTGATTTTCTCGTATTGCAGAATGTCGCCAGTGTCAATCTCGTGCTTCAGCAGGAAAGTGGTAACGCCCGTTTCGGTCTCGCCGTTCATAATGGCGCGGTTGATGGGTGCTGCACCGCGATAGTTTGGCAGCAGCGATGCGTGTACGTTGATTGAGCCCAGCGGCGGCATACTCCACACGCTTTCTGGCAGCATTCGGAAGGCCACAATCACCTGCAAATCAGCCTTCCAGCCACGCAGAGCCGACTGAAAACCTTCGTCTTTCAGTTTTTCGGGTTGCAGAACGGGCAGACCTTTGCTCACGGCAAACTGCTTTACAGCGCTCTCGCTCATTTTCTGTCCGCGGCCGGCGGGTTTGTCGGGCGTTGTTACCACGCCAACAACATTATATCCGTTGTCAATCAGCGCTTTCAGGCTCTCAACCGCAAATTCGGGTGTGCCCATAAAAACTATTCTCAGCGACTCTTTTGTATACATATTTTTTCTGTTTAATCGGTGAATTGTTTAATCGGTGAATTGTTGTTTGGGACTACGGACATCAGACTTCAAACAACAGACGACTCCTGAATCCCAAACCCCAACCTTATTCCACAAAAAAGGCCGCACGCAGCAGCCTTTCTCTATTCTATCGTATTGATATTATGCCTTTTCGTAGCAGCGTGCCCAGTCGATTTGGAATGCCGACGGCAGTTGCGCGTTGTCGGCGCTCTTGTTCAAACCTGCGGAGAACATCACAAACAGCGGCTCTTGCGGAACGGCGTTTGTCGTCGATGCCACTTCAACGTTGTTGATTTTCCAGGTGATTTTGTTGGCTTCCCACTCAACCGAGTAGATGAAGAAGTCCTTGCCCAGAGCCGAACCACCCAGTTTTGTTCCGGCGGCCTTGCCGTTGTTGTAAGCCGACATCTGCATTGAGCCTTTCTTGCCCACATTGAATTTGAAGACATCGATTTGCGGTTCTTTCTTTTCGCCTTTCAGCCAGAATGCCTGATAAACAGGATTTTCCGCGTCAATTTTGATTTTCGCTTCAAACTTGCCGTTTTGCTGGCGGAAGCTGTTGGCGGTGCTCAGCATTCCCGATGTGTAGTCGAAATCTTGAGTGAGGAATCCGTGTTTCGCGTCCCAAACCTTGCCTGTGGCTTTCTCTTTCTTGGTGACGATGCTCAATACCGAGTTTTTGATGTCAACATTCTTGTTATCAGTGTAATACTGCTTGTCGCCGGCCAGAACGTAGCGGTCGTTCAGCACCATCTTGCCCATAAAGAAGCAGTTCATCCATTTCGATTCATCGACCTTGCCGTCAGCAAAATCGTCTTCGAATGTCAGATTCCACGCTTTCAGCTCGTCGAATTTGTTGGAATTAACCGTTGCCTGATACCATTTAATGTTTTCGGAATTTTTCAGCGCCTCAAACTCGCGCTCTTTAGCGGCTTCTTCGCTTTGGCTAAAGCGGTTTTTGTCAAGCAGATAGGCTTTCTGAGTCTTGAACTCATCGCTGTTCACGAATGCCTCAAGCTCGTTGTATTCATTGAGCAGGGCAGAGCCTTCGGTTCCGCAGAACATCTTGTACTGCTTGCTCGCCTGAAATTTCTTCCAGAACTTGATTTCGCCGTTTGCCTCAAGGTTTTTTAATTCTTCTTCAAGCTTGAAATACTTTGAGTTACGATAGTTCATCGCTTCAAGATTGCGTTCGTAGTCGGCAGCCGTAACGTGAGCCTCAAGCTCGCGGAAGCTGTTCCATTTGCCCGAATCGACAAAATTCTTAAGCCCGAAATTCTTGGCAAGTTCCTCCGAGTCTTTCAGGTCGGCTTCGCTGATGTTCTTCTTCGCCATCAGTTTCAGCAAACCTTTAACTTCCGACGATTTTTTCAGCTTTTTATAGGTTGCGGCTTTCGCTTTCTCTTCGTCGTAAGCCTTGTCAATCTCAATTTTGTTGTTCTTGTGCTCGGCCGAGTTAACTGTTTCTGTCAGTTCAAGATAGCGCTTAACGGTGTCCGATTCGTTGATTCGCAGGAACGATTTGTAGTCGTCGGAGCCGAGGACCTTGAAATAGTTGGCAATCTGTTTGTCTTTCTTCAGCGCGGCGAATTTTTTCTCTTTGGCGCAATAGTCCGACGATGCGTAGTTCAGAGCCGTGATTTCGGCCTTTTTCTTCTTGAAATCGGCAGATTCCACAAATTCGTTCAACTCATTGAACTTCTTCAACTCATCCGATTCTTTATATTCATTCAGCTTGTTGAATTCGGCAATCAGCTGGTTGCGTTCTTCTTCAATTTTCTCTGTCTTTGGTAGAAACCCGAACGCCAGGCGTAGGGCGAAACTGAAATTAGCCATATTTCTTCTTTTGTAATTACAAGTCCACAAATATAGCCGATTTATGTTTGGTTTTTCGGTGAGATTGGAAAAATGTGCCTTTTGCGTGCTTTTTCAAATTTAAGTTGACAAATAATACGGCTTTTTATATTTTAGCCTATTGTTGAACTTTTCAGCGATGCGATTATGAAGACACCGAAAATTGTTAAAGACGACCCCTGGTTGAATCCTTATAAGGATGTGATTGTCAAACGAATGCAGAATTGTGCCGAGACTGAGGCGAAACTCACTGGCAACGGCAAGACAACTCTCTTCGATTTTGCCAACGGCCATTTGTTTTACGGCACTTTCTGTGACGGACAGACCACAACCATTCGCGAGTGGCTGCCGAACGCGATGCGCGTGACGCTCATTGGCGATGTGAACAGCTGGCAGGAGAGTCACGATTTCGACTTCAAACCGCTGACCGACGGCAACTGGGAGTTGCAACTTCCTGCCGACAAATTCGGTCACGGCTCGCTGTTCCGCCTGAAGGTTTACTGGAGCGGCGGCGAGGGCGAGCGCATTCCTGCGTGGTCGCGCAGGGTGGTGCAGGATGCCGAAACCAAAGTCTTCAGCGCGCAGGTGTGGTGTCCGCCCGAGCCTTACGAGTGGAAGTGCACGGAGCGCCCCAAGGCAACCGAACCGTTTATCTATGAGGTGCATATCGGAATGTCGGGTGAGAAGGAGGGCGTGACAACCTTCAATGAGTTCCGTCAGAACGTGCTGCCGCGCGTGGTTAAACTGGGCTACAACACCATTCAGATGATGGCCATTCAGGAGCACCCTTACTACGGCTCGTTCGGCTATCACGTGTCGAGTTTCTTCGCCGTGTCGTCAAGGTTCGGCACGCCCGACGATTTGAAGGCGCTTATCGACGAATGTCACGCGCAGGGCATTCGTGTGGTGATGGATTTGGTCCATTCGCACGCTGTGAAAAACGTCAACGAGGGCCTGGGCCTGTACGACGGAACCCGCTATCAGTTCTTCCATAGCGGCGACCGCGGCGTCCACCCCGCGTGGGATTCCTACTGCTTCAACTACGGCAAGGGCAACGTTATCCACTTCCTGCTTTCGAACATAAAATTCTGGCTCGACGAGTACCATTTCGACGGTTTCCGCTTCGACGGCGTGACAAGTATGATTTACCTGAATCACGGTCTGGGCGAGGATTTCACGTCGTATGAACTATATTTTAATGGTGCGCAGGACGAGGACGCCATTACCTATCTGATGCTAGCCAACAAACTAATCAAGCAGGTGAACCCCGATGCCATTTCGATTGCCGAGGAGATGAGCGGCTATCCTGGCCTGGCAATGCGGTTGGAGGATGGTGGCGTGGGGTTCGAT
>JAEEGJ010016390.1_pt1 | contig 17018 bp, 12 predicted proteins | sample 8958761 | NCBI WGS metagenome assembly JAEEGJ01 (sample SAMN16246546, study PRJNA631951) | gut metagenome | biome: gut microbiome; feature: rumen; material: RS-attached | host: Bos | place: Iran: Karaj | collected 2018-10 | reverse complement strand
TGCAACGAGCTGCCCCACCACATCCCAGAACTGTTCCGTTTTCTCGGCCTTCTCCTGTTCCTGAATCGCCTGCTGCTCCTCGGGGCTGAGTCCTTTCTGGCAAGAGAGCACAAACAAGCCCAGAGCACTCATCAGCACCGGCAGGCAAATATTCTTAAACATGTCTTTCATAGTCATTGATTATTTGATTATTCCTCAGGTTCCGTAATTTCCGGATCGGCGTCCAGGTCAACGGGGCCGTAATAGTCATTGTACCTGTACACATCTGTAAAGCCGTTAATGGGATACTTGACATGGAAGCGGCCATTGGAGGCAAGATCTGCTCCGGAAGAGTGGCGGATTACCCAGCGGTACGCGCCGTCGTTGTTGAAAAATTGCATATAATTGCCTGTATTTCCACTCATGGAACGGCAGTCCAGCGCCATGTTCCTGACGTCCTGCTTCCGGGAGAGATACTGGGCATGATGCATATTGTGCTCCTTGTCACCTTCGCCTTCCGTATAAACGGCTTCATACAAAGTACAGTTCCAGGTAGACGAATTCCACAGGTTTCCACGGTAAAGCAGGTGAAGGCCGTCGGCATCCAGACGGCGGAGGAAATCTGCTTCCTCAACCCCGAAGACGGTCCGGAAGATTCCTCTCTCGGTCCAGGCCTTGTGCACCCTTTCCCAGAAATACCGGTTATGGTAGTCTATATTGTTTTTGTCGAAGTCCGTGAAAAAAGGCATTCCTACGTCATAAAACGCCACAGTGTTCTTATTGTAGGTTTTCACGTTTTCCTCCCACCGGGCAGGATGCGCAATGGCACAGAGCATCTCAGCCAGGTTTTGCATGTTCTCGTTATCCCTGCTGATACCGCTGTTGGGAACGTACCACACCCGTCCGCTTCCGCTGCGGCTGGATACGTACATATCCGGGACCGTATTGACGCAGATCCATCGCGAGATTTGTTTATCCTCGGGGCCAAAAGCCGGACGAATGCACACCCAATACTCCGTTTTCCCTTCCGGCAATGTACGGGAAATGACATCTCCAAAGCGATAATAGGCGGTACCGCGGAACACCGGTGCATTATAGCCCATTTGTTTGGCGGTCATGTATACGATATTGGCCAGATGGGGCATCTGACGGATGGATACCTTTACCGTTGCGAGGGCGGAATCGTCCTTGCCCTTTGTATAGATGAGGGTTCCCACTGCCGGATGCGAGTACTCATACCGCTCTGTTTCCGGGTCAAAATTCTCGAGCCCCACCAGATTGGCAAAACGCATGGCGGCAGAGGGCGCATCGTTGGTTCCCACCACACGGTCATAGGAACTCTCGTTCAAGGGCACGCCGATGGTCGGTTCAAAGGTTTTATCCTCGTAATCGGGTGTATAATTCTCCGGATTGGTAAGTTGTCCGACGATGCTCCAGAAAACCTGTTCATCGCTGGTTTCCGGCCCGGGACCGGGTTCAGGCTGGGGTGTCTTATTGCAGGAGACGGCAACAAGTACCATCTGAAGCAGAAGAAGAGCGGTTAAATAATTATGTGTTTTCATAGTTTCAGTTTAAGCAATTCTCATTCTCGCCAAAGGAAATAATCTTCCATATTCTCCGTATATACGGAGCCGTATTGGGCATGGTTATATATGGATACATGGGAGCCGTTGGTGGTGCGGGCCAGTTCCTTGTACAAGTTGTAAATCGTAATTTGATTGTCTTCGACAATGCAGTCGCGGAACGTCCGCGCAAAGGCATTGGAAAGGTACACACGCAGTTCGCGGCTGTGGACATCGGCCTTGCTGGGCTCATAGGAATTGGCGGCTGTGAGCACCAGTATATCCGGAATATCCTTCAGGGCTTCTCCCCAGCGCCCGCTGTAGCAGGTTTCAATGGCAAAGAACATACGCCGGTACAGTTTCCTCTCCTGCATGGCAGTGACAATATTCCTGATACGCTGCTTGCCAAAATACTCGCGGGCGTCTTCATCTCCCCAAAGCGGTCCCTCGCGATCTCCGCCGTGGCCGCTCCAGAAGAAGAATACGTTGGAGGACGCATCCGGGTGAATCACCTGCGGCAGGTGCTCGCTGCTTTCTCCCATCATGATGTGGGCCAGATCTTCCAATTCCAGGTCGGTGAAATGGTAGTCCACCACGGCGTTCGCCCGGACATCCTCCCCCATGATTCCTGCATCCCCGGCTGCGCCGCCACCCCTCTCCACGAAAATCTGGCCGGGATAGATGTTCCGGGGATCGTTGTACAGGTTATCTTCCACGATGAGGACAATGTGGTCGTCGTCATAGCCGCTGCGGCGCAGCAGCTGGTACATGGCAAAGGCATCGGCCTGATGCCGATAGTTGCTCCAGGTGGTGGAAGGGCTCACCACCACAGCCCAGCGGCTTTCCACAGGTCCAAGCTCGTGATCTACAGGGGTGTCGCTGAACACCTGCTCCCAGTGCTTGTCCCTCTCCCACATGGCGGTAACGGAAGCCTCCGTATTGCTTCCCGATGCAGAAAGATAACAGACGGGCTCAACTTTGTCCGCGCCTTCGCCCATGGACCAGAGCATATAGGTGGTATTCAGGATGCTTGTATAACTGCCCTCGGCGAAAGTAAGGTGGCCGGTGGCGCCGTTAAGGGACACCGGTTTGCCTGCACAGATCCGGGTAAACGCCGTAGTGAGTCCGGCAGCGTCCCACTGGGTTGCGTCGCCTTCTTTGGAAGCCACGATAGAGCGCATGTGGTCTGTAAGGCCGATGGTATAGGGGCTCTGCAGATACTCCACCTGCTTGCCATCAATGATGCAGCGGTCTCCGTTGACCATCCGGTGCATCTGGCCCAGTGCCAGGAGGCACAGGGCATCATACACCTGTGCTTCTCCGCGATAGGGCAGGCGGCCACAGATTTCCTTGTAGCTCTGCGGATAGCCATGGTTCATGGAGCCGACAGGAGTTACACCCAGGTAGAAAGTATGTCTGTCATCCCAGGTATTGATGATGCGGGACTCATAGCAATCATCGGCGCAGATGGGGAAAAGATGGGGAAAATCCGCTATCTGGCGGCATACTTCCTCATACAGGCCAGCTTCCGACAGAGCAACGAGCACAAAAACCTTATCTCCCTGGGCGGCATCACTGGCGGCCTGCAGGAAAGGACGGATATCTTGTCCTTTTCTGTAGGCATAGGGAGCCTCAACGGCCATGTGGATTTCCTGCTCGGTGGCATAGAAAGCGAACCAGTCCTTGAACGACTGCCCGTAGGTGTCGTCACTGTAAATCATGGCGACATCCGTGCCACCCACCGCACGGGATGCACCAATCATAATCTCGCACTGGGTGATATCGCTCTCCGTAAAGAACCATGCGTAGGTCTCGTTGGCATAAATGCGCTGCAGTTCCACGCTGGTGCAAGTGGGCATCAAGACCGGCAGGCGCTCTTCACGGGCATATCGGAGGATGTGCTGTGCATTGTCGGAATAATACGGGCCCACCACGGCATGGCAGGTGTCGGCACCCTTTCCCGGATGGGTGAGCGCGTAGCCCAGGGCATCCAGGTCTTCCGTATCCTCGTTGTGGTAACGGAGATTAAGCCTGACGGGCCTGCTCACACGGTTCTGCGCCAGTGCAATCGCATCCATCGCCATGGCTATGCTCTCCGACCACTGCTCTTTAATCTCTCTGGGAGCAATGACATCCACATTCAGCACCACCTCTTTCCTGACATCATCCACAGGAAGCGGAGCCGGCTCCTTGTTGCAGGAGAAGGCACCGGAGCTCATCGTGAGAAGAAGCAATATGTCTCTTATCTTCAGTCTCATCATGCATTACTGGTTTTTAGGGATGTTGTCCTCGCAGTAGCCATCCCAGTTTCCATGTACTTCCATTTCGGGCATCCGGTCTCCCATGGTCCATCGGACGCACCACCCGGACAAAGCCTTTCCAAAGTCGCGCGTAATGATGAACCGGTTTGCGAGGGACATCGGACGAGCATCCAGAAGGATGGACGTGAAGGTCTCCTGCGGCGCATCCATCAGGAAATAGTCCCATCCGGCGTTGGCTGCCCCCAGATCTACCGCAGCAAAGGAATTCGCCTGATAGTTGAAAGCCCGCTGCATCATGTTGGCCCACTGGAAAGCCGACTCCAGTGCCGTAGTCTCATAGGTAGAAGAGAAGATGCCCTCGCTGGCTTCCGTGGAAAGAGGACTGACGTAGATGGCATCCTTTCCGCCCAGTTCCCGGGAGAACACCTCATACAGGCTGTCCCTGTAAGAGACAATCTCATCCGAGTACAGCCGGAAGAAAGGAAGGGTTTTCTCTTCGGGCTTTTCCTTTTTCATATAATCGCAGAAGGCCCGGGCCGAGCCGGCCGCCGATATGTTGAGCCCATGGATTCTTCCTTCGAAGGTATAGTCCGCCGCAGCCCTCCGGACATCCTCTTCATTAACCTTCAGCACCAGTATCTCATCGGTTCCCTGGAAGCGTGCGTAGAGCTCGTCGAACCACTCCAGCATGTAAGGCTCTGTTATCACCGCCAGCCTGTGCTTATAAGACGTCCCGTAGAAGGGATTGGTGCTGCTGCCGATCCAGGCGGCAAACTGGTCATACGTTTCCCGGTAGGTATCGGCCGATATGAACCGGACATCCAGGGAATCGGCATCCGGAAGCGTCCCCTTTCTTTTCAGGGAATACAGACCGCTCATGACGGCATCGGCATAGCCGTTGTCTCCCAGCTGGCCGGGAGCAAACAGCACCATTACCTGCCGGGACGCCCCTCCGGCTTCCTCCACGGCCGGTTCTACCGGCTGCAAAGGATTCTTCGAGCAGGACAGCGCCAGAAGGACGAGAGCAGCGATATGAAAGATCCATCTTCTCATTGCTCCACAATTTCAAAGTACTCGGCCAGGGTGTTGTTGGTCACACTTCCGTACCAGTCGTAGTTATACATCATGGCATGGGAAGCAGTGGTGTGACGGGCCAATTCCGTATACAGCTCGTAAACGGAGATATCCACATTCTTCTCCACCTCTTCCCGGAACACACGGGTGAAAGCGTTGGACAGGAAGGTAGTACCTTCCAGGACGTCGGCATGCGACTTCTCGCTGGGGGCGCAGGCCGTAAGGATAAGCACGCCGGGGAACCCGGTGCAGTACTCCCCTACCGAACCGCTGTAGCAGCTTTCCATAACAAACAAGAGTTTGCGGAAATTCTCCTGGGCACCACTCAGCATAGTGCGGATTTCATCGGATGTAACCTGGCCGCTTCCCCACGCCATAACGCCGTCATCCAGCCCGTGGCCGCTCCAGAACAGCAGCACGTTGGTGTGCTTGCTGCCGTGGACCACCTCCGGAGTGCGCTCCGTAACGGTACCGGAGAGAATATTCCCAAGGTCTGCCGGGGTGAGCTGACTAATTTTGTAGTCGCTCACGACACCCTGGTAGAGATTTTCGCCGTCCGGGAGTACATGCACCACGCCCGGGTGCGGGTTTTCGGGGTTCCCGGCCAGGTCGTCTTCCATAATGAGGACAATATGGTCGTCTGCATAGCCGGCATTTTTGAGCATGCGGTAAATGTCCAGGGCATCGGCCTGGTGACGATAGTTGTCCCAGCCCGTAGAGGTGGCCATTACCACCGCATAGCGGTCCTGAAGCGGTTCATACTGAACCTGTTTGTCATTTTGCGTATCTATTGCGCCTATGACGGGAATCTCGCTGTTCCACAATTGATCCATGGACGATTTCTTGGCGTGGTCACTGCGGGTAAGATACTCCACAAAATGGAAGCGGCCGTCAAAGAAACGCCAATAGCCATACCAGGTGCCCAGCTGGCAGATATGCGTATTCCGGTCGAAGACCCAACTGCCGGAGGCGCCCGTCATGTTGGGGAGATGGCCGGCGCGGATGCTGCGGAAGCCTCCGGAGAGGCCTTCGGCCGTCCAGGAGAGGTCTCCGCCGTTTCCATCACAGGCATCCATTACGGCCACAATAGCCTCCCGGAGCGTCTCCAGGCCGGCTTCCTCCTTATGGGCCAGGGCCAGGGCCAGAAGGGTAAAACTATCGTACAACTGGGCGGAGCCGCTGTGTATTTCCTTGCCGGTAAGAGCCCTTTGGACTGCGGGGAAACCGCTTTCCGGACTGCCGGAGAGGGCAATGCCCTCATATTCGTTCTTCAGCAGACCCTCCACGGAGGAATCACATGCCATTTCCGTACAGAAAATGCGCGGGAAAAGGGTGTACTTCCCAACATCCTTGGCCATAAGGCCTTGCGTATCTATCCCTTCTTCCGTAAGAATCTGGTCCAGCCACAGTATATCTTCTACGCTGGAAGGAACAAAGAAGACACAACTGAAGAAATTGTAGACGGCTTCGTACGAATCTATAGTGCGGATTTGCTCCCGCATACTTTCTTTGTCCGTATAGGGGAAGAAGCGCAAATTCGGGACCTTGAGTTCCGTCGCCAGGAAAGGCAGATAGCCGGTAAAGGTTGTGGCGTAGTCGTCGGAGTTATCGCGGCGCGAAAGAACATGGACGTAGGAAATCCCCGCCTGCCGGGAAATAATGGTAAGGAGAGCCTGACACTGGGAAAGGTCGCTTTCCGACATAAAGAAAATGTTGGGGTCTGTTTTGTTGCTGCCCGAATAAATGCGCTGAACCTCTGCCGATGTAACGCTGGGCATGACAACGGGCATGCGCAGGGCCAGGCTTTCCTTGGCAACCATGCGGGCGTGGCTGCTGTATTTGGGGCCGATGACAGCTGCGTACCGGGAGTCATGCGTGACCCGGCGCACTTCTTCCTCCAGATGGGGGATATCCTCATCTATCCACTCCAGTTCCAGCTTGACGCGCTCTTCCAGCCCCTCCTGGGCCTTCTCCAAATGCTGGAGGGCCTGCTGGACGACGGGCTTTTCGGTTGTCCAGATGCGCTGAGGCATAATCACTGCCACTTTGTAGGTAGTAGTGCGCGCCTCCTGCGGCAGAACTTCTTTTCCGCCACAGGAACACATCAGAAGGGCTGTCACCAGGGATATGAACACAGTTCTAATACGCATGGCTGGCCTCCTGTTCTAAAGCAGCTGGTTTGTACCGGGCTTCCCATTCCATGTACTGCTCCTGCGAGAACATGTAGGGGCAATCTTCCAGCCAAAGTATAAGCTGCTTATGGTTCAGTTCAAAATGACGCGGATTGTACTGAATGTACACATGGCCCGTGGACTGGCCAAAATCCTGATGATCCGGCCAGCGTTTTCCTTCCAGCCACTGGCCAATGTAGTCTTTGACAATGCTTCCCAGGTCATACACCAGCGAGAAGGGCAGGATGTCGGAGAAGGGACTGCAGTCTTCTCCAACGCCGAAGGAGAAATAGTAACAGTTGTTCGAGAACATGTAGGCACCCATCCGGGATGCACCGCACACCGGGGCCAGCATAGCGGAGCGATCCAGTTCTGTCTCACCTGTCGCTTGCGTGTACAGATAAGTGAAAAGCTCGTCCGGCATATTGACCCCCTTGTAGCTGTCCGAGAGAACCAGTTTCAGGGCGTCAATGTTGGCAGTATCCTCAAAACCGGCCTTAATTCCGTCTGCCACGGTATCCATCATGCGGTCTCCATCCAGAGCCTTGATGATATAGATTTTGGGAAAGCCCCCACACAGGGCCCCCGCCAGGTAAGCGCCGCCATAGCGCTTGAGCTGCAGGGTGGAAACACCGTTTTCGAGGGCATCCGGGCTCTCCAGGAGCAGCACGCGGCCCCTGTCCGGAGAAAGGGATGCAGCCAGGTTCCCATACTGGGAGCCACAAAGAAGAAGCGCGCTGTTTTCCCCGGCACTCTCCTGCCACTCCAGAGCCAGGCTTCGGGCCTGATTGGAATTATCCGGCCGTAAAAGATGATACTTAACCTCAGAATGATTGGCCACGCTTTCCATGACAGCCCTGAGAATGGCGTCGTCGTAGCCAGCTCCAGAGAAGCTTACTCCGGGAGTAAAAAGAACCGTAAGATGCTTCTGCTCAAGCACTTGCTCATCTCGGGCGCTTTTCTGGCACCCGATTAGTCCCAATAATAGCAGGACAAGCGAAGCTATTTTTTTCACAGTTAACACCTTAGGTTAATATACTCAGTCGCGAAATATACGATTATTTTTTGGAAAAACAAAAAAAAGGATGACTTCGAAAGTCATCCTTTTTCCTGTGCGCGAAATCAGAGTCGAACTGACACGTCCTTTCGGACACTACCTCCTGAGAGTAGCGCGTCTACCAATTCCGCCATCCGCGCATCGTTTGGGACTGCAAAGATACGCACTTTTTTTGAATCTCCAAACTTTTTTTTCAAATCACAATTTCGAGGGGAATGACCGTTCTCCACAGGTCGGTGCTCATGCAGATTTCGCTGATGGAGAGGTTCACCGACAAGCGGATATCCTCCAAATCCGGGGCCTCCCAGTCATAGGCCGATGCCGTGAGATACTCTCCCAGCGGGAAGCTGCGGATGACGCCGTCGGCCATGGCGATATCCAGCCACAGGGGGTCCCGGGGACGCTGCCGGGGCAATCGGCAGGCATAGTCCGGGCCCAGCCGGCAGTGGAAGTCTCCGGGGAGGGGGCTTCCGTCCGCGGAATCAAGCCCGGCCGAGCACCCCCTTACCTCGGCCCAGTAGGGAGATCCCCAGTTTCCGGGGCCTTCCAGTTCCAGGTGCAGGCTGGAGAATTGCCTGTGCATCTCCACCGTGAGGCTCCCGGTCTCTCCGGAGCAGTCGGCCCTGCCGATGAACGTGTAGAGGGCCGGGCAGGAAGAGCCGTAAGGGACCCGGACGGTGCCGTCCTCCCCCGGAGGGGCTCCGGTGAAGACAGCGACATCGGCCTCCGGTCCCCTGTCTACCCACACCGCCAGGGTGGTGTCGGCCGCCGCTTCGCCTGCCAGAGCGCCGTTCACATACACCCATGCCGGATACTCCGGCAGGCCTTCGAGGACAACGGACAGGGTGCAGGGGCAGTAGCGCCGGTCCTCTTTCACGGCGTTACAGGACATTAGAAAGAGAATACTCACCAGGATTACCGGCATATACCGCCCTGCACACTCCGTTTTCATCATTTTCCGTAGTATTTGAACGCTTTTTCGATGGCCGATTCCAGCATGGGATTCTGGCTGATGAGTTCGTCCCTGAGGTCATCGATGTCCGTCACCTCGCTCTTCAGGCAGCGGTAAATCTGTCCGCGGGACATGCCGCGCTCGTAGAGATAGGTGAAGATGTCGGGCTGGAACCAGAACCGGTTGCCAAAGGAAGAAATGGTGCCGCCATAGCGCTCCTTACAGATGGATTCCTGCATGAAATAGCCCCACATCTCCCCTATCTCGCAGTAACTGGCGCCCTCCTTGAAGCCGCTTCCGTATGCCGTTCCGCCTTCCAGGATGAAGGATTTCACCACATACTCGATATAAGGGTCCCAGAAGGAATTGCCCGCCTTCATGTAGTGGCTGGCATGGGCCAGTTCATGCACCACGGATTTGTAGATGCCGGCATAATCCATCTCTTTTGTGCCGATGGTGATATCCGGCAGGAAAATCTCTATGAGCTTGAGCCACAGCCCCAGGTAGTCGCTCAGCACAGACCCGTCCAGATAGGCGCCATGGTGCAGCATGCTGGCGCTGGAGGAGGTGAGGCCGTTGAAAATCCAGATGCGGAGGTCGGCCGGGGGCGGCGACACGTCCAGGTCTTCCCGCGTGCAGCGCGAGTAGTAGTCGTAGGCGGCGTTGTTCACCACGCTGCGGCGGAAAAGCGCGCCGTCATCGGCCTTCACGTGATAGTCCATGCCCTCCGGCGAGCCCTTCCCGAGGGTACTGACAGAGGCCGGGATAATGATGAAGTTGAAGCCGATGTTGAACCCCTTCTCGTTCTTGAACACAATGCGGTAGCGTGGGTTCCCGGAAAAGGATTTCCCCATCTTGTAGTAGCCGTCGCGGTCGGTATAGGTGGTGGCAATCTTCACAAAGATGTTGCAGGCCACCATGACGCCGGCCACCCCGAAGGGTTTCCCGCCGCTGAACTGCGGGTCCTCGATGGTAATGCGTCCCTGCGGCACCGACGAGCCTCCCTTGGTCAGCGCAGGCTGCCAGAGGGCTTCGTTCCCGGTAAGCCGATAGGCCTCCTCCTCCACCCGCGTCCAGTCCACGCCCGCATCGGCCTTCCCTTCCGGCTGATGCTCGGCCAGGAAGCACTCGTCCAGCAGCTCGAACGGCACCTCTTCCGGGAAGGCGAAGTCCCTGGGCACCACGGCGTACTGCCAGGTAATGGCATCCTCTCCCACGGAAGGGTCCTGGTAATAGTCCCCTTCCCGCGCGATGCTGTAGTCCATGGGATGGTCCATCAGATAGAGGCCCCTGTCCCGGAGCAGTTGCAGCTGCGCATCGTCTTTCGGGAGAAAACGGACATAGTAGTCGGTCGCCGACAGCACGATGCGCCCGGCCTTGGTGGGGTACACCTTGGTAAGGGCTTCCTGCATGTTCGCCACCGTGTAAGGGTCTTCCAGCTTTTCGCCCAGCTGGATCATGTCGTGGTACACTTCCCCGGCGGGGAAGCGGGAAGACGGTTCTTCGGGACCTTCCATTTCATGGCAGGCCGCAAGGAGAAAGAGAGGGATTGAGATGAGCAATAGTTTTCTCATAAGGCACTTTGTTTTGTTCCTGCAAAGCTGAGAAAACTTATCCGTTTCACATGAATATGAAACGTTTAATTTCAAAATCGGCCTCCCAGCCATCTGGAAGGCCGATTTTTCGGGCAAACGAAACGGATAATTGCAGCAAAAACATTTTCAAAAGGTGCAAAAAAGGCCTCCCAGGTATCCAGGAGGCCGATTATCCGTTTCAACTTTTGGGGTAAAAAAGTGCTAGAAATGCGTGACGGTGTTCTGCATCACTGCCGAAAGCAGCTTGTTGGCCAGCGAGGAAACCCCAAAACGGAAGAGATCCTTGTTCAGCCACTCCTTTCCGAGGACCGTCTTGACAATGGTCCAGTAGCACACGGCATCCATGGCCGAGGACACGCCGCCGGCGGGCTTGAAGCCCACCTTCCTGCCGGTAACCTCATAGTACTTCCGGATGCACTCGCACATGATGTAGGCGGCACGGGGCGTAGCGTTCACCTTCACCTTGCCGGTAGAAGTCTTGATAAAGTCGGCTCCGTTTTCCATGGCCAGGAAAGAAGCATCGGCGATTGCCTGGGAAGAAGGCAGCAGGCCGGTCTCCAGGATGACCTTGAGGATAACGCGGCGGCCCAGCTCTGCGGCGACGCGGTCAATGCATTCGCGGGAAGCCTTGATCTCTGCCCCGGCGGCAGCGTAATCTCCTTCCAGGAAGCTGTTGAGCGCCAGCACGATGTCAATTTCGTCGGCCCCGTTACGCACGGCCAGTTCAATCTCCTTGAGTTTTACCTCCAGGAAGCTCTGGGAAGCCGGGAAGCAGCCGGCCACGCAGGTAACGTGCAGGTCCTTGGTGGAACGGGCAGCCGCCACCACGGAAGCAAAGTTGGGATAGACGCAGCAGGAAGCAGGAAGCGGGAAGCCCGGAAAAGCCGAAGGAATTGCATTCACCTTCTCCACCATGGCCTTCACCGAAGACGGAGTATCGTTTCCGGAAAGGGTGGTCTGGTCCATGAGGCCGAAGCAGGCCTTGTAAACCTCCTCGGAGGCAAGGCCCTCCAGATTGGCGGCAATCTGCTCCAGGTTGTGTGTAATTTCCTCTTCGTTAGGCGTATAGCCGTATTTGATGGAAGTATTCATAGCGTTATCCTTTAATTTGTACAGTAAATCCTTCATCGATAAGAGGCTGCACCAGTGAGCGCATTTCCTCTACCGTATATTTTCCAAGGCCCGAAAGCGGCGTTTCGCGGTCTATGGTATAGACCATAATTTCCCGCGGCCTTATCTTTCTTACAATTTCCATCCAGCCCTCTACCCAATCTTCCGTAGCCCAGGAGGGGCCCTTCAGGAACATGGTCTGGAGAACAAAGGCGCCTTCGAAGCGAAGCAGGTTCTCCACCACTTCTTCCACATGGTACTCGCCCGACGGCCGGTTCACGAGCGCTGCCTGCGCGTCGGTGGGGGCATCCAGCTTGAGGATAGCGTTGTCCACCTTCTTCAGGGCCTCGAACACGCCGGGGCGGCCGCAGCGCGTGGCGTTGGACAGGACGCTCACCCGGGCCTTCGGATAGAACCTGTCCCGGAGCGACAGGGTGAGGTCTATAATCTCAGGAAACGCCGGATTCAGCGTAGGTTCTCCGTCTCCGGAGAAGGTAATGGAATCGATGGGCGTTCCGGCAGCCGCGCAGGCGGCCAGTTTGGTTTCAAGGGCCATCCTCACATCCTGGGCCGACGGCAGAGCCGTATCTCCCAGCCCGTCCTTGTTCCAGCCGCACTCGCAGTACACGCAGTCAAAGTTACAAATTTTTCCTTTCTGCGGCAAAAGGTTAATGCCCAGGGAACTGCCCAGCCGGCGGCTGAAGATGGGCCCGAAAACCGTATCTTCCCTTAGCATACGCGGACAGACTTGTGATTTACGATTCTCACGACACCGGGCTTTTTACCGGGCTCCAGCGTACCCAGGACGTCTTCCTTCCCAAGGAAACGGGCGCCGTTGAGGCAGGCCCAGGTAAGGAGTTCCTGCATGGGAACGTCAAACGCCTTCTCAAGGCATTCCAGTTCTGCGAGCATATCGAGCGCATCGTTGGAAGAGAGGGAGTCGGTGCCCACGCAGATGGGAATTCCGCTCTCCCGCATCACGGGGATGGGCGGCAGGGTATTATGGATAAACAGGTTGGAGAGCGGGCACACCGCCAGGAAAGGCTGGGCCAACGCCTTGCGGGCGGCGGCGGCGCCTTCTGCCGTGAGACAGCATTCGTGTACCAGGAGCACATGGCCCTGGACGGGCTCCGGAAGGCCGGCAGCACGCAGGCGCTCCAGGAAATACTCCAGGGAGGTAGTGCCAGTAACGGGCGGAGTAGGGATGCCGTTCGCAATGCGGTTGTCCCACATGGGGCCGCTTCCCGTCATCATCATCTGCTCCTCTTCGTCGGATTCTTCGCTGTGGAAGGAGAGGAAACCGTCCTCAAGGCCGGCGGCCGATGATGCGCTCACCAGCTGCGGGCTCATGGTATAGCAGGAATGCGGGGTGGGGGCAGCGTCCAGGCCGAAGGAACGGGCCTTCTCCTGAAGGGCGCGCACACCCTCCATCACGGCGTCGCATTCCTCGGGAACCGCGCCGAACACCTCCAGGAAGGTACGGGTGTACATGGGATGGGAGGCCTTGACGGCGAAGGAATCGTCGCAGTTGGAGATATCGGCCATTGCCTGCACTCCCTGCGCCCACATGCCGTCCATGGCTTCCTTCAGGGCTGCCACCTTGTCTTCCAGGGAAGAGGTGTCCCGGAGGGCATTGATCTGATCGATGAAACCGGCCATGCCGGTGCCCTTGCGGAACAGCCCTTTCATGTAGGAAAGTTCCACATGGCAGTGCGCGTTCACAAAGCCGGGGCACAGGATGCCGTCATCCACAGGTTCCCCGGGCGGGCAAACGCCGGTGCGCACGATGGTGCCGTCCTCCTCCACTTCCACAAAGGCGTGGCGGAGGGGCTCCCCGCTCAGGGTATATACATATTCTGCAGTGAATCTTTTCATAGCGTATCCCGGTAAAACCAGACGGAATCTGCATCAAAACGTACGTGGAGCGTGTCCACGGGGCGTGTGCGGGGACGGGGCAGCCGGGTGGTGTCCACCTTCTGGCGGTAAATGTCCATCAGGCGGCGTCTCCAGTTCTCGAGCTCCACTTCCTTTTCTGCCACCTTGACCTCGGCCTCCAGCCTGCCGGCCACCTTTCCCATGATCTTTTCCATGCGGGAAGGATCCTGCATGTAGTACTCCATGCTGTAGAGGAAGTCGTCGGTATTGTAGCCGTAAGCCTCGAAAATGCCTTCGTATACGAGGGAAGTATCGGCCGCCTGGCGGAGCGAACGGTCACTCTTGATCTGCTGGTCCTGGATGAGGATGTCGGCCATAATGCTCTCCATGTCGTCCCGCGGAATCCTGCGGGGGCCGCAGGACACCGCCACAAGACAAAGCAGCAGGACAATATGGAGGGTGTTTCGCATTAGCGGAGGATGGCGCCCAGTTCGTTTTTCAGGGACTCCAGCACGCGGTTCATGGTGTTTTCCACGTCGGTGTCGGTGAGGGTGCGTTCCACATCCTGCAGCACGAAGTTCAGGGCATACTGTTTCTTGCCCAGGAGGATCTTCTCGCCGCGGTACACGTCGAACAGGCTCACGCTCTTAATGAGCTTCTTGCCGGCGCGGAGGGCGCACTTACGGACATCGGCATAGGAAACTTTCTCGTCCAGGAGAATGGCAAGGTCTCTGCGCACCTCGGGGAACTTCGGGAGCTCCTTGAAGGAGAACTTGTCACGTTTGATGAGGGAGCACAGCACTTCCCAGTTGATTTCCGCGGCAAACACGGGCTGCTTCACGCCCATGCGCTTGCACAGGGCGGGATTCATGGTGCCCAGGGTTGCGAGGAGCACGGGCTCCTTGCCGGGGAGGCTGTAGGTGATGCCTTCGCTGAAGAGGTCTGCGGGGGCGCTGCCCAGGATGAGCGTGTTCACGTCAATGCGGTAGCGGGCCATGAGGGCCTCCACATATCCCTTGAGGAGGAAGAAGCTGGACTTGGCGGCGGGGGTACGCCACACTTTGTCGGGGGTTCCGCTCAGGAACAGGGAGAAGCAGCGGTGCTCCTCGTAGCCTTCCAGGGTTTCTCCGGACTTGCCGGGGAGGCGGCGGTACACGGAGCCGTACTCAAAGAACCGGAGGGAAGTTGCCTGCCGGTTGAGGTTGTAGGCCACGACCTCCAGGCCGCTCAGAAGCAGGGTCTGGCGCATGACGTTGAGGTCGCTGGAAAGCGGGTTCACGATGTGCACGCAGGCCTCCGCCGGGTAGGTTTCCAGCTGGGTATAATAGTCCTCCTTGGTGAGGGAGTTGTTCATGGTTTCCACGAAGCCGTTCGCGGCCAGCCAGTTGGAGATGGCGTTGCGGGTGGCTTCGGGGTCCGGCTGCTGGGAAGGATTTACGCTCATGCGAAGGTTCTGCGGCAGCTCAATGTTGTTGTAGCCGTACACGCGCAGGATTTCCTCCACCACGTCGCACTCACGGGTCACGTCCACCATGTAGGTAGGGGCGGCCACGAGGGCGCCTTCGGCTGTCTTTTCAATGAACTGGTAATTGAGGCCTTCGAGGATTTTCTCAATGGTCTTTACTCCGATTTCCTTGCCGATGAAGTGCTGGATGCGCTTGTAGTCCAGCTGGATGCGGGCGCGGCCGATTTTCTCCGGATACACCTCGCGCACCTTGCCGATAACCTTTCCTCCGGCCGTCTCCAGGATAAGGAGGGCGGCACGCTTGGCGGCGTAGAGGGCGGCCTCGGGGTCTGCACCTCGCTCGAAGCGGAAGCTGGCGTCGGTGGAGAGCGTCTGGCTCTTGGCGGTCTTACGGATGCTCACGGGGTCGAAGTAGGCGCCCTCGATGAACACGTCCACAGTGCTCTCGGTTACGCCGGAATCCTCACCGCCGAACACACCGGCAATGCACATGGGGCCGGCAGCATCGGCAATGACCATATCGCAGGCGGCGAGCTTGCGCTCTGCTCCGTCGAGGGTCTTGATGGGTTCGCCTTCCGCCGCGCGGCGCACGATGACCTTCCCGCCCTTGATCTTGGCGGCGTCGAAGGTATGCAGCGGCTGGCCGGTCTCGAAGAGCACGAAGTTGGAGATGTCCACCACGTTGTTGATGGGCTTGAGGCCGATGGAAAGGAGACGCTCCTGCAGCCACTCGGGACTGGGACCCACCTTCACACCCTTCACGGTGATGCCGCAGTAGCGGGGTGCGCCCTTGGTGTCCAGGACCTCCACGGGCATGGACTCGCCTTCGCCTTCCCGGAAAGCGTCCACGGAGGGAAGGGTGAGCTCGCAGGGGATGTCCCGGCTCTTCAGATAACCATACAGGTCCCGGGCTACGCCGATATGGGAAGCCGCGTCAATGCGGTTGGCGGTAATTTCATATTCAATGACAGCCTCATCCTTCAGCTGCAGGTATTCCTTGGCGGGCGTGCCGATGACGGCGTCTTCCGGCAGGACCATGATGCCCTCGTGGCTGGCGCCAATGCCCAGCTCGTCCTCGGCGCAGATCATGCCGAAGCTTTCCACGCCGCGGATCTTGGATTTCTTGATCTTGAAGTCTCCGGGGAGGACCGTGCCGATGCGGGCGAAGAGCACTTTCTGGCCGGCAGCAACGTTGGGGGCGCCGCACACGACCGTCACGGGCTGCTCCGGGGAGCCGTCGTTCACGGTGGTGATGTGCAGGTGGTCGCTGTCCGGGTGGGGCTCACAGGTGAGGACCTGGGCCACAACAACGCCTTTAAGACCGCCGGGAATGACTTCCTGCATTTCCACGGAGTCTACTTCAATACCGATGGAAGTCATGGCCTCTGCCACCTCGTCAGCGGTAAGGTCACACTTCAGGTACTCCTTAAGCCAATTGTAACTTAACTTCATTGTATGTCTTCTAACTTAAATAAATCTTCTACAAATTCTTTCTTGTCAAAGACCTTGAGGTCTTCCACGCCCTCTCCGATTCCCAGGAACTTGATGGGGAACTTGAACTGGTCCACGATGCCCACGACCACGCCACCCTTGGCGCTGCCGTCCAGCTTGGTGACGGCGAGGGCCGTGACGTCCGTGGCACGGGCGAACTCCCGGGCCTGCACGAAGGCGTTCTGGCCGGTAGAGCCGTCGAGGACCAGGAGGACCTCGTGGGGGCCGTCCGGAACAACCCGTTTGATGACGTTGCGGATTTTGGTGAGCTCGTTCATGAGGTCTACCCGGTTATGGAGACGGCCGGCGGTGTCGATGAGGACGACATCGGCCTCCCTGGCAACGGCGCTCTTCACGGTGTCGAAGGCGACGGCGGCGGGGTCTGCTCCCATGGGCTGGTTCACGATATCGGCCCCGGTGCGCGAA
>JAEEGJ010016389.1_pt1 | contig 17019 bp, 14 predicted proteins | sample 8958761 | NCBI WGS metagenome assembly JAEEGJ01 (sample SAMN16246546, study PRJNA631951) | gut metagenome | biome: gut microbiome; feature: rumen; material: RS-attached | host: Bos | place: Iran: Karaj | collected 2018-10 | reverse complement strand
CAATTGAAGTAAGCAATCCAAAATATCACGAACCAGAACCATTCTTGCCAGCTTATGCTGCAGCGGTTCCTAACTTATATAACATGGATGTCCAAATCTATCGTGGATATTGGATGCTTAAATGGTTCGCTAGTGAATTCGCTAGTGAATTAGAGCAACAAGCTAGATTAAGAAATGTGCCAATTGAACAAATTCTCGATGAATGGCTTGGTGATGTTAATGTCGGTAGTGATGGTTTGATTCTTCAACCATATTGGGGCCCAGGCCTAGCCCGCCCACTCGCTAAAGGCGCAATCGTTGGTTTCTCCAACGTTCATACTCGTAAGCACATTTATCGCGCTATCGTTGAGGGTATCGCATTTGCGTTGCGTGAAGGCTTAGAAAGCATTGAAAAATCACAAAAACAAAAAGTTAAATCATTAAGAATCTCTGGTGGTGGATCACTCAGTGATGAAGTGTGTCAAATCACCGCTGATATCTTCGGTTTAGAAATCTCTAGAGTACAAACAATTGAATCAACATCTTTAGGCGCAGCCATTGCTACATTCGCCGCAGTTGGTGAATTCAAAGATGCTCATGAAGCTGTTAAGAGCATGACAAAGTTCTCTAAAACATTTAAACCAGATAACGAGAATCACAAACTATATAACAAAATCTATCGTGAGATTTATCTCAAGATGTATCCAAGACTTAAACCAATTAATGATGGTATAAACGGAATCTTTAAACGCTAATATGAAAAATTTCATCGTCATTTCCCCACATTTCCCAGAAACCTATTACAGATTTGCGGAAGCATTAAAAAATAACGGCTTCCGTGTTTTGGGTGTTGGCGATGCTTCATATTTTGAAATCTCTCATGAATTAAGAAACTGTCTCGATGAATATTATTGCTGCTACGACATGGAAAATTATGAAAATGAGAAACGTGCAGTAGCGTGCTTTAGAAATAAATACGGCATCATTGATTACTTAGAAAGCAATAACGAGTATTGGCTAGAAAGAGACTCCTGGCTAAGAAACGATTTTAATATTCCAAATGGTGTGAGACCAGATGAATTAAAGTACTGGCAACATAAGTCCTTAATGAAAGAACTTTATAAAAAAGCCGGAGCGAAAACTGCTGACTATACTTTAGTAACTGATAAAGAAAGCATGCTTAAATTCATCGCTAAAGTTGGTTATCCAGTATTTGCAAAACCTGATGTTGGAGTAGGTGCTGCTGATGACTTCAAAATCAAAAACAGCGGGGACGTGGATGACTTTTTCCGCAAAAAAGATCCAAATGTGACCTATATTTGTGAGCAATTTGTGACAGGAAATATCATCTCATTTGATGGCATTTGTGATGAGAAAAGTAATGTTGTTTTCTGTGCTTCAAACGTCTTCCCTCCATCAGTCGCTGATGTGGTTAAAGAAGGCAAAGATTTGTTCTACTACACAGTCAAAAAAGTACCAGCAGATTTAAAGAAAATTGGCTCAAAAGTTATTAAGGCTTTTAACGTTAAAAAGAGATTCTTCCACTTAGAATTCTTCAGATTAACTGAAGATGTTAAAAATGTCGGTAAGAAAAACGATATCGTCGCTCTTGAAACAAACATGAGACCAGCAGGTGGTTACACACCTGATTTAATCAACTTCTCACAATCTGTTAACTGCTATCAAATTTACGCTGATGTGATGGCGTTTAATGAAAATAGACAAGATATGTCGATGCAAAAATATTTTGCAGCCTGCGCTTCTAGAAGAGACTGGGTTGGCTATAAATATGATGATCCAGTAGTGCTTGAAAAATATAGAAACAATGTCTGTAATTATGGTCGTTACCCTGATGTTTTAAGTGGGGCTATGGGCAATAGATTCTTCATGGCGAAGTTTGATACTTTGGAAGAAGTTGAAGAATTCCAAAAATTCTGTGAAGAGAGAATTTGAAATGGACGAAGTTAAATATAGACGCAAAAGAAGAAAAAGATATTTCACTGGCGAAGACATCGATATGTTCCGTGAACGCGAACAAGAAAGTCGCAAGAAAAGAGAAGATAATATCTGCGACACACATATTGATGGTGCATAGTGATTTATGAAATAAATATGCATGTTACATTGCCACCCCGTTTGTAAACATGGGGTGGTTCTTTTTATCTAGTTTTTATCTTGTCTATATGACACAATGCTCCCATCGAGGAGAAAAACATAACATGGCTAAATATCAAATTTTTACTGATTCAAGCTCTGACCTTAGTACTGAATTAAGAAAACAGTATGGTATTGAATATTTCTACTTCGGTTTAGTGGTCGATGGTAAAGAATACCGTGCTGACCTTGACTGGAAAGATTATTCACCAGAAGAATTCTATGGTTGGTTAAAACAAGGTAAGAAGATTAAAACAACCCAAGTTTCAATGGAAGAAGTTATTTCTAAAGTTCGTCCATTATTCGAAAAGGGCATTGATGTTATCTATCTTGCTTGTTCATGCAAATTAACAGGTTCTTTGAACCTCTTTGAACTTGCTAAACAACAATTATTAGAAGAATTCCCAGAACGCAAAATGATTGGTGTTGAAACATTAACTTCTGCATTTGCATTAGGCTTATTAACAATCGACGCCACAAAGAAACAAAAAGAAGGTTTATCTATCGAAGAATTAGAAAAATGGGTCTTACAAAGACGTAAATTCTATAACTTCTTCGCTACAGTTGATACATTAAGTTACTTAAGAGCCTCTGGCCGTATTAAAGGTACTGCTGCTTTCTTTGGTAACATCATTGGTGTTAAACCAATCTTTATTTCTGCCGCTGATGGTAATAACTTAACAATTGAAAAAGTTAAAGGTACAAAAGCTTCTTTGAACGCTATCTTCGAAGGCATTAAGAGCGTCATCGTTCCAGGCGATACCGATGAAATCTTCATTGGTCAAGGTATGTGTATGGATCGTGCTGAACTTCTTAAGAAGAGAGTGGAAGAAGAACTCAAACTTAAATGTTCTATCATTTGGATTGGACCTATCGTTGGTACATCCTGTGGCCCAGGCATCATCGCTACATTCGCTCGTGGTAAAGAAGTTACCCGTTACGAAGGCGATGGTAAATAATTAAAAACAATTTAATAAAGGCGCCTAAATGGTGCCTTTTTTGTTTGCCTGCGTATATAATGGAACTATGAAAAAACCAACAGGTAATAAAAATAAAGCTAGACAAGCTCCTATCAAAAAGAATTATAACAACATCAAAGAATACAAAGTGACTAAAGAATGCGAACTTCTTGAGTTTCTTTTAGAAACTTTTAAGAGCCAATCTCGTAATTCAGTTAAGTCTTTGCTTTCTTCTCATAGAGTTTCTGTTGATGGTGCGCCAGTTAGTCAATTTAATTTCAAACTTTATCCGGAAGATACAATTATCATCTCTAATTCTCCAATTAAAAAGAAAACGAGAAGCAGATTACCAATCATTTATGAAGATGATGATTTGATCGTTATTAACAAACCTAGTGGACTACTTTCAATAGCCTCAGATAACGAAAAGAGCTCAACCGCGTATCGAATGTTATCAGATTATGTGCAACAAAAAGATAAGCATAACCGTGTATTCGTGGTCCATAGATTAGACGAAGATACTTCTGGTGTTTTTATGATTGCTAAAAACGTACAAATTCAACAAGCTCTGCAAGAACATTGGAATGATATTGTTAAAAAACGTGGTTATTACGCAATAGTGGAAGGCACTATGGAAAAAAAGAGTGACACTATTAAGTCTTATCTAAAAAAGAACAGTCAAAACTTAATGTATTCTTCTAAGAAAGCCGGAGATGGACAATTAGCCATCACTCATTACAAAGTAATAAAAGAAAACAAAAAGTATTCTCTTTTAGATGTCAATATCGATACAGGTAGAAAGAATCAAATCCGTGTTCATTTGGGCGAAAGAGGTCACTATATCATAGGTGATGATAAATATGGCAAACCCGCTAATCCTATCAAAAGATTGGGTCTACATGCTTACGAATTAGATTTCATTCATCCTTTTACTGGTAAGCTAGTGAAATTTACCGCTCCAATGCCAAAAGAATTTTCATTACTTATGGATGAAAATTATGTAAAATAAAAATCGGTCATAATTTATGAGTATTTGGTTGGCTTTATCGTTAATTCTTGGTGTTGTATCAATCTATATGTTGATGATTGAAGTCTTTTCCGTTGCTTTTAAATTAACTGGTTTAGCCACTAATAAAATTAAATTCCAAGTTGCTTCATTATTTACTGGTGCGGGTTTCACCACAGGTGAAAGCGAACTGATTACTAATGATGATCGCCGTAGAAAGATTGCGGTCATGTGTATGTATAGTGGTCACATCTTTTCTGTTGTGATTATGGGTTTAATTATTAACGTCTTCATCTCTATTTGGGCGGAAACCAATAAAGGCCAAGCCACTTTTAAAGACTGGTATTTCATAGTTTTCTATGTGGCCTTAGGTATTTTCTTACTCGTCTCATTATTAAAGATCCCACCAATTAATAAGAGATTCCAAAAGTTATTAGAAAACATCGCTATTAACACTAGAAGAAAAACTAACATTATTACTGTCTTAGACTATTATGGTAGAAGCGCTGTTGTGGAAGTTGTTTTAAATAAGATTCCAGACTTCGCTAATGAAGTGTCATTAAGCGATATGGAATTAACAAAGAAATACGCAATGATTCTTCTTACCATAAGAAGAGGAAATAGAAGAGTGGCTGTTAGCAAAGACACAATGCTTGTTAAAGGTGATGTTATCGTTGCTTATGGTCATATTAATGACATTAAAGAAGCATTTATTAATTCTGTCAGCGGTAAAAAGAAAGACACTATTGTTGTTGATAACACTAATGAAATTAACTTATTAAATAACTATGGTCCAAATACATTAATGGAAGTCGTGGTTAATGAAGTACCACAAGAATTAGATGGCGTGCCAATGAAAGATAGCCACTTAGTGGACCGCTACAAAATCCAAATTATCATTATTAAAAGAGATAACGAATATTTGTTCGTTGATAAAGATATGGTTGTTCAAAAGGGCGATATCGTGACATTATTTGGCCCATACGTTAATATCAAACACTTATTCCAAAATGCAGATAAATAAAAGAGAAGGATGATTGCTCCTTCTCTATTTTTTTAGATTTCTCCTCTTCTCACATGAGAATCGTATTTTTTACGTTCCGCTGTATTGAGGATCTTTTTTCTCATTCTATAAGTGGTTGGTGTAATTTCTACTAATTCATCAGTATTGATATAGTCTAAGCAAGCTTCTAATGACATCTTTCTTGGTGTCTTTAAGACAACAGTTGTATCTTTAGTGGCGCTTCTGACGTTAGTTAAGTTCTTTTTAAGAACACAGTTAACGGCTAAATCGATATCATAACGGTTTTCACCAATAATCATACCTTCATAAACCATAGTGCCTGGTTCAATGAACATGGTGCCTCTTTCTTCCACGTGTTCAATTGCGTATGGAGTGGCTTGACCTTGTTCTGTGGCCACTAAGACACCGATTTGTCTTTCGCCTAAGTTCATCGTCGAAATTGGGCGATATTCTTTATATGTATGAGAGATAATGCCATAACCTTTGGTTAAGGTCATGAAATTGGTCATAAAGCCTAATAAACCACGGGAAGGAATAACATATTGAAGAATAGTGACTGTTTCTCTCGCGTCCATGTTGATTAATTCGGCCGATCTATTACCTAAAGACATCATAATGTCACCAACAAATTCGTTTGGCACGTCGATTAATAAATCTTCATATGGTTCGCATCTTTCACCATCGATATCTTTTAAAATAACTTGTGGTTTACTAACTTCGAGTTCAAAGCCTTCTCTACGCATATTTTCAATTAAGATTGAAAGATGGAGTTCACCTCTACCGGAAACAACCCAAGATTCTTTATTAGGAATACGTTCCACTCTTAAGGCGACGTCTTTTTGGATTTCTCTATATAATCTTTCTTCAATCTTTCTAGCGGTTAATAACTTACCGTCTTGTCCCGCGAGTGGAGAAGAGTTAGTACCAAATGTCATTTGTAAGGTTGGTTCATCTAATCTAATAGGTGGAAGTGGATCAACATTGTTAAATTCACCAATAGTTTCACCAACGTTAATATCGGTTAAACCGGCAACTGCAACAATTTCACCTGCGGATGCACTCTCAATTTCAAGTCTCTTTAAGCCTTGATAACCAAAGAGTTTCATAACTCTGAAATTAACTCTAGAACCATCAAGTCTAGCAACTGTCACATTATCATTAACATGAATTGTGCCTTTTTTAATGGTACCTAAACCAATACGACCAACGAAATCGTTATAGTCTAATAAGGCCACTTGTAATTGAAGTGGAGCATTAACATCAACGTGAGGAGCAGGAATCTCTTTAATAATTGTGTCTAAGACTGCTTCCATACCTGGTTTTTGTGTGGCAACATTAGCCTCTAAAGAGGATGTACCTTTTAAACCAGAGGTATAAATGGTTGGGAATTCTAAGAATTCGTCTGGTGCGCCTAATTCAATAAATAGTTCTAAGACTTCGTCTAATGTTCTTTCAATATCAATATTGTTTCTATCAACTTTGTTGATAACAACGATTGGTTTGATGTGAGCTTGTAAAGCTTTCTTTAAGACGAATCTTGTTTGAGGCATAGTGCCTTCAAAAGCGTCGACTAGTAATAAACAACCATCGACCATATTCATAATTCTTTCAACTTCCCCACCAAAGTCAGCGTGTCCAGGAGTATCAAGAATATTAATCTTTGTATCTTTATAAATAATGGATGTGGTTTTGGCTAAGATAGTAATACCTCTTTCTCTTTCGATATCATTACTATCCATGGCTCTTTCATTGACTTCTTCGTTAATTCTAAAAGCACCAGAAGTCTTCAATAATTGATCGACTAATGTTGTTTTACCATGGTCAACGTGAGCGATAATGGCAATGTTACGAATGTCCATAAACGAGCCTCCTTATAAAAAACCTCTAATATAATAGAGGTGTTTATATTTTAATTGCAAGAAAAAACCTTTCTAATTTGTGCGGTGAATCTTATCTAAATAATGATTCTTTTTCTCGACGAATAAGTGATAGCCCACTAAGGAGGCAAAGAAACCAGTCACTGAAAGCGCACTGATGATATATGAAACTTTTAAATAAGGTGTCATATATGTCATCGTGTAGCTAATATTACCTTTAGGGGCCACAAAGGAGACAAAGGCTCCGTTACCTTTATATGTTTTAACATCAAATGTTTCACCCGTGTCATTGTTTTTAGCCTTTATTGACCAACCTTTATCAAAAGCCACACGAGAAACCACAAATTGTGATTGTTCGTAATGTGTATCAAAGGTGAATTTATCTTTTTGATATTTAACGTTTTCAATTGGATTAGCATTTAATGCATCTCTTCTAGTTTCGTAATCCACTTTATCTTCACTATAAATTTGGATAGTGGAGTAATATAAATAACTTTCAAAATATTTAGGACAAATCGCGATAGTGTAGACATCTCTTTTGATATAGAAAGCACGCATATAATTAACATTATCTGTGGTGTCATCATCATGAGCATCAAACATAAAGATCTTGTTATTACTATCTAAGAAATAGAAGTTATACTTCTTGGAGTTCCAGAACGGCGCTCTGATATATAAGGTTGTGCCTTCTTTAAAGAGTGGTTGACCTTCTACTTTAGCGTTAATGAACATATAATAGTTCATTGCCTTTTTATCTTCTTTATCGTTGTCAACTGTATAGTTGGTGGGTTCAAATTTACTTGGGATATTTGGAATATCTTCAAACGGATATTTCTTCGCCGTATCACCCATATAGTAATAAGTCGGTTTAACATTCTTATAATCAATAGATTGAAGATTGTCGTGAGTTGGTTCATCCGCTAATAGATTAATATCTGGATATGCTGAAACAATTTCAGCGCTATCAGTTGGACTAACTACGCCATATGTCGATAAAGTCATAATGTTTTCAATTGATTCAACACCAATTTGTGAATCTTTAGTGTCTTCTAATAAAGCGCCACTATAAAGAGTGTTATAAGAATAACCAAATTCACTAAGTGATTTGTTTTCAAAGACGAAGCAACTATCATCTAGTTCTTCATATTTAGGACTCCTTTCAAAATCAAAAGGAACATTAGCGATGTATTGGCCTGGATTATTTTCTTCGATTAATTCGTATTTGCTCTTAGATTTACTAATGAAGTAATACTTAACGCCTAATAAGTTATCTAAGTCTTGGTATTTCCCGCGGTAATCACCAGAGACAGATGATCTACCATTTCTTAAACCGGTCCATAATGTGAAGTCATTAACTTCAAAGTTATATAAGGAGTGGAAAAACGCTACAGTATTATAATTATTCATAAAACCATTATTAACGCTATAAGCGTCTCCTAATGGGGAATAAACACGATAATAAGATGCATCATCTTCATTAATTTGATCTAAGACCTTCCTAAATTGAGCATTTTCATAATAACCGTTGTTATATGATCGATCATAACCATGTCCTAATGTCACAAAGTTACCCATCGCGATTGCTTCTATAGAAACAAAGATAGACACAAACATATGGAAGAATCTCTTGTTAAACAAGAACATTAATGTGAGATAAACAATCGTCACATAAATAAGTTCAACGATATAAGCAATATTTGTGAAGTCTGTACCTTTTTCTACAAAGCGATGAATAAATTCACTACCTTTACTGGCATTAGGAGTATAGATTTTCCAAGTTAAGATCCACGCCGTAATGATACCCGCTAAAGCAAAAGCATAACCAATATGAATGTGCCATTTAGCGACGTTAGGAATCTTATCGATATAACAGCCAACATAAGCTAATAAAGAACTAACGATAAATAATGTCCATCTAGCGTAACCATTAGATAAACCCATGGTTAAGAAATACATAAATGGTGTAAATAAAGTAAATGTTAATAAGGCAAAGCCTATTAAGTGAGACCATTTCTTTTCAGTCACTGATTGAATTAAAGCGGGAACTAAGAAAAGAATAAATGGCACATAGCACCATAAAGAAACCGCCATATCATCAAAGTCCCAGTGATAAAGTTGTAGAGTTGGTAAAGAGCGACAAGTTGTCGCTGGGAAGAAGAATTCTAAGATTGGATAATAAATTCTATTTGGGAATACTCTATTATGTTGATCAGCAGCTTTTTTCCAGGAGAAAAGCAATTCAAAGAATTCTTTAAATTCATGGTTATATAAGTGTCCCTTTAAAAGCGCTCCATAGGAGGTTCCTTCTAATTTAGGTGAAGTCATCGTGGCCATTAAAGCGGGGAAGAAAATAAACATCGCCATTAATAAACCAGTAGCAAATCCTAATATACCCAAACCCAAAACTTTAAAGTTATCTAAAGCCGATTTTTCTTTTATCTTTTGGAAGAATCTAAACATCGCATAGAAGAAAGCACAAACTAAATAAGAAACCATCAAAACATAGTTAGAAATGGCTAGTAAGAATGTACCTACCGCTAATAACCAAGGTTTTTGTTCTTTGATTGTTTTATCAATGCCCCATAAAACAAGTGGGAAGAATACTAAGATATCTTGATAGTTGTTATACCAAAGGTAAAATGCTCCCCAACCACAGAATGCATAAGCTACACCACAAATTCTAGCGACGTTTTCTTTAACATTAAAAACACCTCTCATGTAGTAATTGAAGAATAAACCAGCGCAAGCAAGCTTAATCATCGAACAAATGGCTACTGATTGAGGAACAATGCTTCTTGGTAAAAGAACGATGATGATATTAAATGGGGAGAACAAACCATAATAGGCGTTTGAACCAAATGAACTAGCGCCTAAATATAATGTGCTATCAAATAAGGTAAAATGACCTGTTTTAATCCAATCATGATAATAATCCCAAACGTGATACCCCATTGGAATATATTGGGCCATATAGTCTCCGCCATAGGCTAAAGAAAAGCCGTTTTCAAAGAGCATGACTAAATAGAAGCCAAAGCCAATTAAAAGAAGGACTAAGAAATAATAAAAATTATGTGAAAATTTAAAACTTTTGATTTTATCCATTAAGTTGTTAAATTTTCCTAATAACGGATTATTCTTCTGTTGGTCTTTTTGGAATACTACTTGCATATTAGAAAACTAACTTTTTGACGTAATTTTTATTGATATTAAACTCTTCAGCGACAACATTGATTGCATCTTTTTGGCTTAAGCCGAGTTTAACAAAATATTCGACACGTGAAATGATTTTATTGTCGTCTATAGAAACTTCTTCTTTGTTTCCTTCAACGATTAAAACTATTTCACCTTTGATTGTGGTTTCATCTAATTCCAACAACTCACTTAAATTACCACGAATATATTCTTCGTTAATCTTGGTGAGCTCTCTGGCTAAACAAACATATCTATCTCCAAGACCATCTTTAAGTAAACCTAGAGTTTTCATAATACGATGTGGAGCTTCATAAAGAATGATTGTTTCTTTTCTAGATTTTAAACTAGCGATTTCTTCTTTTGCTTCACTCTCTTTTGCAGGTAAGAATCCATAAAAGAAGAAATGTTTAGTATCTAAGCCAGAAGCCACTAAAGCATTGATAAAAGCGGAACTACCACTAACTGTAGAAACGGCGATATCGTTTTTAATCATTTCTTGTACTAGTAAATAACCTGGATCAGAAATACCTGGATAACCAGCATCAGACATATAGGCAACTTTCTTACCTTCTTTAATCTTTTCTAATAGATGCTTGCTCGCTTCAATTTCGTTATGTTCTCTAAGAGAAAACATTTCTTTTTTAATTCCGAAATAATTAAGCAAGGAAAAAGAATTACGAGTATCTTCAGCGGCAATGATATCCATCTCACTAATGACTTCTAATGCTCTAGGAGACATTTCTTTTAAATTGCCGATTGGAGTCGCGATTAGATAAAGAACAGGCTTACTACTATTGAATGGTTTGCTTCTTGTCATTTCTACGTTCCTTACGGCGTTTATCAAATCCAGTTTGTTTATTGAAATCTTCTAATGGAATAAATTTCACATCATCAGCGTTTTCAATTTTGACGATTCTAGAAAGGATGTTGATACTAGTTACTGTATATTCAACTTTATCGATGAAGAATTTACTACCTAAATCAGGATAGTTCTTTCTTTCTTCGGTATAAGCGTCATCTTCATATTTTAAACAACAAATTAATTTGCCACATTGTCCACTTAATTTAGGAATATTAATGGCTAACATTTGGTTTTTAGCTCTATTAATAGAGATACCATCAAATTCACTTAAGAATGTGGAACAGCAAAGTGGCAAGCCACATACTCCAAGACCACCAATCATTTTGGCTTTATCTCTAGAACCGATTTGTCTAAGTTCAATACGGGTATGAAGTTTAGAAGCTAATACTTTTAATAGTTCTCTAAAGTCAACACGATCATCCGCCAAATAGGAGAATAAGACTTTAGACTTATCTAATGTGTATTCACAAGAGATTAAGTTCATATCGAGATTTAATCTCTTAACTTCAGCAGCACAAATATCCATCGCAAAGATAGCATCCTTTTGGTTGATGTCCGCTAATTTGATATCTGTATCAGTGGCTTTTCTAAGAATTGGCTTAAGTGAAAGGCCATTACTATATTTTTCGATGCTAATTGGTTCAATAGCGATAGTGCCTAATTCAGTACCTCTTACTGTTTCAACGACAACTTTATCTTCGAGTTTAAGATCAATATCTTTCACACCAAAGAAATAAGCACGAGGTGTATTTAAAAACTTCACTCCTACAAAGTGAGTAAACTCTATCTTTTGTTCAACTTGTTCATTAACTGTATCTGACATAAATTAGTCCTCTTTGGTGATGATATAGAATAGATGGTCTATGAGAAGTGCGATGTTCACATTAGTGTTTACAATCCCACTGCATTTAAGTAATTCAATCAAACTTTCATCTAAATGAGAAAGTTTATTCGAAAGATTTTCTAATATTGTAGCATAACTTTCTAAAAATGCATTTTTTTGATTCTTTATGTTAATCATGTCTTCGTATGCCATAACAAGCATATTTATAAAATATCGACATGCTTCTTTACTCTTAATTTTATTAACGATGTCACTTTGTGATTTATAAATAATATCGTTAGTATCGCCTTCTTCTAAAACTGTGATAATCTCTTCAAAACACGATTTAGCGGTAAAGAAGGCATTATTGCTTTCTTTGTCTTCAAGAATCTCAGCGATTAATTCTCCATCGTTATAGAAGTAAGAAAGTAATTCGGCGTCTTTCTTCTCAACGCCGTTTTCCATAGCGTCTTTAATAACGATTTGTTTATCAATTAATCTAAGTCTAAGAACTTGGCATCTAGAAATAATGGTTGGCAAGATGACATTTTCATTATTTGTAGTTAAGAAAGCATAGACTTGTTGTCCTGGTTCTTCTAAAAACTTGAGAATTGCGTTAATAGCTTGTGTGGTCATGTTTTCAATGAGGTGCAAAACATAGACACGTATACCCTTGTTTTCAAATGCTTTCTTATCAAAAGCACTTTCAATTGTATCTACATCATCTTTCTTAATTGTGGTTTTGCTACCATCAAAAACAAAGAAATCTGGATAGTTTCTATCGTCCACTCGTAAGCAGGTGATACAAGAGTTGCATGCTAATGGGGATGGATCATCACATAAGATAGATTTAGCAAAAAAACAAGCAACATCCATTAAAGGAGCACCATTATTTCCCGAGATTAAATATGCATGAGAAAGCTGATCCTTTTGTAAACTATTCAAAAAGGTTTGATAGATAACTGGTTGATACTTTTTAAGATACTTTTCTACTTGCATAAGCGAGAAAGGATGACCTCTAATGTTTTATTAGCGACTTCCTCTTTGCTTTTGCTCGCATCTATGACGACAAAGCGTTCAGGATAACGCTTCGCTAATTCTAAAAATGTATTTCTAACTTTGTTATGGAAGTCTAGTTTTTCTAAATCTAGACGGTTTACTTCTCTATCGGCGTTAGCGGAGATTCTTGCTAAACCAAGTTCTGGATCAATATCAAATAATAATGTTAAATCTGGGAATGTACCTTCGGTAGCAAACATATTAACGTTTAAGATGTTATCGACACCTAATCCTCTAGCGCCACCTTGATAGGCTAAAGAAGAATCTAAGTAACGATCGCAAACAACAATCTTACCTTCTTTAATAGCGGGCCAGACTTTTTCCACTAAATGTTGTCTTCTACTCGCGGCATATAAAAGAGCTTCAGTTCTTTCATCCATCGCGGTATTGGCTTTATCTAAAATAACGTTTCTAATTTGTTCTGCGATTGGTGTGCCACCTGGTTCTCTAGTGCGAACGATTTGATAGCCCATTTCTTCGAGCTTACTTACAGCATAATTAACTGCGGTTGTTTTTCCTGAACCTTCTGGTCCTTCAATAGTAATAAACATATCCTTACCTCACACTATAGTTTTCTTCTGCCTTCCACAGCTTTTGACAACGTCAAAGAGTCAGTATAATCTAGATTTCCGCCCATTTGTAAGCCATAGGCTAATCTAGTCACGGTTGGAACTTTATCTCCAATTAGTTTGCCAATATATAAAGCGGTTGTTTCGCCTTCAATTGTTGGGTTTGTAGCGATAATCACTTCTTTAAAGTTATTCTTTTCAATTCTCTCCATTAGAGAGTTAATGTTCAAATCTTCAATGGTGCCACCCTTATTTAATGAAATCACACCATTAAGGACATGATATTGTCCGCGATATGATTCAGCATTTTCGAAAGCGATGACATCTTTTGGATAAGAAACTATCATTAAGACATCTTGCTCCCTTTCTTTATCGTTACAAATAACGCAGTTTTCTTCATCGGTTAAAAAACCACAGATAGGGCAGACGTGGATTGATTTTTTAAGGTTTATGATCGCATCAGAAAACTCCGCTAAATCATCATCTTCCATGTTGAGCATAGCGTACGCCATTCTTTCAGCACTTCTACGACCAACGCTAGGTAATTTAGCTAAAGATTCTTCTAAGCGAACAAGAGCCTTAAGTTTTTCCATTAGAAACCGAAACCTCCAGGTTGACCGGTAATGCGTTCGTTAATTTCTTCTGCTTCTTCTTCGATTTGAGTAATGGCTTCATTAATTGCTAAAGCAATCATGTCTTGTATCATTTCTCTATTATCTTCATCAAAAGCATCTTTATCAATTTCAATGGATTTAACTTCTTTGCTACCTAAAACAGTAACTGTCACGGCGCCACCTTTAGAGACGACAAATTCTTTTTCTGCTAAAGCGGCCATGGCTTTTTTAAGTTCTCTTTGCATTTTTTGGGCTTGCGCCATCATTTGTTGCATGTTCATAATTTATTCTCCTTCGAATTCGATATTAATCGAGTCGGCTTTTGGTAATTTATTGAGTTGATATTTGTTCATATAGCTTTGTTGCCATCTAACAGAATCGTTTCTGCTGACACCATAGACAAACATCTTTCTTCCAAATGTTGATTGGATAACGTTTTGGATAGCTTCTTGGTTTTCAATTAAGTTTGCTCTTTCAGCGGTGGTTGGGAATTGATATTCAACCACTAAAACTTTGTTGGATGCCACAAGAGGTCTACCATCAACTAATAAAGTCGCGGCTTTACCTAGTGTTGGATGAGCAATTAATCTCTTTAATGTTGACCAGTTATCAATAAGATTGTTTTTGATGTCTTTTTTAGAAATAACCATGACGTCAATCATTAGGTCATCATCAATAGCGAACGAATCGCCTTTCTTAGTGCCTTTAATACATAAGACATCTTTAGATAAGACTACTTCAGGCTGCTTAATTTCTTCTTCCACTGGTTGATCTAATAAGGAAACCATTTCTTCTTGTACAACTGGTTTCTTTGGTTGGGTAGCCATTGGTTTAGCTTCCACTGGTTCTTTAAAGATTGATTTATCAATTGGTTTAATTGGTTCGATTGGTTTTTCAATTATGACTTCGCCGTCTTTTTTCGCTGTAATGAGCTTGAGAATTGTGACCTCAAATAAAGGAATAATAGAGCTGACATTCTTGTAATCCTTTTGAGCGCCCATGATGATATCAATCATCTTTAATGTTTCATCGATGTCTAAACGTTTAAAGAAATCTTGTGCTTCTTGTTCGTTTAAGATTTCTAAACAGGAAATATTTCTTGAAGATTGATAAATCAATATATCCTTTAATATTAATAACAAATCATCAGTTAATCTCTTGATGTCTGTGCCTAAAGAAACATAACGATTAATTCTACTTAAAACATCAGAGACATCTTTATTAATAATGGCGTTTAATAAACCTATTTTTTCTTCTTTAGATTCAAGGGCAAAAATATCTAAGATATCTTGTACATCTAATTTATTGCCGGAGTACGCTAAAACTTGATCTAAGATTGATAAAGCATCACGCATACCGCCATCTGCTAAAGAGATAATGATATCGATAGCCTCATCGTTATAAGCAACGCCTTCTTTTTCTAAGACGGATTTAAGTCTATTTTTGATGTCTTTATCGCTTAATTTAGTAAAGTCATATCTTTGACAACGTGAAAGGATGGTTGGAAGAATCTTATGAGGTTCTGTTGTCGCTAGAATAAAGATAACGTGTTCTGGTGGTTCTTCTAATGTTTTGAGTAAAGCATTAAAAGCACCTGTAGATAACATATGGACTTCGTCAATAATATAGACTTTGTATCTACCCAAGATAGTGCCGTATTTAACTTTATCAATAAGTTCTCTGATTTCATCAACACCGTTATTGCTTGCAGCGTCAAGTTCTAATACATCAGGGTGAGTACCTTCAATAATAGCTTTACAGTTTTTGCATTCATTACATTGATGACCAATACCTTCGTCACAGTTTAAAGCCTTGGCTAATAATTTAGCCATTGTGGTTTTACCTGTGCCTCTTGGTCCCGCAAATAAATAAGCATGCGCCAATTTACCAGTTGTTAACGCATTCTGTAATGTTTTGACAATATGTTCTTGTCCAGCGACTTCTTCAAAAGTACTTGGACGATATGTTCGATATAAAGCTTTATAAGCCATAGAAAATCACCTGGATTAAGTATACAACAAACTCATTAATGTATTAAAGTTAATATTCTATTAATTGAGATATTTAATGCTTTTTAACAATGTTTAGGTATGCTACAATACTAAACGGTCAAAAGGAAAGCATTATGGAAGAAAGCATGTTTCAACGCCTTATCACTGCGGAAAAACGTCTTAAAGAAATTGATGACGAATTAATCAGTGAAGACATTATGAAGAATATGGCTCACTTTAAGGAAATCTCTAAAGAAAGAGCCTACCTCGACCCACAAGTTGAGGCTTTTAATCATTATAGAAAAAACGAAGAAGACATTGAAGCCGCCAAAGAAATGGCTCATGATGCTGATCCAGAATTATCTGAAATGGGTAAAGAAGAATTAAAACGTCTTGAAGCCGAACAAGAAGAACTCATTGAAAAGCTTAGAGAAATGCTTCTTCCAAGAGACCCAAACGATGATAAAGACATTATCGTTGAAATTAGAGGCGCTGTTGGTGGAGATGAAGCAAACATCTTTGCTGGTGACCTATTTAGAATGTATACAAGATATGCAGAATCCCAAGGCTGGAAGATTCAAATCTTAGATGAAAATCCTTCAGAATCTGGCGGTTTTGCAATGATTTCCTTCAAAATCAGTGGTGATAGAGTCTTCTCAAAACTTAAATTTGAAAGTGGCGCTCATCGTGTGCAAAGAGTTCCTAAGACAGAAGCCTCTGGTAGAATCCACACTAGTACTGCAACTGTATTAGTGATGCCTGAAGCGGAAGAAATCGATATTCAAATTAATCCTAACGATTTACAAGTTGATACATATCACTCTCAAGGTGCTGGTGGTCAAAATGTTAATAAGACAGAATCCGCTGTCCGTATTACACACATTCCAACTGGCACAGTTGTGGCTTGCCA
>JAEEGJ010016384.1_pt1 | contig 17021 bp, 10 predicted proteins | sample 8958761 | NCBI WGS metagenome assembly JAEEGJ01 (sample SAMN16246546, study PRJNA631951) | gut metagenome | biome: gut microbiome; feature: rumen; material: RS-attached | host: Bos | place: Iran: Karaj | collected 2018-10 | reverse complement strand
TCCTCAGATTATTGATAGAAACTCGAAGATTACTAATGTGAATATTCATGGATATACCGGTGATGATGGTTTTGTTAAGCCTGTTATTTCTGGTGGCACTGCCATGGGTGGTGTCTTGGGTGCTTTAAGAAGAGTCGATGAAAATAATTCTCCGATTGTAGAATTAGCTATTAGTGAAGCTACTGTGACGAAATTGGAAATCAAGCAAAGTAAGGTTAAAATCAGTGATGCCGATGTTCCGCAACCGCTTTATTTCGGCGGCATCGTTGGAAATGGCAATCTTTGCAGTGGCGGTATTCTGCAGGTTACTGAATCAAAAGTAAAGGATGTAGACATTAATGAATTGCTTCCGGATGATGCCGCTTTCCAGTACTATATGGGTGGAATCGCAGGTTATGCGTCGTGTTCCCATGCAAATAATTCTGGAAATCGTGATGACATGTTCTTGACGCTTACTGGATCTGAAGCGACCGGACGCATTCTTTTGAGCAGTTCGACTAACGGGAAAACGGCTCCGCAACATGCACGTGTGTCTGCTGTGATTGGAGGTCTTGTCGGAGATGCGATGGTTTCGCTTGAAGATAACAGCACTACAGGGGATAGTTCGAACGTTTCGATTAACTACACTGCTAAAAGAGCTAAAAGTGTGACCGCAGTTGATTCTGTGCTTGTGGGTGGCATTTTTGGCGCTGTCAGTCCGTTCAATAGTAATGCAAGTAATATAATAGTTCGATTGTCCGATTTATCGAGCAAAGGCGCTATTTATGTTGTCGATGACGGTATTACGGCTCGTATAGGTGGCATTGTGGGTGAATTTCCTCTAGTGTTTTCTGGGGAACCCAAAATTGAATTTGATGATGTCCATGTGGATTTTCGTGGTGGATCGATTGTTACGTATAGCGGTGAAAATGTGGCCTCTGATATAACCTCTTCTTCGCTTGGTGGAATTTGTGGAATATGCCGTACGCCAAAATTGATAAACCATAGCTCTGCTGAGGGCTCGTTTACGGGGACTATTGGTGTATCGACAGCCCCGCAAAAAACATTCAATGTCGGTGGACTTATAGGTGAAGCGGATTTCCATGGTTCAGAGGAAATTGTTATAAAAAACAACTATTATATAGGGACGATTGCTAATAAGTTTAATGGTGGAAAAGGGCATGCAGGCTATCTTTTTGGCTATATGCATGGCGACGGGCTGGGTAGCAAGCCTGTATTAACGTCAAATTATCATTATGGTGCCGATAATGTTGGTGCTATCGGTTATTTCTCGAATTATGGAAATTTTTCCAATGTTACGTATTTTAACGAAAACGGATTCAATAAGTTTGTAGCCAAGAACAATGTTCGCAATGGCGCTGACGACTTGCAAAATGGACCGAACGGTTCCACCAATAATGGTTATGCTCCTGAGGGGGACATGCGATCTCAAGATTTCGCAGATTTCTTGAACAGTGCGTGGACGGATCCCGAAGACCAGGTTTGGGCGTATGAAAACAATTACCCTACTCTTATAAAACCTGTGGTGGTGGGCAGTTCTAGCTCATATAATGAAAGTTCTTCAAGCTACGAAAGCTCTTCTAGCAGTGATGTGACGTCTTCTTCGTCATCTGATGCTACATCCTCGTCGTCCGACATAACCTCTTCTTCTGATGGAACGTCTTCGAGCTCTGCAAACAATGGCGATTCCAGTTCAAGTTACGAAGAGTCATCTAGCAGTAATGTGACCTCTTCGTCCGATGGAACATCCTCGTCTTCGAATGAGACTTCATCTTCTTCGGGTGAATCTTCTTCTTCTGACGTAACCTCCTCTTCTTCGGATGCAACGTCTTCGTCCTCGAATGAAGAGTCTTCATCGTCTGAAAACGGAACATCTTCTTCTTCGAATGAAGAGTCTTCATCGTCCGAAAATGGAACGTCTTCTTCTTCGTACGAAGAATCTAGCAGCAGTGCCGGTGATTCTTCGAGTTCTAGCGCCGGAAATGACTCCAGCAGCTCGAGCGAAGATAAGTCTAGCAGTTCTTCTGCAACGTTGAACTCCAGTAGCTCCGTCAATGACGAATCAAGCTCTAGTAGTGCAGAACACAAAAAGTATCTGCTCGAAATTGCCGAGCCGACGGCAACGCAGGACGGCAATGCCCTCCGTATGAAATTTGGCAGCCAGCTTGCAAATACCTCTGAAAATGTCAATATTCACATCCAGGTAGTTTCAAAGAATGGTATCTACCTTGATACCACGATCAACGGGAAAGCGGTGAGTGACGTTAAGAACGGAACATGGCGCCTTGACCCGGCTCCTGCTGGCCAGTATACCGTGACCTTCATGATTACGGATGGCGTTGATTCCATTCCTGTCCCAATGACTTTCACGTCTATGGATAGCTGCGAAGTCGCTTCCCATTCCTGGCAGACGCTTTCTCTGTCCGCCTTCTGCCGCGAAAAGGGCGACGAATGCATGTCTGATCTAGAAGCGTTTTTTGCTCGCCATCGTGACAAAGCTGAGGGTGACGTCGAATCTGAGACTTCTGTCTACTGGTGGGATGAATCGACTCCGATTGGCGAATTCTGGCAATACCGCAAGTTCAGCGTGAACGACAAGTTTGATTCCACTCGCGGTTACTGGTATGGTCCGATTGATAAAGAACCGCTGAGGATGAGTCTAGAGACTCCCAACATGAAAGACTCAATTGTCTGGCATCTGGAAAACAAGTATTCTGGCTGGAATCTCGTGGCAAATCCGTTTGGCTGGTATGTGACCTTGCCGGAAGAAAAGGGACTTCTGTTCTGTCAGTGGGATCCCGAAAAGAGCACTTACATAGAACCGGATACACTTGGACCGTACGAGGCAATTTGGGTTCATACAGAAAAGCCCATGACGTATCGCATTCCGTTGAAGGCTGCTATCGTTCTTGAGGGTGAAAAGAAGTCCCTGAACAAGATCTCTGCTTCTGAAGACTGGAATCTCCGTGTCGTCTTGGCCGACGATAATGGCAAACGCGACTCCTGGAACGAACTTGCAGCTGGGAAGACTGCTTCGACTTTGGGTGAACCTCCTGCAGGCATGGGTGACCGCGTGAACCTTTCCATTATGGATGGCAAAAAGCGCCTGGTCAAGAGCGTGAAAAAGAACGCTGACGACCTTGAATGGGATCTTGAAGTGAGTGCAACGACTTCTCGTGAAGGGCATTTGAGCTTTGAAGGCCTTGAAAGTGTCTGGTCGAAGGGCTTGCGCATCTATGCAACGGTCGATAACGAGACTGTCGAAGTCGTGAAGGATAGCCCGATGGATGTCAAGCTCTCGTCGAAGGCGAAAAACGTCTCTGTCCGAGTGACTAAGAGTGCAGTAGCTGCTAATGTGGCGAAGAATCTGCTCAAGGGTTTGCATGTCGGTCAGATGTCTAACATGCTGAATGTCGGTTTCGACGCTGCCTCCAAGCTCGCCGGTGCCAATGTGAAGGTCTCTGTTGTGGGTATCGATGGCCGAGTCGTTGCAACGAACAGGGCTGTCGCTCGCGAAGGCTCAAACGCAGTCTCCATGAAAAAGCCCAAGCAGGGTGTCTACTTCGTGAAGGTCAAGGTCGGGAGCCAGAGCGCCGTCACCCGCATTATGGTCCGATAAATCAGTCTAGCCGAACGCAAGTTTAATTACTAAATTTGCGCTCGTTATGACAAAAGCAAAATTCATCAAACTCATCATTGCATCGGTGCTTGCCATCGCTGCCCTCTTCGTCCCGTACGAAGCCCTCGGCTTCGTAGGTGACACGGCCCTGAACCCTCTCGAAATTCGCGTCATCGCAATCTTTGTGATGGCCGCCCTTTTCTGGATTCTCCAACCGTTCCCGATCTGGTCTACCTCCATGTTCGTCATCGTGTTGATGATTTTCACGCTTTCGAACTCGGCTCTCATGCCGTTCCGCGTCGAAGGTGTGGAACCGCTCAAGTTCAAGGCCATCATGGCGACATTTGCCGACCCGATCATCATGCTCTTCTTGGGTGGCTTCTTCCTTGCCTCTGCCGCTTGCAAGTACAACATGGACAAGAACCTTGCCCGCGTGCTATTGAAGCCGTTTGGTAAGGATCCGAAGTGGGTGCTCCTTGGCCTCATGATCATCACCGCTGTGTTCTCCATGTTCATGAGCAACACTGCAACGGCTGCCATGATGCTTGCAATCCTCGGCCCGGTGCTCAAGCTCTTTGATGCCAACGACCGCGGTAAGGCTGCTTTTGCTCTCGCTATCCCGCTCGGTGCAAACATCGGCGGTATGGGTACTCCGATTGGTACGCCTCCTAACGCTATCGCTCTTGGCGCTCTTCAGTCCAGCGGCTTCAACATCTCGTTCGGCCAGTGGATGGAGTTTGGCGTTCCGTACGTGATTGTCATGATGATTATTGCATGGATTTTGCTCCTCAAGCTCTATCCGATCAAGATGAAGGAAATGAACCTGGATATCGAAGGTGCCGACGGCTTTGACAAGAGCCCGCGCGCTATCATCGTCTACATTACCTTTGCTGTGTGCGTTCTTTTGTGGGTGACCGGTAGCAAGGTCCATGGTCTTAACGACAACGTGATTGCCATGATCCCGATGGCTGTGTTTGCCCTGACTGGCGTGATTACCAAGAAGGACCTCAACGAAATGAGCTGGGACGTTCTCTGGCTTGTGGCTGGCGGTTTTGCTCTCGGTCTCGGTTTGCAGCAGACGGGTCTTGCGAAGGACCTCATCAACGCTATTCCGTTCAACACCTGGTCTCCGTTCGTCCTCATGGTCGGTTGCGGCTTCATCTGCCTCTTCATGGCAAACTTCATGAGCCACACTTCTACCGCAAGCTTGCTCGTCCCGATTTTCATCGTTGTGGCTGTGAGCTGCAAGGAAAACCTCGCTCCGCTCGGCGGCGTGACCTCCTTGATGGTTGCAGTTGCATTCGCAAGCTCCCTCGGTATGTGCCTTCCGATTTCTACGCCGCCTAACGCACTTGCCCACGCAACGGGTTACACGGATACGCGTGGCATGGCTATCACGGGTATCGTGATGGGTATCGGTGGTCTCGTTCTCTCCTGGATCATGATGTTCGGCCTTTCCAAGGTGAACTTCTTCGAAGATCCGGCTGAAGCTGCTGCTCCGGCTGCCGCTGTTGCCGCCCCGGCACCTGCCGCACCTGTTTATGCAAAGCCTGCCGAAGTTGCTGCTCCGGCTGAAACGATCGCTGAACCGGCTGCTGATAGCGCTGCTGTTGCCATTCCGGCTGACTCTGCCGCTAAGGTTGTGGTTGATTCTACCGCTAAGTAATAGCTTCTCCTAAAAATTTGTATTTAAGGACCTGGATTAATTTCAGGTCTTTTTTTGTTTGTAAAAAGTCGTTCACAAATATCGGTGATTTGAATAACAGATTATCTTTCTAAGTTGTTTGTATAATCCTAAAGGGTGGGGCTAAATAGCCCAAATGGGTTATTGCATTGTAATGCTTTTGTAAGTAAATTATTGAACAACCTAAACAAAAGGAAAGATAAAATGGCTACAAAATTGAAAAAAGCTGGAAAAATTTCTGTAAATGACTTGCTCCCAGGCGATATCTTGGCGTTTAAGGGAGATCCTAATGATGATATCAGTAAACTTATCATGAAATTTACGGGTTCCGATGTGTCACATGGCGCAATCTTTGTTCAGAATCTGGATAACGTCCTTGCTGAAGCCGGTGGCGATGGCATCCATGCTCGTCGAATGAAAGACAATACAGATTCTCGTGAAGCTTATGTGATGCGCCATAACAAGGCGGGTAAAAATGGTGTTGAACCCGTTGTGCCGATTGCCAAGGATTATGTGCTTCAGAATCTTCCGTATCCGTATTCCGACTTGATTCTTTTGGGCTTGATTCTTATTTTCAAGCATAAAGTAACTAGACCGCTTATCTCTCGAGTAGTTGTTGAATTCCTGTGCTTGGTTGCCGCAGAACTCAAAAAGATTATTGAAGATAAGAAAACTCCGGGCAAGCATACGATGGTGTGCTCTTCCTATGTTTACCAGTGCTATCTGGATGCTTCCAAGAAGAATCCTGCTCTCAAGCTGAAGATTAAGGATGGTGACGTTGGCTTCAAGGAACATGCCCTTTTAGGCCGCAAGTCAAAATCCTTCTCTCTCTTCGATATGTATGCCGATTACGTTCAATCGCACGAAGAAGAATGCAAGAAGAATTTCAAGGCTAAAACACTCAAGACTGCGACAAAGCTCCGCTCCCAAAAGGAAATCCTTGCCGATTTGGAAAAGCTTCTTTCGAATAAGGGCTCCGATAAGGTTCCTGCAATTTCTGCGGATGAATTGTCAGTTGTCATAGATATCGTTAACGCCATTAAGGATGTGATCCAGGCCTTGGTGACGTTCTTCAAGGGCGACCGTGTTTCGTTCTCCGAAATGATGAAGATTGCAAGAGAACAACAGTCCATGTTTATAACGCCGAATGATTTGGTCAATAACGTAACAAATGCTAAATGCGTTGGTATGCTGAAGGCTGAACGTTACGGCGATAAGTACGACAACAACTGGAAGAAGTAAGATTCTAGCCCGCTTCGGCGGGCTTTCTCTTTTCAATAAAATCTATGCAATAAAAAAATCCTCGCTTTTCAGCGAGGATTTTTCAGTGGTCGATACAGAACTCGAATCTGTGACCTCTACCATGTCAAGGTAGCGCTCTAACCAACTGAGCTAATCGACCATTAAGGTAGCCCAATATTAGAAAAAGATTGAGCGCTTGTCAAGGGTAGTGGGCGATAAATTTCAAAAAAAAATTAAATCGCTTGCGTGGCTTGTGCTTTTTACTGGTCGTCTTCGGCAATCCAGTAGTGCATTCTGCCCTTCAGGAGGATTGGGGAAATGTCTGTGTAGCACTGTCCTTGTCGGCAGTCCTCAAAATGCAAGTTGACGGTCGCTGTCCACTTGGCTTTATCTTTCTGGTCTATGCAGACGTAGTTGCTGTCGCCAGTGAGGCGCGCTCTGGGAGTGCCTTCGACCTGAATCCAGGTGTAGTCTTTTACGACGTTGTTTTCGCCGAGTTTGGGCTCGTTCACCATGATTTGCAGCTGGTCATGGCGTTCGCTGCTCCCCATGGGAATCTTGATGAGCAGGTAATGGTGCTGGTTTCGGACATAAGGGATTTCAACATCGTCTCTGCCGAGTTCCTGCGTAATTTCGTTCTGCCCGTTGATGCTGTACTTGAGGAATCCGCCGCCTTTGACTTCCCAGCTGTCGTTGATGCCGCTACAGGCGGTAAGGCTTGCGGCAATCCCTGCAATCCCGACGAATTTGGTTGCGAATCGTGCCTGCCTTGTGAGGCTTGCAATCTTTGCGCAATAACGTGTCAAAAAGGCGAACTTCATGTTTTTAAAATAGAAAAAACGCCGGGCTTTGATACCCAGCGCATTTTAGAAGTAATACAAACCACTTCTTACTGTCTACTGCCTACTGCGGCTATACGAAACTTAGAACTTTAGTTCTGTAGTTGAGTTATGCCCTTTGGGTAGAAGACGCTAAGCTCGACCGTCAACGCCGTCAGTCTGCGGCGGTTGCTGATTCTGCTGTGCCAAGCGCGGGTCTTCGAGTACGTAAAGCGGGAGTGCTGCAAGTTCTTCGTTGTCGGCAACGAGGCGTACAATGTACTTGTCCGGGCGCACGAACTGCAGACGCTGCATGTTCAAAATCATGTTGACGGCTGCCGTGTCAAAACCCTGTGCAACCGGCTGGAGTTCAATTTCAGACTGCATCGGCGGAACAATCGGGTGTCCAACAACGTCTTCGATAGAAAGGCTCAACTGGTGCGTGCCTGCTTCGGCGCGCTGGTAGCGTAAACGGAATGCTGCGGAACACTGCGGAATCACAAGTGGAAACTTTGCGAAAATGCGGTCAAAAGCACCAAGGATGTTCATGCGGCCGCCCACATCGTTAGCGGTGGCGGCGTCACAGATTGCGGCAATTTCAATATTCATTATGGGGTCTCCAAGTATTTGATAAATGTTTAACTAAATTATAATTATATTCCGAAAAAGACGAGGATTTTATGCAAGAAATTCCACTTTGGTACTGGTTAATCGTATTTTTTGGCCTCGGCGCCTGCGTCGGGAGTTTCTATAACGTCATTGTTTACCGTATGCCGCGCGGAATTTCCTTGATTAATCCGCCTTCGCACTGCCCGCTTTGCAAAAAGAGGATCCCTATCCGCTACAATTTGCCTATTGTGGGCTGGCTTTGGCTGCGTGGCAAGAGCGCTTGCTGCAAACAACCGATTAGCGTGATTTACCCGATTGGCGAGAGCCTTTGCGGATTGCTCGGAGCGCTTGCTCTTTATGCGGCGGCAGGCTTCGGGACTGACTTTGCGCGACCGGTCTTGTCGCCTGAGGTTTGGGCGGATGCTGCTGCGATGTTCTGGCTTTTGCTTGGCGCTTACCCCGTTTGTGCCGTTGATTGCAAGTACAAGCTGATTCCCGATTCCATCTCGGTCGGCGGGATTGTTGCTGGTCTTTTGATTTCGCTTGTGCCGGGTGGCGTGACGCCTCTCCAGAGCTTGATTGGGGCTGTTGTTGCGGGTGGCGGGCTTTATCTGCTTGGCTGGATTGCCACGAAGGTGCTCAAGAAAGACGCAATGGGTTTTGGCGATGTCAAGCTTTTGGCTGGTTATGGGGCGCTTATGGGCCTCACAGGCGCTGTTGAAACTCTCTTGGTGGCTGCGCTACTTGGCATTGTGGTGATGGTCCCGTACGGGATGCTTGCTGCAAAAAAAACGGCCAAAAACAAGAATAGCGAGGATGTCGGGCAAATTCCTTTCGGACCGTTCCTCGCCATTGCAGCCCCAGTTATTTACCTCTGGGGCTCAGCACTCTTGGACGCTTATTTTAAGTACGTTTTAAATTAATCACTATTTTTTCTTTTTTCCGGGTCTCTGCGGCATGAAGGGGCTTTTGGCGTTTGGTTCGCTTGAACCCTTTGCCGAAACCGTTTCTTGACTTGTGACCACGGAATCTCCGACGCTCAGGCCTTTGAGAATCTGGACGTTTACGCCATCGCTAAGGCCTATCTTCACGCGGCGCGGTGCGGCCTTGCCGTTGATGTTAATCCATACGTGGTCGCCTTCAAGTTTGGGCTTCTTGTGCTTTTTCTTGGCGCCTGTACTTGGAGCACCGCCCGGTCCCATGCCAGGAGGCGGGGGCGGGAAGTTGTCGCCAGCTTCGGCAGTCTTCGGACGTTCTGGGCGTGGCATATCCTTCGGATCCATCATCGGAGTTCCAGCGGCAGGCGTAAACTTGAGCGCCTTGACCGGAATCGTAATAGCGTCCGTAATTTCTTGAGTGACGATTGTGCAGGTGGCGGTCATGCCCGGCAAGAGCTTCTGTTCCGGATTCTCGGCGGTAATCACGACGGTGTAAGTCACCACATTGCTCGTGGTCGTCGGGTTCAGACGGACTTCTTGCACGGTACCGTGGAACGTGTCGTTCTGGAAGGCATCAACCGTAAACGTCACGCGCTGGCCTTGCTTCACTTGTCCGATGTCTGCTTCGTCCACGTCGGCCATGACTTTCATCTGGCTCAAATCTTTTGCAATCACGAACAACGTCGGCGTGCTCATGGAGGCTGCAACGGTCTGACCGACGTCTACTGCGCGTTTCAGCACAACGCCGTCAATCGGGCTCTTGATGGTGGCGTAGCTCAAGTTCAAACGAGCCTGGGCGACTTCGTTCTTACGCTGTTCTAGAGAGAGCTTAGCCGCATTTAAGTTGTATTCAGCCTGTTCCAGTTCAACAGCACTTGCGCTCTTGCTTGCGGCGAGCTTCTTGATGCGGTCGTACGTGCTTTGTTTGTAATTCAAGTCGTTTTCGGCGCTCTTGTAAGAGATTGTCGCCTGCTTCAAGGTCGACTGTAACTTAGACTTGTCAAGTTCGGCAATGACTTGTCCCTTTTTGACCTTGGAATTGAAATCAACGTTGATTTTGGCAATGTCGCCAGAAACCTGCGTACCGACTTCCACCTGGTCCACCGGCTCTAACGAACCCGTTGCCGAGATTGTTGTCTTGATGGTGTCTGTCACCACCTTGGTGCTGATGAGGGCGCCAGCCTGGCTTGTGGCATCTCCGTTAAAGAAGAATGACTTGACGCCGAGGGCGACCCCTGCCAAAACGGCGATAGCGATGATGATTTTCAAGAGTTTTTTCATAAGCATTAGAAAAATAGTAACATTGTTTTTTTATTACATCTATTTTGATGATTTGGGAGCACGTAAGGTTGCAAATTTTCTAGCTTAAAGGTTATGACTCGCGTACGCAAAAAAGACGATAGTTCAGAAGTTCGCAAAGTGACTTGGGTGGGGCTTGGCTGGAACGCCGCGCTCTCCGTGGCCAAGTTTGTTGTGGGCGTGGTGGGGAACTCCCAGGCGCTCGTTGCGGATGCTATCCACAGCGCGTCTGATTTTGTGACCGATGTTGCCGTGATTGTCGGCAGTCATTTTTGGAATTCGCCACCGGATGCGGAACACCCTTACGGGCATAGGCGATTTGAAACGCTCATTACGATTGGCATTGGCCTTGCCGTTGCTGCCGTGGGTATTGGCATTGGGTATAAGGCCGTCCTTGCGCTTTTGGCGGGGGAGGCATCGCACCCGGAAACGTCTGTTGCCGTGATGGCGCTTGCTTCCATTATCGTGAAAGAAATTCTTTTCCGCTACACGCGAAATGCGGGGCGTAAAATCCGCAGTCAGGTGCTTGAGGCGAATGCTTGGCACCACCGTAGCGACTCTTTTAGCTCGATTCCTGTGCTTGTGGCGGTCGTTTTTGCCATTTTGCTCCCGCAGCTTTGGTTTGCGGACTCCGTCGGTGCGTTGGTTGTCGCGTTTTTCATTATGCATTCAGCGATTGAAATCGCGGCTCCGGGGCTTCGCCAGCTCGTGGACCGTGGGGCAGATCCGGATGTTCTTGGAAAATTGCGCAATTTGGCACTTTCGCACCCGAAAGTCATCAGTTTGCATGGGCTTCGTTCTCGCTACGTCGGGAGTGATTTGCATGTGGACGTGCATATTGTGGTCGATGACCGGATGACTCTGAAAGATGCCCATGATGTGGCCGAAGAGGTCGAACAGTTGCTCATCGATTCGAACGAAAATGTCGTAGATGCCCTCGTGCATATAGACCCCTACAACGCCAATCGCTACATCCAAGGCGACATCAAGACTATAGAAAAGTAGCCTCTTTTCACACCAGTAAATATTCCAATGTGGTATTAGGACTTTGGCGATTCTGCCTCGCTAGAATCGTGTTTCTATCTATATTAATTTGGTACAAGTAGCGAGGTTTGATTATGGTACTCGACGAATTTTACAAGCTGAATAACGGGCAGCGAATCCCGAAAATTGCTTTGGGCACATGGCAAACCCCAAATGACGTGGCCGCAACTGCAGTCGCGACCGCTATTGATGCGGGCTATCGCCATATCGATACCGCAATCGCCTACGAAAACGAGGCGGGGGTCGGAGCAGGTCTCAAGGCTGCGCTAAAATCGACCGGAATTCACCGTGAAAGCGTGTTTATCACGACGAAAATCCCTGCTGAAGTCAAGAATTACGATGATGCGGTTCGCTGTATCCAGGAATCGATGGACCGTCTGGATGCGTTCCATATCGACATGATGCTTATCCATGCTCCGCGTCCGTGGGCTGAGATGGGCTCGACCGCCGGCAATCGCTATTTTAAGGAAAATCTCGAAGTCTGGAAGGCTCTCGAAGAGGCTTACGAGGCGGGTAAAATTCGTGCGATTGGCGTCTCGAACTTTGAAATTGACGACTTGAACAATTTGCTGGCGGGTGCTCGCGTAGTGCCTGCGGTGAACCAGATTCGCGTTCACATAGGGCATGTGCCGACGGAACTGATTGACTTCTGCGAACAGGTCGGAATCCTGGTGGAAGCGTATTCGCCGAATGCGACGGGGCGCCTATTGAAAGTGCCCGAAGTCTGTGCGATGGCTGAAAAGTACCACGTTTCGGTGCCGCAACTTGCAAGCCGCTTTGTGTTACAGCTCGGGCTTTTGCCGCTCCCGAAATCTGAACACGAAGAGCGCATCCGTCAGAACGCCAAGCTTGATTTCGAAATCAATTCGAACGACATGGCCGCATTGCTAGAACTCGACGGATTGTAACGTGGCTCGTCATCCTGAACGAAGTTAAATCTTGAAACGCAAAAGTCCCGCTCCATTGGAGCGGGACCTTTTGTTTTTGCATGAACGTCGCCCCTGGCGGGGCGCCTCCTTTCTCTCTACCTTACGTTCACACGTTTAGTATTGTTCCCCACTTTCACAATGTACGAACCTGCGGTCGGAACTTTCACGCGGGTATCCATGCTGTTCAGCTTGCCTGTAGAAAGCACTTGGCCGTTCAGGTCCATGACCGCAAAGCGCTTTGCGAGACTCGGCTTTTCTGTGGTAATTGTGATTTCCTGTGCGCCAGATTTCATCACGCTGAATGCGCTGGTGCTGCTTAGTGCAACTCTGCGTTCGGCGATGGATGCTTCGGATTTGGCAGCGAATGAAATTGCGGCCTGCTCATCGTCAATCTTGATAATGAGGTAATACATACCTGGCGCGAGGCTTTCAATTAACCGCTTTTCTTTGATTACAGGGCGCGCTGGATTGCTGACGTCGAATATACTGTCGAGTTGGATTGGATTTGCGGCAAATTCTTCTTCGCTAATGAGAGTCTTAGTGGGGTCCTTGCCGGTTGGGTCCGTGGTGAACAAGAATGAAATTTTAGGCTTTTGGGTGATGGGGAAGTCTGCTGTATCGCATACCGTAACTTGGGGTACGCAAGAACCGTTATGGTTTTGTGTGTAGCAAACCTTGTATACGTTGTTTCCAGTCCTGCGCCATTCTTCCATATTTTGTTTGCTTTCCAAAGAAATTCCAGCATTTTGATCCATGTACAGCATATTTGTACTGATTCGGAGGTCACTAGACGGTGCGCGACGATTGCAAGTGAAAATGTCAATGTCGTAGATGCTGTCTTGCTTTGCGTTTGGCAAGAACTTGTCTACATCGACATAGCCCGGTGCAGAAAGGTGGTTGCCACCAATATCGACTGCTAACTTGTTATCAATGAATACCCAGATATCGTCGTTACCGCTGATGCTGAACCTTGCGCCCTTCTTGTATTTGAACTGGGCGTGAGTTTCGGAACAGAAGTGGTGGTTACGTCCGCCGTTTCCGTTGCCCCCGACATTAGATGTCCAACGCGAAACGCCATTAATGCCTATACCGCCTGGGGTTTCTGTACCTTCTGTGTAAATTGGCCAATTGGTGGGGGCCTGCTCAGGGCAGCTCCAGCCGAATACGCAATCGATTGTGGAATTGATGCTCTTGATGAAAGTCTCGGTTTCGGCGGCATCGGCGAACATTCCGTTGCAGTCGTGGCCTTTGTCCCAGCCTGGGCCGTTACAGATTGTATTGATTAATGGAATTTGTTCGGTCGGATCCAATGCGCGAAGCTTGGTGCCGTAGAATATAGGACCTTCGGCGTTGCGCTTGGTGCGTGCTGCCGGGAGCGGCTTTTGACTTGCGTTCGCATGTTTGATAACGTCGTCAGTTGTTGCTTCTACAGGGAAAAAACCTCCCGTTACAGCAGTTTTGAGTCCAGGAACAACGAATTCATCCGAGTTGAAATCCCAACCTTTGAGTGTGCGAGTGAATGGAATGTCGAAACAGGACGCTTCATTCACGCCTTCGGTGTAATTGAACAACTGGTTGAAATACTTTTCGTCGATAAAGCATTTTTTGCCTGCTGCGGAAAGCTTTGGCTTCTTTGTTGTTTTGTCCAAAGTGTCTTCTACAAGGCCTGTCGTGACGCCTATGCAGTCGTAGATGGCTTTGATTGCGGTCGCTGCATCTACGCCTTGTGCCGCTGTTCCTGACACGGCTTGACAGCCTTCACCGCCTGCGGCGTAGCAGGAGAATGCGGGGTGTAAACTGGCATCTGTATCGTAAATCATTGTAGCGAGGATGTAAGAGCAGTTACCGTGAATACCCGGTCTGTCAACGTACCAGCCAGCAAAATCACTCGGAAGTGCGGCAGCCTGCTTTTCGTCTGCGACGAAGTAGAGAGAACCTGCAAAAGTAGCTTCCGACATAAAGTTATCAAATAAGCCATCTAAGTCAATTGGGGAGACTGTTTCCCCGCTGTTGTAACCGGCTTCGCCATCCATACCGATGGCGTATTTAAATTGGTCATCTCCTTCCATATAAAAGAATGCTTCTTGGGGAAGATTTTCGTCAACGTAACGTCTAGTGAACCAGCCACAATGATCTAAATCTGGAGTTAATTCGTGTGCTTTGCCGTCTTCGTAGATTAATGGGGTGGATGTTTTCCACATGGTATTGTCGGGCAAGAATACATGCAACTCGCGGACTGTTTCAGCCCATGTGCTTGACGCTCCCAACGCTATAAAAGATGCAGTTATGGCTTTAGCCAGTTTCATTTGTTTCCTCCTTATTACAACTTGGTATATTTTAAAATATAAAATAAAGTTTTCAAAAGATGAAATTTATGACAAAATTCTTTCTTTTTTAAGTTGTAGGAAATTTTGACGTATCATTGGTGTATTATATAAAGTATATGCAACGCAATGTTGCATTAAGACGAAAAAATCCCGTTCGTTTGAACAGGATTTCTTACTCGTGTCACCCCGGACTTGTTCTCTTTGACCACTTAGAGCTTTGACGCTTTGCGTCAGCATCTTCGGCTCAATCATGACAGTCTGCAAGCAGCCTGTCGCGACACTCGCCTTGAATGCAACTAGCTCTTACGTGGTCATGATCCGCGTATGGGGACGGCATCGCCATCTCGAATTTATAATACGCTGTGTATAATATTTTTCTAAAAATTTTTGAAAAGTTTGAAAAATACAGAAATTTCTTTAAAAATCTTGATTTTGTATAATAAAATCTATTGCAGAGCTATACCGCAAAATCTAATTTATAGGTATGAAACCAATAACCGAATATCAAGACTACCGAGAATTCATGCGGGACTTCTACGAAGAACGCAAACGCAGTTCTTTGTTCTCGTGGCGTGAATTCTCCAAATTGGCGGGGTTCACCTCGCCAAACTACGTCCAGCTTGTTTGTGAAGGCAAAAGCCGCTTGAGCAAGACTGGCGTTGAAAAAGTGGCCGAAGCCATGGGGCTTGCAGGCGCAGACCGCGATTATTTCCTAGCGATGGAGCGTTTTGGCGATGCCAAGAACGATGCAAGCAAAATTCAGGCGTTTAACGAAATGCAGAAAATTGCAAAAGAAAACCGCTTGCGCGTTGTGGATGCCGAGGCTTTCAAGTATTTCGAATCGTGGGTAAACCCGGTGCTGCGCGAACTTGCCCCCATAATGCCGGGGGCAAAACCGCTGGAACTGGCGCGTAAGTGTTATCCAGTTGTGAGTGCTGCTGAAGTTCGCCATTCGCTTGACTTTATGTGCCATGCGGAATTCCTAAAGAAGGTCGGCGAAGATACCTACGTGCAGACAGAAAAGGTCGTGACCGGGTCATCCGAGGCGATTCCGTTGGCGCTGCGTTCCATGAACCGTCAAATGTCAAAGTTTGCAACAGAAGCCATTGACGAAATCCCGCCCGAAAAACGCCACATCGCAGGCGTAACGCTTGGCATGTCAGAATCGACATACCAGTGGCTTGTGCAAAAACTTGAAACGCTTAGGCAGCAGGTGGTTGCCATGGCTGCTAAGGAAAAAGAATACGATAAAGTTTATCGACTGAATTTACAACTATTCCCGCTTACAAAAGGGAAGGAGGAATGAGATGAGAAAAATGTATAAAGTAATTCTGTCTGGAGTGGCTGCTTTTTTGGCTGCATGTTCCAATGATGTAAGCGTTGATTCGGGTTTCTCCGGAGCGACGACAGAACCGAGCACATCACCGATTGCAAATTTAACTGAAGAACAGAGAGCGATTTTGGCAAGGTCGTTCGAAATTTTGGTGGATTCGACGAAGCTTGATTCGTTAAAGGCTATTTTGGGTACTGAAGTTACCGCAGATAACCAGAGCTATTTAAATGCTAGTCCTATAAGTGTAAAGAACGATCAAGTTTTTAGTTATCCGAGTAAGGACGGACGTAAGGTTTGTGATGTTGTGGCTTTTTCACAAGAATCAAAACCAAGGATTGATCGAAAAGGTGTGTTGCGTGCAATGTCTTACGATACCCATGGTAGCACATGTTTTATGAAAAAAGCCAAATTTAATGAAGATCATTGGGCTGAAGTTTGCTCTGCTGAAGAAGATTATGTATTTGCACACTCTTTAGAAACTTACCGCACAACAAAAATTATTGATGTTGATGGGGTGCTTGTTGTTATGAATACGGTTGGATCTTATGGGAACAGTCATTTTTGGGGGTATGGCGTCTCTTGTGGTGAATACTTGAATGAATTCAAACAGTCTTGCAGTGCATCGAACGGTCTTTTCTGGGATTTGGGAGATGCTTGTAATATGAATCTTTTGAGTTTGGCTTGTGCGTCTTTTGTTCCTGAAGGTAAAACTCCTGATGAAGTTTTGAATTCATATACCGAGGCGTATAAAAATCAGTGCCTTGAGGACTCTATAAAATACGCTCCTTACGATGATGAGAATTATGTCTATCATGATCCTTATTCTGATAGTTTGTATAGAGATAGCTTGTATAGGACTAGTAATTTAGCCTATGAATGGAGTAGGGCTCAAAAGCATTCTATGTATGCTTATAGATGGCAATTTTCTATAGTCGATAGTACAGTAGGGGTAGAAGGTGAGTGGAATCAATATTATTATCAAGAAAGAGAAGATGACGAACTTGAACTCAAGCATGCGAATAGTCTAGGCTTCGCTTATAACACTTTGCCAGATACTAAAATTGCAGACGCTTATCGCAAAGAAGGTGTTTATGTGTTGCCTGATTCGTTAGTGATTGAATTCTTCCCGAATTTGGCAACTTATCCGGCTGGATTGGAAGGACTCAAGTGGTATCCTCC
>JAEEGJ010016377.1_pt1 | contig 17027 bp, 16 predicted proteins | sample 8958761 | NCBI WGS metagenome assembly JAEEGJ01 (sample SAMN16246546, study PRJNA631951) | gut metagenome | biome: gut microbiome; feature: rumen; material: RS-attached | host: Bos | place: Iran: Karaj | collected 2018-10 | reverse complement strand
GCCTTGCTGAGTTCGATTTGTGTGATTTTCTTTGCTTTACGCTGTGATGTAACCTTTGACGCGAGAAGTTCTGCAGATAAGACTTTCATTAAATATTCCCCTAGATTATTGATGAAACAAGAATAACATTACACGAATCAAACTGTCAATTTGTTTCGTGTAATGTTAGTAGGAGCAACATCAATCAAAGTCTATGTATTGGCCAATATAGTCATAACTAAAATTGATATTTCCTTTATCTATATAATTCTTTACAATGAATTAGAATGAGATTTATATTTTAGTGAGGTTCTTATGATAAAAATAGCTTTCTTTGATTCTAAAGAATATGACAGGCAGTCTTTTGAGGCTGCAAATAGTGCAGGGGAGTTTGAGATCCGTTTCTTTGAGACTCGTTTGACTCCTGATACGTATAAGCTGGCTGAAGGCTGTGATGTTGTCTGTGTATTTGTAAATGACGATATCAATTCCTTTGTAATTGACCAGCTTTATGCTATGGGAATTAAGCTCATCGCGCTTCGTTGTGCCGGTTATAACAACGTTGATGTTGAGTATGCTTATGGTAAGGTCCATGTAGTACGTGTTCCTGCTTATTCACCTTATGCTGTTGCAGAGCATGCAATGGCTTTGCTCCTGACATCTATCCGCAGGATCCATAAGGCTTATATCCGTACAAAGGACTTCAATTTCAGCCTTGAGGGCATGACCGGCTTTGATCTTCACGGAAAGACTGTTGGCGTTATCGGTACAGGTAAGATCGGCCGTATCTTCATTGATATCTGTCGTGGTTTTGGAATGAATGTTATTGCTTACGATAAGTTTCCGGCTGCTGATTCAGGCATTGAATATGTACCTTTGGATGAGCTCTGGAGCAGGGCAGACATCATATCGCTCCATTGCCCGCTGACAGATGAGAACAGGCATATGATAAACGCTTCTACGATTGCTCAGATGAAGAAGGGAGTAGTTATACTGAATACTTCCAGAGGCGCTCTGATCGATACTGAGGCTCTTGTAGAGGGCATTAAGGACCGTAAGATAGGTGCAGCATGCCTGGATGTATATGAAGAAGAATCTAATATCTTCTTCCATGACTATTCCAACCATATTGTTAATGATGATGTATTAGCTAGATTAATATCAATGCCTAATGTAATAGTTACATCACACCAGGCATTCTTAACTAAAGAAGCATTATCTAATATTGCTGATACCACATTATCTAATATCCGTGAATTCTTCTCATCTGACACCTGTGTTAATGAAGTCTGCTATAAGTGTGGTAAGATTGCTGACTGTAAGCAGCTGCATGATAAGAAATGTTTTTAATTTTTGTATAGGATGGTAGGTTTCCAATAGACCAGTTAAACGACGTTATTAATATGATTACGTTTAGATCAGTTTGCGTTTGGCTGGTCAATGCGTATTTCGCCGGCGTTATCGGATATTTATTGTTCCGTAACAGCAGGATTAAAGTCATTTCTTTTATAACAATGCCCGTTTTGGCTTTCTATCTGTCTTTTGTTGCCAAGATTACTGTCTTTTCCCGTATTCCATGGTATGAACCCCGCTACATGCTTGTACCGTTCTGGTCTTATAGGGCAATTGCTGAAGGGGTTGAAGGCATAATTCCTGAAGTGTTTTGGAATGTGGTTTTGTTCATTCCGATCGGAATACTGTTTATGCTGTTTTTGACTTGTAAGCGCAAGTGGGTGATTACAGTAATAAGTGGCTTTTTATTGACCACCGCTATTGAATTGATCCAGCTCATTTTCCATCGCGGCTATTTTGAGTTTGATGATATATTCCATAACACGCTTGGCACGGTTATAGGAATCGGTATTTATATTATTGTTGTTAAACTTCTCTCCGGTTTTAGTGTGTTCAAAAAGGTTAAAGAATAAGCTCTTTTTGACTCGATAAATCTCGGATAAAATTCATTTGATAATATAACGAAAGAATTATTTGACAAAATCAAAAAGGTTCTGTAACTTTATAATGAACAAATTTTGGAGAGAATAGGTATGAGTCAAATGAGAAAACCTGTAATGGAAGTTATTCGCTTTACTGAAAGCGATATTGTAGTAGCAAGCAACGGTGCCCGTCGTATGGCAACCTCATTTTCTTTAACCGGAGTTAATAAAGGTGGAGAAATTGGAGACGGTATAGCAAATTATAATAATACTGATTATTTTTTAAACTCAGAAACCGCTGTTAATACTTTTATTAGTGCTATGGGTGTTAGTAATGCCGGAATTTCAAATGGTAAGAATACTCAGTCTTTAAGATCTACACTTAAGCGTGAGACTGAATCGGTCATGAAAGGCAATTGGGATGGCTACTATGTTTATGATCCTGATGCGATTTGGAATAATGGTAACCGTAATTTAAACGGCGTATTTAAGCTTCAGTAAGTTAATTGCTTGTTGATAAATTTATTGATCTTTAAAAAGCTGTGAGCTTATTGCTCACAGCTTTTTTATATTTCGGGCATCTCGTGTATATATTTTGGAATCCTCAAATAAAAATCAAGGAATTCTAACAAATTACCGTCACGTTGTTAGCGAATTAACATTAAATTGTTTTGACATCTATTCAAATTATTTTACAATTAGATTACAAATCTGATTAGGAGGAAATATTGATGATTATGAAGAAACCTGAAATAGATGTTATTCGTTTTGAGTGCAGTGATATCGTTGCTGCAAGTTCTGGAGTTAAGACTCTTACATGGGCAGGCGTGGAAGATAAAGTTGGTAATAACAATTATGTTTCTTTTGGTGGCAACTCATATCTTGTTCAGAGCAGTTCCTCTAATGAATTCAAGACTATGAAGAGTGATCTAGCTGATTATTTTGGAGATTCTACTCTTGCGAATGCTTCAAATTCTGATATCAAATTTGGTGATCATAATTTGAATATCTTTATTGGTAATACAACTCCACGTGATGGTGGCGATGGCACATATAGATATGATGGTAATAAGGTCTTTACAAAGATATCTTAATTTATTTTAGATAATAATCTCCTTGCAGCTGTGAGTTTTATCTCACAGCTGCTTTTTTGTTATATCATGAAAAATACAAAGAAATCTAACAAAACGTGATCTCGGTGTTGGGAATTTAATGATAAAGTAATTTTGATATTGATATATTTTGTTCTATAATATTTATATATTTTGAAAAGGAGGCTTTCAGTGATGATTATGAAAAAGCCTGAAGTAGATGTTATTCGTTTTAGCTGTAGTGATGTTGTTGCTGCAAGTTCGCCTACAATGACATGGTCTAAGTTTGGTGATAATACTGCTAAGAATGGTATAGTTAATTATAATGGTCAGACATATACTATTGATTCTGCTGATAGCATAACTTCTCTTTATACCGCTATGTCTGGTATTGGTGTTACGGATAGCACTAGAATTGATAATAATACTTCAAATGAAAAGATGAAGGCTGTTCTTAATCTCGAGGCCGGTGGTCGTGAAAATGGAGTGAGGAGTCCGCTTTGGAATGGCACATATATTTATGAAAATGGTGTTTTTACCAAGAAGACATAATTTTCATTTGAATTTTTAATATAAATTTAGTCTGCCGCTGTGAGTAATTCTCACAACGGCATTTTTGTTTTGATAATGATTGGATGATCAGTTCCTTTGCATAATCAGATTTTTTTGATACTATGACTGCATAAGTTATTTCGGATCATATGTACGGAGGCTGCGTTTCTAGGTGAGTATTAGGATTAAGATCGGGAGATTCTTTTTTGTACTTGGTAAGAATAAGGTCAAATATGATCCTATTGCCGAGTTGATCATGTTCCTGCTTATGCCTTTTGTTTGTTTCTGGACAATGGGTTTCCCTGATGGATTAGGTCTTGTTGAATTGCTTTCCGGTTTTGCTTTTCCTGCTTTGTTTGTTGTAATCGGTTATTATTTGCTTGATGATAATGACGAAAGACCTAAGAGATTAAAGTGGGCAATGATCCGCTATGGTATATATTTTGCTGTCCTTTTGGTTTTCTACACGGTTCTTTGCTTCGTTGTTCCGATTGCCAGGGCAGAGATCAATCCTGGTTCTTTTTTAGCCAAGCGTCTTTGGTTCAATTTCATTGTTTTAGATGTTTGGCCGCTGCCGATCGGTGATTCTTTGTGGTTTATTCAGTCGTTATTCATTTCTACTGTCATTTTCTATTTTGCAGATAAGTTTAATCTGATGCGGTTCTATAAGATAGTTTTGGCTGTTTTCTTTGTTTTTATGCTTCTGACCAGTGATTTGGCCGGTGTTGTCGGGTTCAACATTCTTGGTTATCGTTACCTGACATCAGGCGTATTTACTAAAGCAATTCCATACCTTTTATTGGGGTTATTATTGAATGAAAGCTACAGTTTGATAAAGAAGGTGCCTTTCTGGGCATATATTATCCTGTTTATTGTAGGCGGAGCTTTGACGGTAGGTGAGTTCTATCTGTTGTTTATAACCGGAAGACTTGTCTATACAGGGCATATGTTTGGATATGCGGTTATGGCTGTTGCTGTATGTGGATTGATGGTGTCTTTTGACAGGATGCATTTTGATCTTATATTAAATATGTGCGGGACGATTGCTAAGGCAATCTATGCTTTATATAGTCCGATGTATACGCTTCTATTCTTATTTATTTTGATGAAATCAGCTAAGAATCTGGATGTCTATTTTCAGTTCAGCGGAATTATTGTCTATTTCGCGTGTCTTATAATCGGAATCATTGTTGCGTTTTTTCAGACTATGTGGGAACTCAAATACGCATGTAATTAGGATTGCTTTTTGATATATAAATATCAAACTGATTTTATTAATATTTTTCTTAATTATAATATAATGTCTTTGGTGAGCTGCGTAAGCAGTTCTGTTTTTTGATGTCTAATGATCGTCGTCTTTAGCGCGCGTCAGGATGCTTCAGATTTCGGATAGTAATGCGAAGTGTTTTGCTTCGTATAGCGCAGCTTACATATTTTTTTATGGATTGGTTATGAATTCTTCAAGTACTTTATATTCGTTTAAACACGAGATTGGTTTAAGGCTTATAAAGCTGATTAACCTTCTGTGTATGGTTATTGCCTTTTCCGTGGCATGGTTCATGTATTATAAATCCATATCTCCGTTCTTCTTTTGGGGAGATGTAACTGTTGTATCTATTTTTGCAGTTCTTTATTTCAGTTTTTGTAAAACTTATGATGCTTTTCTTGTTTCTCATTATCGTGTCCTGGAAGTTGTGACAAGTCAGATATTGGCATTGTTGTTTTCTGACGGCATCATGTATGCCATTACTTTGCTTTTATATATGCATTTCCCGAATCCTTTTCCGTTACTATTATGTTTTATTGATCAGGTATCAATTTCCATAATTTGGACTTGTATTGCACACAGTGTCTATTTTAAGTGGTTTCCTGCTAAAAAGACTATTATTGTTTACGATACACGCCGTGGAATGAAGAATCTTATTGAAGTTTATGGCCTTACAAAGAAGTTTGATGTAAAGAAATCTGTTTCAGTAGAAGAATGTCTCGATGATCTTTCAATGATCAATGACATGGAGGTCGTATTCTTAAGCGGTATTCACACTCATGACAGAAACATTATATTGAAGTATTGCTTGTATGAGGGTAAAAAGGTTTATCTGATTCCAAGAATTGGCGATGTCATTATGAGCAGCGCAGTACAGATGCATATTCTTCATTTGCCCATCTTGAGGGTTGAACGCTATAACCCCAGTATTTTTTATTTGTTTTTAAAGCGTTTGTTTGATATTGTTGCATCACTTTTGGGCTTGATCATTTTATCTCCTGTATTCCTTGTAACTGCAATTGCGATTAAAGCTTGTGATAAGGGCCCTGTTATCTATAAGCAGGAGAGACTTACTAAAGACGGTAAAAGGTTCATGATGCATAAATTCAGGAGCATGAGGGTAGATGCTGAGAAAGATGGTGTTGCAAGGTTATCTTCCGGTGAGAATGATGACAGAATAACTCCTGTAGGTCGTTTTATCAGAAAATGCAGGATCGATGAACTCCCTCAGTTGATCGATATTCTTACAGGTAATCTGTCTGTTGTCGGTCCGCGTCCGGAGAGACCTGAGATCGCTGAAGAATATATGAAAGAGATACCGGAATTCCAGTTAAGGCTCCAGTGTAAAGCCGGACTTACAGGTTATGCTCAAGTTTACGGTAAGTACAATACAAGTCCTTACGATAAGCTTCAGATGGATCTGATGTATATTGCTAACCCCAGCTTTGCTGAAGATATTAGAATTTGCTTCGCTACAGTAAAGATCTTGTTTGCTCTTGAAAGCACTGAGGGTGTTGATGAGGGGCAGACAACTGCGATGATCAACGAAAGTGTGACGGACTCATATGAAGATGAATAGTTCAGAATATAAGCTGTCCGATGCATATCGAGGTATTTGATTTGAAGAAATACGCGATCATAACGATGGATGTTGAGGATTGGTACCATACCTATTTCCCTGATAAGGATGTGGACAGGAGCCGGAGCTTATTGGATGGTCTGGATGTTGCTCTCGATATCATGGATCAGAAGGGCATAAAGGGAAGCTTTTTTGTCGTTGGCGAGATTGCGGATATGCTTGCTGAAAAGATCCGCAAGATGGATATAAATGGGCATGATATTGCATGTCATAATTGGGTTCATTTAAGACCTGTGACATTTTCTCTTGAGTATTTTGAGAAACAACTTGTTAAAGCTAAGGATAAGCTCGAATCAATTTTAGGACATCCTGTATATGGCTACAGAGCTCCATCTTTTGGAATCGATGATAAGCATTTCGATATTGTATTGAAACATTTCAAATATGATTCCAGCAAACTTAAACCGCAGAAAAGCAATAAATACGGTGTATTGAATCTTAGTGGATTTGATGAGGTTTTTCCCTGTATCTACAAGAAAGGGGATTTTACCGAATTTGAAGTTTCCACACAGAAGATCTTTTCAATGAATATGCTTCTTGGCGGCGGATATATAAGGATGCTTCCATGGTTTTTCATGAAGAGCATGACAAAAAGATACCTTAAGACCGGCAAACCCTATGTCATGTATATTCATCCTATAGATTTGTCGCCAAAGCCGATGCCTAAAGTTGAAGGCGAGAGTTTTGACAGGTACTTAAGAACTCATATTGGACGCTCTGATATGGTCAGAAGATTTAAGGCAGTAATAAAGATGCTTGAAGATAACGGATATGAATTCGTGACATTTGAACAGCTTAGAAGAATGGAACTGGTTCAGGATAATGGGACAGTATAATGACAGAATACTTCTTGCTGACGGTCATGCAAGACAAGCATTAGCTTTGGCCCGTGCATTTAAAGAATTGGGCTGTTCAGTTACTGCCGTATGTGAATCCGGCTTAGATGTCTGTTCAAAATCTCGTTATGTTGATCATGTTATAAAGGATAAATCTATAAAGCAAAGACCGGATCTTCGAGTTGAATGCATTATAAGGGAGGTTTCCAAAGGCGGATACACTCTCGTTGTATCTTTTTCGGATGTAACTGTTGAACAGATTTCGTTGAATAAAGAACGGATCGAAAAGTATTGTAAGACTGCTGTTGTGAATAAAGATTTATTCTATTTAGCATATGATAAATTAAATACTATGCGAATCTGCATGGACAATGATATTCCGTGTCCAAATACATTCTTAGACTGCCAAACAGTTGATGATGTTTTGAGTAAAGATTTAAAGTATCCGATAATTATTAAGCCCCGTTCAGGATATGGTGCTATTGGTTTTCATAAAATTGATAACAGTGAAGAATTGAAAACATATCTGCAAGATCATTCTGATGATATTAAGCATTTGGTTATTCAGGAATATATTCCTCAGACTGATCTCCAGTATGAATGCTCGATATTTGTCGATGAAGAGAATGAAGTTAAATCAGCTATGGTATTTGAGAAGAACAGATGGTTTCCTGTTCATGGCGGTTCGAGCACTTTAAATACATCAGTTAAGGATGAAACGATAGTTGAGAACTGCAGTAGATTAATGAGACTGATTAATTGGCGGGGGTGCTGTGATATCGATCTGATCCGTGATCCGAGAGACGGTGTTGCCAAAGTAATGGAGATCAATCCGAGGATTTCAGGGAGTGGAAAGATAGTTCTGTTGTCAGGTGTTAACCTTGCTCTGCAGATGCTTCAGATGGCAAGAGGCGAAGATGTTACAGCCTTTCACGATTATAAAGAAGGTGTGCGTTTACGTTGCCTTTATACAGACTTTCTGTGGTTCCTTAAGTCTAAAGACAGGTTTAAAGCTAAGCCTTCCTGGTTTAGCATGAAGAATACAAAAGAGCAGGTTTTTTCATGGAAAGACCCGCTTCCATATTTTGCCTTTTCGATGGGTTCTTTATTAAAACTAAAGAGAGAACTTAAGAAAAGGGAAGGGTAAACTAATGTTAATAAGTGTCATTACTGCTTGCTATAACAGCGAGAAGACCATAAAAGATACAATTGAAGCAATGCTGGCCCAGACATATGATGAGGTCGAGTACATCATAATTGACGGTGCATCTAAAGATAAAACTGTTGAGGTTGCTGAGTCTTATCGTAAAAGGTTCGAAGAGCGCGGTTTCAAATATATTATCGTCAGTGAACCGGATCACGGAATCTATGATGCAATGAATAAGGGTATCAGAATGGCGACCGGGGATATCATCGGGATCATAAATTCTGATGATTACTATAAGCCGGTTACTCTTCAGCGTGTTGCAGAGACATATGAGAAAGAACACTTTGATATGTTCTATGCTCAGACAGCAAATATCAATGAGAAAGGTGAATTCCACCATCAAAAGAAATGCAGGGACGATATCTTTGTTACCAGCAGACATTGGAATCATCCAACTACATTTATCACGAAAGCAACCTACGAAGAGCTTGGTGCTTTTAGAAATGAAGGCAATCTTTTTGATGATTTTGATCTTTATCTCCGGATCAGAAAAGCCGGAAAGAAGAGAGTCATTCTTGATGAGACACTTGCTGTTTTCCGTTTGGGAGGCGCGAGCCACCCTCATGGAATGAAAGACACATGGAGATTTTTCTCGGACAAATATGCCTGCTACAGACAGAACGGATACAGCTGGATTTATGTTTTTGAGTGTTTAGGTATGGAGATTGCCAGATACTTCTATTACAGAATTAAGAAATAATGAGTCTATCTTTATGAATATCTTGTTGATGACAAATTCAATGAAACAACCTGATGATGCCTATTCATCTAAAACGGATGTAATATTCTTTTTTGCAAAGGAATGGGCTAAAGCAGGTCATAATGTGGTTATTATTCACAACGAGACAAAATTCCCTTTGATTTACTATTGGATTCCAAAGCCAATAGTTTCGAAGATCGTAGGTGGCAGATTTTCTGCTTTCCCTTCGGTTGCATCCAGAAAGCCGCTTGTAAGAACGCAGGATGGTGTCAGAATTTACAGGCTTCCAATGCTTAAACTGATACCGCATTCTTCTTTTTCAGAGAAACAGTATAAAAAGCAGCTTGATAAGATAGCAGGTATCTTTAAAAGTATAGGTTTTAAACCTGATGTAATAACAGGACACTGGTTGGAGCCTCAATTAAAGCTCATTCATGAACTTGGAGCTATTTACAATGCAAAGACAGGTTTTGTTATTCATGGAAAGCTCCCTGATAATCTCAGCGAAGCTTATAAAGGATATATCAAAGGACTAAATTGTTTCTTCCTTCGTTCACAATCTGTAAAGGATCAGACGCTTGCGAGCCGTCAATCAGTGTTTATGCCATCTAAGGTCCGCGTTTGCTATTCCGGTATTCCTGATGAGTATGTCGGTTCTATTGTTAAACGAAGCGATTGGAAAGAAAACAACTTATTCAAGATCATATTTGTCGGAAGACTTATAGAATACAAAAGACTTGATTCGCTTATGAAAGCTCTTGCCGATCATATGAATGGAATCGACTACAGGCTTGATGTAATAGGCGAGGGCAAGCTGAAAGAATATCAGAAAATGGCTTCCGATCTTGGCATTTCAGACCGCGTAGTATTTCATGGACGCATTCCTCGTGATGAGGTGCAAAATAAACTCCGTGAGTCTGACTGTTTTGTAATGATAAGCGAGAATGAAGTATTCGGACTTGCTTATCTTGAAGCTATGGCTGCCGGATGTATTACAGTTGCTTCACTCGGCGGAGGCGTTGATGGGATCATCGAATCTGAAAAGAACGGTTATCTTTCTGAGCAAGGAAACAGTGAGAAACTTGGCGAGCTTCTAAACAAGATCTATTCGCTCTCATCAACTGATGTTGAACGGATCAGAGAGAATGCTGCTGAAACTGTCAGAGCTTTTACTGACAGCAAAGTAGCGGAGAAATACTTACAGGATATTGTTGCTGACTGAACCATTTTGAATGGAGAGGGTATAAAACTTATGATTAATAAGAAGGTTGCATATATAGGTGGCTGCTGGTCTACAAATATAGGTAATGCGTTTTTTAATCTTGGAGCAGATTATGTTCTGAAACAGGTCTTTGGTGATGAAAACGTCTATATGGTTGCTGATCACTCTGCGTTTGCTCCTTTGAGGAAAGCTACCAAGGGAAATATACCGCTTTCTTTAAATTACTGGAAGCATCTTGATGTTGACTATGTAGTACTCTTGGGTCCCATTCTCGGAAAGCAGTTCCTTCCTGTATGGAAAGACACATTGGATACATTAAAACAGCGCGGAATACGATATATGATTCTTAGCGCTGGCATGATGAAGTATACGGATGAAGATATAGCGGAAGCAAAAGCGTATTTTAAGGAAAACCCGCCTTATGTGATCACAACGCGTGACCGTACTATGTATGAGACATTTAAGGACTCTGTGCCTAATATTTACGATGGAGTATGTTTTTCGTTCTTTGTGCCTGACTATTATAAGCCTGTCGGTACTGATCTCGGAAAAACGATTGCCATCAATTTTGACAAGATAGATGAACCATTCATTTATATTGATGAGCCGCACAATAACTGCAAAGTGGAGTTTGATTTTGAAAAACATCACTTTGGTATGCAGTTTAAAAGACTCTCAAAAATCGGTCTTCGTACTGATCGGTTTACTGATGCATTAGTTTATGCAGCAAGTCCGCTCCCAAGAGGTAAGAGGCCGGAAAAGATTGGAGAATATACTGTCATCCGTCCGGATCACAGGTATAATCCGTTGTTTATAAGAAAAGTTTACCGTTATCCGAATTCTTTCTGCTCTGATATTCCGCACACCTATGCAAATATCTATGCGAATGCTTCACTTACTATTTCTGATCGTGTTCACGCATGCGCTCTTACTTTAGCATATGGCAATTCTGCATTCTTATTTGCTAAAACCGGCAGAAGTGAACTGCTTACCAGAGTAGGTGCTGATAAGATCAATGAACAGCCGGTAAAGATAGATTTGGATTATTTAAAAACTGAAAAACTTAAGCTTGTTAACTGGCTTAAGAATTTGGAGTATTAATCGTGGAAATCCTTGTTTACATGCAGATTTTCGATAATATTATCTACGCTGTTCTATACAGGTTCTTGCCTTCTTTTACAGCGTATAAGACATATATTCTCGCGCTTGCAGTCATAACATCATTAGCAATTTTAAGTGAGATCATTAAGAGGAAAGGTAAAGTTCCTTCCAATTTTTGCATTTATTTTTTAATTTATTCGTTTGTAATCTTTAGCTATTATGCTGTAACACCTATTTTTTATTCGGTAAATTCTGTATCATCCCGTTCAGGAAGTCTTTTATCCCTGGTAGGGCAGGTACTTCCTAATGCGCTTTTTGCTTGTTTCGTAGCTGAGAATGATGAAATGCAGATCAGGGTAAAGAAGTTAGCACCTGTTGTCGGAATCATATTGGCTATTACTGCATTGCTCGGTACTTTGTACCCGGACACCACCACATCTGTCGGTTTGTTATCAAATGAAGGCGGTTTGGGTTACCAGAGAATATCATATATGGCGGCCTATTCAGCTGCTTTAATGGAATATTATCTGCTTACCAGAGATCAGACAGTTCAATTGAATTTTTTGAATGAAAAGCTGGGATCTATTATCAGCGCAATCGTAATCTTCGTTGATCTTGTCGTTACATTGGTTTCCGGCGGTCGTGGCGGATTTGCAGCTTATATTCTTTTCTTTGGTATAAGTATATTATTTGCTATTCGTTTTGGCTTCTTTGACATAAAAAAAGGTTTAAGTGTTTTGATTATCGGATCCTTATCTGTAATTGCTGCTAATTATGGCTTTAGTTATGTATCAAATATTTCAACAGCAAAAAAAGGATTCGGAAGACTTCTTACATTCATAAACGGTGGCGGTGATATCAGAAGGTTCGATAAATATTCGGCTGCTTGGGATGTGTTTTCTCAAAAGCCAATTTGGGGTCATGGCTTTGGCTCGGTATATTATGAATTTGGTCAATATACCCACAACTTCTTTACTGATATTCTTGTTGAAGGCGGTTTGGTACTGGCAATTATTATTCTCCTTGTTCTTGCATATAGCATGTTTGCATCACTACAGATCATTAAGAATGATAAGACAGATCTTATTTGGATTTATTTCTTCCTTTGTGGTTTTATCCTCTCATTGTTCAGCGGTTATTACTTAACACAGATACCACTTTGGTGGGGTCTGTTTTTCATCCTCGCGAAGATCAAGAGACTTTATAAAGAGCTGAAAGAAAAAGCCGCTTTAGAGGAATCTATGCAGGAGAATGACGAATCCGAAGAAAGAGTCGATGATGGACACTAAACTTGGAAAAAACCTGTTAGTGAGTATAGGCTACAATCTCTTAACGATGATTGTACCTTTTATCACTGCACCTTATTTAGGCAGAGTCCTTGGTGCGGAGAATGTTGGTATTTATACTTATGTACATTCCGTTGCTGCATATTTTGTAATGTTCGGCATGCTCGGATTAAGAAATTACGGAAACAGAACAATTGCAAGGAACAGAGATGATTTTGAATTGAGAAGCAAGGCTTTTTCAGAGCTGTATTCGCTTCAATTGATTACAGCAGGAACAGCCTGTGCAGGGTATATTGTTTATCTGATAGTGTTCTGTAAAATCCACAGGCTCATGGCGCTTATTGTCGGCCTTTATGTTCTTATGTCAGTTTTTTCTGTCGGTTGGTTCCTTGAAGGAATGGAAATGTTTTCAACAATGGCTATCAGAACAATGTTTATCAAATTAGTAAATTTGATCTCAGTATTTGTCTTTGTTCGTGATAAGGATGATGTTGCTGTTTATTGCTTAATAATGTCTGCATTATTTCTGGCTTCAGAGTTACTGTTATGGCCGAGCGTACTAAAGAGAGTTAAGTTTAGACGTTGTAAATGGAAAGATATTAAGGTTCATTTTAAACCGACGCTTCTTTTGTTTGTTCCTGCAATTGCTGTCAGCATATACCAGACAATGGATAAGATTATGATCGGTGCAATTGCCAGTGAAACCGAACTTGCGTATTACGAGTATGCAGATAAGATCATACAGATACCGGCTCTGGTATTTACTGCAATCGGTTCTGTTATGCTTTCTAAGATGTCTTATGTTTATCACAACGAAAAAGAGAAAGCAGAAAAGACAATCGGTTCTTCAATGGATCTTACTTTTTTAGTAAGCACTTCCTGCATGTTTGGAGTTCTTGCTATCGCTGATGAATTAGTGCTTATTTACTATGGAATTGATTTTGTTAAGAGCGCACCTATCATGATGGCCTTAGTTCCAACTATCATTATGTACGGATGGGCTAATGTTTTAAGGATGCAGTATATTATTCCTAATAATCTTGATATGGTTTACATAAAATCAGCTTTTGCCGGAGCAGGAATTAATCTGATCTTTAATCTTATATTTATTCCAAAATTTGCTGCTCTTGGTGCTGCGATCGGAACGATTGCAGCTCAATTGACAGTTGCTTTGTTCTTTACTTTTTCTGTAAGAAAATGTCTTCCTTTCAAGAACTATATTAAAAATAATCTTGTTTTATGGCTGATAGGTCTTGGCATGTTCATTGCAATAAAGGGTGTCCAACTGCTGCATACGGCGTCTGTTGTATATCTGATAGTAGATGTGCTTGTCGGTGTTTTTGTTTATGGAATCTTGTACTTCGTTTATGGATTATTCAGTAAGAAAAACCTTGCGGGTGTTCTTGTACATGGGGCTATGAAGAAACTTAAGCACTCAAAGTAAAGGTGAATTTATGGCATATATATATCCTAAGTTTTCGAAGCATGAATTAATTGGTGTCAGATTAGGCGGTGCAGGCCTTGGAAATCTGCTGTTTACATGGTCAAGAGTTATTGCTGCTTCTGAAAAGCATAATGCAACACTTATTTGGCCGACATGGCCGTCTATAAAGGTTGGACCATGGCTCAGACATGAAAAAGATAAGCGTTCGTATATTGGATTGTTTTCTAATAAGACCAAAATGTGCGGTGGTTTAAAAAAATATATTAAGCTTTGCTTTTGTAAGAAGATTCACACCAAAAAGCTGGATGAAATTGATTGGGATAATTTAGGTGAAAATGACATAGTCTTGTATGACGATTTTAAGTTAGCTCCGGGTGAATTCCAAATGAATTTCAACTGCACCAGGGAATATAAAGATAAGATAGTCGATATCATAATTAGAAGTCTTGGCAAAAAAGGCAGGAGAGCTTTAGCTTTTAACGCAGAAAACACTATTAGCGTACACGTCAGACTGGGTGATTTTGACAAGACGACAAAGGACCTTGATAAAGGCAAAAACAATATGAGAATCCGCATTGATTGGTACGTAAACGTTGTAAAAAAGTTGCGCGATGCTGCTGGTTGGAATGTTCCGGTTAATGTATTCTCTGATGGAACAGATGATGAGTTGGCTGACTTGATCTGTCTTCCTGATGTAAATCGTATAACCTTTGGAAACAGTATTGGAGATATAGTTGGTTTATCCAGGTCTCCGGTAATGATTTCGTCCGGTTCTTCTTTTTCTTTATGGGCTAGATTTTTGGGAAACTGCAGCAGCATTTCCTATCCTAATCAGATCAAGGACAGAGTTCATACCGGTGAGGGGTTTGAGATCGAACTGGGGTTTGATGACGAACTAACCGGCGAACAAAAGTCATATGTTCGAAAACTCTATAGCAAGTAGTATTAGAAGAAGATTATCAATGAGTAGAATTCTTGTTTATGGTTTAGTAGATTCAAAGACTTTTGGTGGAATAGGTTCTTTTTTAACAGAAATGAACCGTCATATGTCAGATGACACTTTTTTTGATTACGTGATTGAAGGCAGTTCCTGTTCGATTCAGGATCGGATAGAAGAACAAGGCGGAAAGATATATTACATTACTAAAAGAACAAAGAATCCGTTTTTGAATCTTAAGGAAAACAGGAACATATTAAAAAGCTTAAGAGAAACACACGATACAGTATATTTTAATCTTTCAACATTAGGTTGGATAGAACCGATTAAGATTGCAATTTCTCTCGGCTATCGTGTATTTGTTCATACACACAATTCAAGACTTATTGTTGATGATGCTAAGCATCGTTTTGTTTATAACATTAATAAGAGAAGATTATCCAAACTTAATGTAACCAGATTGTCCTGTTCTAAGAAGGCTACTGACTTTATGTTTTTCCCTAATGATCAGGTGCGTTTTATTCATAATGCAGTTGATATCGATATGTTTAGAATCAATGAAAAAGAGCGCATTCAGGTTAGAAATGAACTGCATATTTCAGACAGTACTAAGGTTATTGGATTTGTTGGAAGACTCGTTGATCAGAAGAATGTGTTATTCCTTCCTGAAATATTAAAAAGCATCATTGAAAAATACGAGAATGATGTTGTAATGATGATCATTGGCGAAGGAAATTTAAGAGATAAACTACAAGAAAAAGTAAACGCATTAAACTTGCAAGAGCGTTGCTATATTCTCGGAGACAGGTCTGATATTTACAGATATTATAATTCCATGGATGTATTTGTACTTCCTTCTTTGTATGAGGGGTTACCGATTGTAATGGTAGAGGCACAGGTATCCGGTCTTCCTTGTATCGTTTCTGATGTTATTACTTCTGAGTCAAACATAAGTGGTAATGTTACTTTTTTACCGATTAATGATGCAAATGTATGGGGCGAAGTTGTTTTTGACAGACTGAATACTAAGAATACAAACAGAGAATTGATAAGCGAAAAGTTGAGAGATTCGGATTTTGACATTGATCATGAAGCTCTTCGTTTGGAGAGTATACTGACTGGTGATTTATAAGGGGATTGTATGAAGAATACAGTTGTTATAGGCCAGCTCCATTTTAAGAAAAACGATATGATAGGTGCTGTTGTAAAAACCAGAAACATCTATTATGCACTATTAGAAAAGTATGGGTCAGATTTGATCTCATATGTTGATATTTGTGGCGGAAAAAAACGTATTGCTATTATTTTTGCAGAAGTTTTTAAGGCATTTCAAAAATGCGAAAACATTATTTGGGTAACTTCTGCTATTAAAGGCCCATATGTTTTTTATATAAGTCTTCTTCAGAAGATATTTAAAAGAAGAATAATCTATATCCCTATCGGAGTAAGAATCAGCGGTAGAATCGCCAATGATCTTAAAGCAAAAAAGAGATTAAGCTTTTGTTCCGCATTTTTACCTGAAAGCAAACGAAACTGCAGTGAATTGCAGTCTATGGGTTTTCCTGAAGTATATCTTTTCAGGAATTTTAAGTCTGTGAAGGAATTGGGATGCAGTTATGAGTCACTTCATAACAATATGAATGTTATTTCTTTTTGTACATTTTCGAGAGTTACAAAAGAGAAGGGGATTACAGATGCTGTTATTGCAATTTCGAGAGCTCAAGAATTAGTTCCAAAAATGCGGTTTGAACTGCATATTTATGGTGGAATAGATCCTGAGTATAAAGAAGAGTTTGAATTACTGCTTAGTGACAATTCATTTATTACATATG
>JAEEGJ010016375.1_pt1 | contig 17029 bp, 15 predicted proteins | sample 8958761 | NCBI WGS metagenome assembly JAEEGJ01 (sample SAMN16246546, study PRJNA631951) | gut metagenome | biome: gut microbiome; feature: rumen; material: RS-attached | host: Bos | place: Iran: Karaj | collected 2018-10 | reverse complement strand
TCACACGAGAGGAGTGGTAAACATGATGACGGTCAAGCAGGTCAGTGAGCTTACGGGAGTGAGTATACGCACTCTCCGATATTACGACGAGATAGGGCTTCTGCCCCCTGCGTCACATACCGAGGGCGGCTACAGGCTGTATGACGATACGGCGCTGGAACGGCTCCAGCAGATATTGCTTTTTCGCGAACTGGAGTTTCCGCTCAAAGATATAGTGCGCATAGTGAGCAGTCCCGATTTCGACCGCAAAAAGGCTCTGGAGCAGCAGATAGAGCTCCTTGAACTGAAAAAACAGCACCTTGAGAACCTCATCAGCTTCGCTCGCGGAATAAAATTATTAGGAGTGAGAGCAGTGAATTTTTCAGCATTTGACAAATCAAAGCTTGATGAATACGCAAAAAGAGCAAAGGAACAGTGGGGGAATACTCCCGAATATAAAGAGCTCAAGGAAAAGGAGAGCAAGAGGACTCCCGAGGAGGAGCAGCAGCTCATGGAGCGCTTTATGTCGCTGTTTGCGGAGTTCGGAGAGCTAAAGGGCGGCAGTCCCGAAAGCGAAGAGGCGCAGGCAATGGTGAAGAAGCTTCAGAGCTTCATAACCGAGCACTTTTTTAACTGCACGGATAAGATACTTGCAGGACTTGGGAAGATGTACGCAGGCGGCGGAGAGATATCCGAGAATATCGACAAGGTCGGCGGCAGGGGAACTGCGGATTTCGCAGCGGCGGCTATCGAAGTATACTGCGGTAAATAAGCAGGGGCGGATATTAGGCTGCTCCCCTTAACGGAAAAAGCGGGCTACCGAGCCGTAAAGTAACGGCTCATATTTGGTAACCTGCGATTCCGCCAAAGGGGGGCTCCCCTTATCCGCCCGTGATAAACAAATAAAAAACGGAGCATAATTGCTCCGTTTTTTCATGTGTAAGTGCGGCGTTTTGCCGTTTTAATTCGGGCGAGCGGAACTCGTCCCTGAATTATATATTTCCAACCATTGCCTGAAATTCTTCCTCGGTAATAATCGGAATACCGAGCTCCTTGGCAGTCTTGTTTTTTGTGGAATTGGAGGTATTATCGTTATTGATAAGGTAATCCGTCTTTGAAGACACAGAGCCTGCCGCCTTTCCGCCGTTCTGCTCGATAAAGGCTTTAAGCTCGTTGCGGTTCTTCCAGATATGCACAGAACCCGTGATAACAAAGGTCTTGCCTGCAATTGCGGACTCGCTGTTCACTGCGGCGGCTTCTTCAATGTGGAGCTCTGCAAGCAGTGCATGATACTCCGCAAGATTCTTCTCGTCGGCAAAGAATTTCACATAATCATTGGCGAGGACTTCACCTATGCCGTCGATAGCTGTGAGCTCAGAAACAGTCAGATGTTCAAGCTCCTCGGCTGTGGGATACTGAGCGCAGATAAGACGTGAAGCCTGTCTGCCGATATTGGGTATGCCCATTGCGTAGAGTACACGGCTCAGCTCGGTATTACGGGAAGCTTCAACTGCGTCGGCAAGCTTCTGGTAGGACTTCTCGCCGAAGCCCTCAAGCACGACAATTTTGAACTTGTGGTCGTCAAGGTGGTAGAAATCGCGGAACTCGCGGACAAAGCCCTCGGAAACGAGAGTTTCTATGGTAGCCGTTGACATTCCGACTATGTTCATGGCGTCACGCTGTACGAAATGCTCGAATTTGCCGATATGCTTGGCTGCACAGGCTTTATTCGTGCAGACAAGAGTTTCAACGTCCTCGTCTGAGGTGCGTATCTCAGTGGGCTCTCCGCATACAGGACAGACCGCAGGTATCTCCAGACTACCCGAAGCTGTCTTGTTCTCCAGAACCTGTGGGATTATCATATTCGCCTTGAAAATGGTCAGCGTATCGCCAATGCCGAGACGAAGCTGCTTCACTATGCTGAGATTGTGGACAGAAGCTCTTGAAACAGTCGTTCCCTCCAGCTCCACGGGATCAAAAATGGCAACAGGATTGAGAAGTCCCGTGCGGCTCGCGGACCACTCCACCTCGCGGAGAGTTGTGTCGGCAGTCTCGTCGCGCCATTTGAACGCAATACCGTTTCGGGGCGCATGGGAGGTCTCACCGAGACTGATACCGTATGCCACGTCGTCGTACATGAGCACCAGTCCGTCCGAGGGGAATTCGTTATCGGCGATAGCTTTCTCGAAGTCAGCAACAGCTCCCTCAACGGTATCAGCGGTGACAGTTATGCCGTAAACCCGCTGAAAGCCCTGCTGTTCCAGCCAGTCAAGACGTGCGGAGAAGGAGTTCTCCTCATAGCCCTCGGCGGAGACCAGATTGAAAGCAAAGAAGTTGATATTTCTCTCGGCAGTAACCCGTGAGTCCAGATTGCGGACAGTTCCAACGCAGAGATTTCGGGGATTCTTGTACTTTGAGCCGTCGTCTATCTCCGCATTGACGCGCTCGAAATCCTTGTACTTCATCAGTGATTCGCCGCGGACAACAAGACGTCCCGTGAACGGGATACGTGCAGGTATGCCCTTTATGTGACGGGCATTCTGAGTGATATCCTCCCCTATTTCGCCGTTTCCGCGGGTTACAGCCTGAACCAGCTCGCCTCCCTCATAGGTCAGGACAAGGGTAAGTCCGTCAAGCTTCCAGCTGAGAAAGCCCTTGTGCTCGCCAAGCCAGCTTTTAAGCTCCTCAACGCTCTTTGTCTTGTCAAGGGAGAGCATTTTTGAGGGGTGTTTTATCTTTTTCAGTCCCGATGAGACCTCGAAGCCCACCTGCTGAGTACGGCTGCCGCTGAGGATAACGCCCGTCTTTTTTTCCAGAGCTGCCAGCTCGTCGTAAAGGTCATCGTACTGCTTATCGGACATTATCTCCACGCCTGTGTTATAGTAGGCGTCCGCCGCCTTTGCAAGAAGCTCGTTGAGCTCTTTCATTCTGTTTATATCATTTGTAGCCATGGTAAAAACTCCTTGATAAAATGTAATCTTATTATACCACATATCAATTAAAAAAGCCATAGAAAAAGATAAAAAGAGTTATGACTGCGGATATTGACGAAATCAGGGGAAACTGATATAATTATAGTAATTAGTAGGGGACGCCTTCTCTTACAAGGCGTCCCCTCTTCAAAAACAGTCCACCGGACTGTTTTTAAATTCACCCCTTGCGAGGCGCCTTCGTATCTCGGGGCGCTGCCCCGAACCCTGCAAGGGCTGTCAGCTCTTGACCTGACCAAAGGAACACAGTCCCTTTGGAATCTCTTTCATGGGTTCATCAAGTTATTAAAAGAAAGGCATAATATGTCAAACATAATCGAAATAAACAATAACAGCACCGATGTGCTGCAAATATTCGCGCTGCTTTCCGAGCCCCAGCTGCTCCACTATTTCGAGCCCGAGTTCGGACTGTTCATAGCGGAAAGTCCCAAGGTAATTGAACGGGCTCTCAATGCAGGCTATGAGCCATATGCGCTTCTTATGGAGCGCCGCGACGTTGACGGACAGATGAAAGAGCTTATACCGCGCTGCGGCAAAGCTCCCGTATATATCGCAGATTACGACGAGATAACCGAAGTCACGGGCTTCAAGCTTATCCGCGGAGCCCTCTGTGCTTTCAGGCGAAAACGACCTGCGGATATTGCAGAGCTCTGCAAAAACGCTCGGCGTATCGCAGTTCTGGAAAACGTTGTAAATCCCACCAATATCGGAGCTATCTTCCGCTCCGCGGCGGCTCTCAATATGGACGCCGTACTGCTGACGCCTGCCTGCTCTGATCCGCTGTACAGGCGTTCTTCCCGCGTTAGTATGGGAACGGTTTTCCAGATACCGTGGGGTTATCTTTCAAGCAATGACGACTACCCACAGCAGCTCCGTGAAATGGGGTTCACCACGGCTGCTATGGCTCTCAGCGACAACTCGGTAAGCATTGACGCACCCGAGCTCACAAGCATAGACAAGCTGGCGATAGTTCTCGGTACTGAGGGCGAGGGACTTGCCGACAAGACCATTGCGGACTGCGACTATACAGTGAAGATACCCATGACTCATGGAGTGGATTCCCTGAACGTCGCCGCCGCAAGCGCAGTTGCATTCTGGCAGCTGGGCAGACAGTAACAGATATATAATGATATGGGGGTTTTTATATGAAACTGTATTTTAAGCAAAGGATATTCTCATTCAAACAGCGCACGGATATTTTCGACGAATTCGGAAACGTGATTTTCGTTGCTGAGGGCGAGATATTCTCCCTCGGACGCAGAATGCACATCTACGATATGAACCGCTGTGAAGTAGGCTTCGTACAGCAGAGACTTCTGCATCTTATGCCGCGTTTCTCGGTTTACATAAACGGTCAGTACATGGCGGACGTAGTAAAGGAGTTCACTCTGTTCAGTCAGAATTACCGCGTCGAGGGACTGGGCTGGCATATAGACGGAGACATATTCGCTCACGACTACAGGATAACCTGCGGCGGAAAGTACATTGCTTCTATCCACAAGCACTGGATGACATGGGGCGACAGCTTTGAAATAGACATAGCATACGAACAGGATACAGTCATGGCGCTGGGAGTAATAATCGCTATCGACTGCGTTATCGACCAATCACAAAACTGAAAGGAGCTCTATCATGGAAAAATTCAAATGGGGAGTCATCGGCACAGGCAAGATAGCTCACACATTCGCAATAGCCCTTAAACACTGCGATAAAGCACAGCTCTGCGGTGTGGCTTCAAGGACTGAGGACAAGGCAAAAAAATTCGCCGAGGAGTTCGGCTTTGAGAAATACTACGGGAGCTATGCCGATTTCGCCGCAAACAGCGACGCTGAGATAGTCTACATCGCAACTCCTATGGCTTCACACTTTGCAGACGCTAAGCTCTGCATAGAGAGCGGCAAGAACGTACTCTGTGAAAAATCCCTTACTATCAATGCGGCACAGACCGAGGAGCTTCTTGCGCTTGCTAAGGCAAAGGGCGTTTTCTTCATGGAGGCTATGTGGATGAAATGCCGTCCCGTTTACCGCAAGATGAAAGAATGGATAGCTTCGGGACTTATCGGAGACATAGAGTACATAAAGGCTGATTTCAGCAACTTTATCCCCTATGACGAGAACGACAGGCTTTTTCGCGCAGACTGCGGCGGAGGCTGTCTCCTTGACCTCGGCATATATCCGCTAACTCTTGCACATGACCTGTTGGGTATGCCCGACGAGATAATAAGCTCCGCACACATGATGAACGGCATAGACATGAGTAATTCTATCATGCTACGCTACAAAAGCGGCGCTTTCGTATCCGCAGACAACGGCTTTGAGATACAGCTCCGCAACAACGCAATTATATCGGGAAGCAAGGGCTTCATCACTCTCGGCAACTGGTTCCACTGCACCGACGAGGGAGTTCTCTATGACCGCCGCGGAAACGAGGTCGAGCGCTTCGTGTACAAGGACGAGATAAATGGCTATGAGTACGAGGTTGACGAGGTACACCGCTGTCTTGAAGCAGGGCTTCTTGAAAGTACGCTTGTCCCACACAGCGATACTATTGAGGTCATGAAGATAATGGACGAATGCAGAAAACATTGGGGAATGAAATTCCCCAATGAATAAATGAACGGGATTCCAAAGGGACTGTGTTCCTTTGGCGGAGTGACTCCCCACACTGTGGGGAGTCACCGTCCCCTACAATTATGGATTATTATAAAAACAGGCGCAAGTTTTTACTCACGCCTGTTTTTTATCAGTTATTCGGTTCAAGGCTTGCTATCTTTTTCAGGAGATACTCCTGTATGCGGAGGGCGTCGCCTGCTGTTACGCCGTTGCCGTGGTCGGCAACGTCTGCGTTTGCAAGTCCCTGAGCGGTTATAGCCTTCTCGTCAGAGCCGCCTAAAGCGTACTTATTAGGATTTGCAAGGCTCTGCATTATGAGAACTACGTCGGACATATCAACTTCGTCGTCGCAGTTGGCGTCGCCGTATTTCTTTACTGTAACATCGCCGTTTGTGGTAGTTGTGGTTATCGGCTCTGTAACAGTTGTAGTCGATGTTGTTGTGGTAGTTGTAGTAGTCTCAGTTGTTGTAGTCGTGCTCTCTGTTGTAGTTGTTGTGGCCGTAGTAGTCGTTGTAGTGGTTGTAGTTGTTGTAACTACCTCGGGAGCCTTGACAAAAGCAGTGTAATTGATAACGTTTCCTGTCATGCCGTTGGTTCCGAGAACTACCTTCTGACCAGCCTCGAATTCCTTCTTGTATACCGAGAAGATCACTTCATTGCTTGATTTAGCTGTAAGAGCTGTCTTTGTGTAGCTGCTGAGCCATGAGGGAACGAGATTAGCTTCTTCCTCACGGGTATCAACGAGAACGTATACCTCGCACTTGTCTGCTGTTGTGAACTCAGCAAGGTCTGAGTCAGTATTCTTGGAGTTGCAGGCTGTCATGATGTACTCGCAGTTTTCAAGCTCGGAAGGCAGAGATGTATATGTAAAGTCTCTGTCGCCGTAGATAGGACCGCCTGTCTTGTTGGACTCCATAAGCTTCCATGAACCCGAGTTAGCGTTGTCCTTAACAAGGAAGTTCTTCACCAGCTTGCCGTTTACAGGCTCGGGAGGAGTATTGTTCAGCTTTACGTTAGGTCTTGCAGGAAGCTGCGCCTCTGTGCCCAGATAGAAGCTTGGGTGAGGAGGCTGATTGTATGAGGACTGCTGACAGCCGCACTGCATACGGTACTGCATATCGTGCATGAGAGTTGTCAGTCTGTACTTAGTCTCTGTATTTGTGCACCATACGCGGAGCTTTGAGTTATCATCAGTCCTGAGAACAAGCTCCTCGCGCCAGTCGCCGAAAAGGTCAGCTGTAAGGCAGGGAACAGCCTTTGTGCCGTTGTTTGAAGCACAGCCTGTAGCTGTGAAAATTGTCGGATAGTTGTTTATTGCCGCACCGTCTGTAATAGTGATATCGTCAAGAAGCTCACGCTCTAAGTCGCCGTCCCAGTAGATGAGGAAGTTTGTAGCAGGCCACTTGTTGCCTATCTGCTTGCCTGAAACGTCAAATACTGCATTGGCAGGTCTTGAGCCCCAGAATTCCGCACCGCTGTTTCCTGCAACGATGTTGTCAGCGCAGCAGCGTCCTGTATCCTTGTCGCCGTCGTAATGCCAGATTATCTGACCGCTCTTGCCGTCAACAAGTGAGATACCGTACTTTCCGTCCTCGTGGCAAAGGAACACCTCTATACCTTCGCGGTTGGGAACAAGGTCTCCGATGTGCATAGCATCACCGTGGAGCAGTTTTGTAGACCAGAGAAGCTTTCCGTTGTCGTCGATACAGCTTGCGCCCATGCAGACCTCCTGTCTGCCGTCGTTGTCGAAGTCAGCAACCATTACGTTGTGGTTTCCGCAGCCGTAAGCAGGGTCATTTTTATTGAATCCCGTATCGTATACCCACTTCTTGACAAGCTTGCCGTCCTTAACGTCAACTGCCGAAAGTGAAAGTCTTGTATAATATCCTCTGCCGTAAATAGCCGATGGGTGAACTCCGTCAAGATAAGCTATAGCGCAGTTGTAGCGCTCGCAGCGGTTTCCGTAGTTATCGCCCCATGTAGACTTGGCAGTATTGCTTGTAGCATCACCTCTCGGTACAGGAAAATCGATAGTATCGAGAGCCGCACCTGTTGCGCCCTCAAAAAGAGTCATATACTCGGGACCTGTAAGGATAGTCCCCGAGCTGTTTACATAATTGGCATTTGCGTTGCCTATAGCCTTGCCAGTGCCGTCGATAGTTCCATCGCAGGTCTTGGTGATGAGCTCTGCCTTGCCGTCGCAGTCAAAGTCAGCAACAGCCATTTGAGTATAGTGCTGACCTGCACGGATATTCTTTCCCATGTCTATACGCCAGAGCTTCTTTCCGGTGAGGGTGTAGCAGTCGATATAGACGTTGCCTGTAAAGCCCTGAATACCCTTATCGGGATTGTGCGTCTGGGAGTTATCCTTTGAGTTTGAAGGATCCCACTTTACAAATATCTCATACTGACCGTCACCGTCAACGTCGCCTGCACAGCAGTCATTGGGCGAATAGGTGTAGGCTTCACCGTTGATAGTTCCGCCTCTCGGAACATCAAGAGGTATATCGAAGTAATTGCTGCCCGATGTGAAGCGGCAGTCCTCGGAATTGACCACATTGCCGTTCACGAGAGTGTCAACACGGTACTTCGAGCTTGAATTGCCGCTTGCGTCCCAGTAGTTGGTAGCTTCGCCCGCCTTGCTCGTGTAGATCAGAGTGTCGTCGCGGAAGAGCCGGAATTCGGCGTCGTCCTTGTCGTTGGCATTGAAGCGCCAGCTGATGAACATTCCGTTGCCCGACTTGACAGCGTAGATTCCGCGGTCAAGGTACTCCATGATAGCCGTACCGTTGCCGCCGTTTCCGTAAGCGGCGTCAGCTATGAGAGAGGTTCTCATGCTGAGGCTTGAGCTTGCAGCAACTGCGAGAGAGGCAGCAGTCGCCGCGATTTTTTTAAGCTTTAGGTTCATTTTTAATTCCCCCTGTGTATTTTTTTCACGATTTTGGGACAGAAGTCCCCTATCCATATTATTATACATGATTATTCATAATTTGGCAATGATTTATTGTATCTTTTTACTACTTTTTTGTCTATATTTGCGACAGCTGTGTAAAATAATGCAGTAAAATTTAATATTTCATGACATAATATGTCACCTTGGATTGTAGGGGACGGCGTATATTCTGACGGGAGCTCCGAAAACGGACACCACAGTTATGCATTACGAATTATGAGTTGAAACTCGGAAAAAATGTCCGCTTTTTTTGGAATTCCTGTAATAAAATCAAAATTCATTCGTCTATATAAGTGAAGGAGGTGAGATGATGAAGCAGGAACTGCATGAGATATACGAAAAATACAGCTCAGACCTTTACGCCTTTATCCTGCGAATGTGCCGCAGCGAGCAGCTTGCCAAGGACATTTTGCAGGACACCATGCTGAAAGCCATGACAAGCGCCGACAGCTTCAAGGGGGACTGCTCCGTAAAGACGTGGCTGTACACTATTGCAAGAAATATCTGGTACGACCAGCTGAAAAAGGCTGAGAACCGCAATCAGCCGCTGGACAGCATTCCCGAGCCTGCGGCACAGGAGAGTATCGAAGCCTGCTTTGCGGACAAGGATACAGCCCTGCGCATACATCATCTTCTTCACGAGCTTGACGAGCCCTATCGTGAGGTCTTTACCCTGCGCGTTTTTGCGGAGCTCAGATTCGCCGATATCGCCAAGGTTTTCGGCAGGACTGAGAACTGGGCAGGAGTGACCTATTATCGGGCAAAGCAGAAGCTCATTGAACTATTGAAAAGGGAGGGACTTTTATGAAAAACACCATAGACTGCAATGTTATAGTCGATCTTTTGCCGCTGTACAAAGAGGAAATTTGCAGTGAGGAGACAAAAATACTTGTCGAGGAGCACCTTGCGGAGTGCGCGGACTGCCGCCGACTCAGCGAGCAGGTGACTATTCCCGAAGTCGGGAAAAAAGAAGCTCCCACTGAGACCGAGACCTTTAAAAAAGTAGGGAAGAAGCTGAAAAAGAGCCGTTTTACCAAGTTTATGTCAGTGCTTATGTGTATTTGTCTTGTGCTTTTTGCAGGAGTAAATGCAGCGTGGTATATTCTTAAATACCGCCCCATGAAGAAGCTGTGCGAGGGCATGGAAAAGATAGCACCTTATGATGACGGCAGCAAGGACTTGCCAAGAGTAAATAAGGTGACAGTATATTCATCTGAGGACGATAAATACCGGTATTTAGTGGGTATGCCCCATTATCTGAATTTTAGTATGGGATATATGCTTGTTGCTCCAAAGGGTGCTGTATCGGTAGACAGTAACGGAATGCGCGGCATAGACAGCAGGTCGGAAGAACCGATCCTTTGTATGTCTTTCTGCCATAACCTTTCGCCTTCTGACCGTGTCGAGGTCACTGCTTCGTTTGATGAGACATATGACGGACAGAAAACAAAGGGAATGTTTATATTCTTTACTGATTATGACTTCAAAGCACTTAAAGAAGCGCAGTATCTTGATCCCGAGGATACCGCAAAGCTTAGAGATTTTATCGAAAAACACAGAGACGAGCTCAATGACATGAAAAAAGCTGCCCAGAACAAATGGGGAGACTATATCAAATAAAAAAACAGCGCCCGAGATCATTCTCGGGCGTTTTGTTATATGTGCGGTTCGATATTCATAAGCCTGGGATCAGCCGCTTTCATGCGAGCCTTGTCCTCGTACATCATAGCGTCTACTTCGCGGAAAACATTGTCGAAATTCATGCCCTTCTTGTACTCGCCGAAGCCTATGGCGATACTGTAGCCTTTTTTGTGTACAGCCTCTTTCAGCTTATTTGTGGTGAGCTCCACATCTGAATAGGTAGCGTGCGGGTAGAGTATCTCGAACTCGTCGCCGCCCATTCGGTAGAATCGGCACTTCATGGGAAGAACTTCAAATGCGCTGTCGGATACCGAAAGTATAGCCCTGTCGCCTGCGTCGTGTCCCTCAGTGTCGTTTATTCTTTTCAGACCGTTGAGGTCCATGGATATCACGAACATCTGGTGCTTTTTCATATTTTCCACGTCCTTGTAGAAGGAGTGTCGGTTGAAGGCTCCCGTAAGAGCGTCACGGGTGAGAGTTTCCGTAGTAAAGAAAATGTAGTAGAACAGGCAGGAGAGGACCGCCATGCCGCTTATGAGGAACTTGAAATGGAACACTGCATTCATTATGGTAGCTATTACGATCGCCACCGAAAGGAGGAATATAAAATAGCTCTCATTCTTGAAGCCAAGTCTGAACTTGTTTATCGAAGCCACAAGAAGCAGTGCGATATAGATAAAGCTCAGCAGATAGGGAACAAGGGCGAATTTTCCCATATACCTGTTGCCTGTTTCGTCAAAAGCGAATATACAGCCGTTGAATATACTGATAATACAAAGCAGAACATTGAATATCGCTAAACACAGCACCGCTGTACGGGCTTTTTTCTTGATGACGTTGGTCAGGAAGATAAACGGCAGCATTACAGGTCCGCTGATAGAGTAGCTTATGGCTGAGAAAATCTTCATAAGCATGATATTTTTGCCTGTTCCCGTGAAAAGATATACTATGATATTGCAGATTATCATAACCATTGCGATGATAACGCCTAAAAGAAAAGCCATTTTGCGCTTTGCAGTCAGCGCCGAGTTATAGAACAGAAAAATAAGGAGCGTAATGCCTGCGACCACAATAAGATAGCTGTTCTGGATAATCTCTTTGATCATAGGCATCACGCTCCTTCATATAATGATAAGTTATAATTATTGTAACATATAAATTATATTAAATCAAGAGTTTTTAATAAAAATCCGAATTATCATAATATAATTTTGTGCAAATGCACAATTAACGGCTTACATCTGCTTTTCGATAGTTGCCAGAGCCCAGTCAGAATTTATGAGCACCTCTTTGTCATCAGCAAGAGCCGCCTTGAAGGTCTTGGCGATATGCTCATAGTTTCCGCTGCTGAACTCAGCACGTCCCCACTGGTCTCCCTCTATCTTGATAGCGAAGTTGGTTGTGCCGTCCTTTTCTCTGTTAAGGAAGATCTGCTCTATCTTCTTGCTTGGATCGGCTTTCTGGAGCTCCGCCAGAAGAAACAGCTTCTGGAGCTCTATCACCTTGTCGTCGTAGCCATGGTCAAGGATAAGGAGCTTCTCGCGGAAACTGTTCATATCCGTAACAACACGCTTGCGGCAGCCCTTTTCAAGCTTTATGCTCTCGTCGTACGGATCGTGGGTGAGAGTTTTCATGAAGTTTATTGCCATGAGCGGAGCGTCGGGGATATAGTGGATAAGCATCTTATCCTCGGGCTGATGATAGTATGTAGGGTAGAAAACTATGCAGTCATTGCCGCATTTCGGGCACTTCCACATAAAAAGCTGACCGCTTCTGATAAGCTCTTTGAGCTCGGGATCGTCTGAGGTATTTATGCTCTCCCAGACCTTGAAATCGCCCTCGGTCTGGCACTCGGGGCACTTTATGATCTCATTGTGATTTTTTGACATAGTGATTCCTCTTTTCTTTATAATATGTAATGGATAAGCTTTATTCGTCCGATTTGCTGAGCAGGTCATACAAGCCGTCCTCAGAGAGAACGCCCCGTTTCAGCTCCTTGGGAAGAAGTCCTGCTTCGTCGGCTGCATAGTCCTGTTTCCATGTGTCGCTGGTGTAGTACTTTTCAAGCTCTGCAAGAGCCTTTTTCTTCTGAGAAGTGCCGTTTTTCAGCTTCTCCGCAGTATCCATGAGCTTTTCATAATAGGTGATACGCTTTATCTGCTCGCTGAAAGCGGTTTCAGATGATTTTTTTGATAAAAGCTTTCTTTTAGGCATGATTTTGCTCCTTTTCATTTTTTAACTTGCTATTTTCTTATGCTCAATTATCTGTTCAATTATTTCGTTTATTTTATCCTCGCTTAAACCTGTTCCATTGCTTTTAATAATACAATTCAGGGCTTTTTTTATTACCTCTTTTGAAACATCACACTGATTTAAAACTTTACATTGCGCATATGCTATTTTTGTGAGCTCTTTAATTTCTTTTTCTTCTCTTTTGAGTAGTTTGGAAGCCTTAGTTTGTTCAGATTCCTTTTTTTCTTTTGTTTTTGGAAATAGCTTAAGAAGCTTTTCTATATCTTGAATAGGTTTTTCATATTCTTTGCATATTTCAAGAAGCTCTTTTTTGTCATTTACCAAGGATTTTAGATAATCGCTGTGCAAAACAATAATATTCAAGTTTTTCGCGTATTGTTGGTTCATGTCTCTAATTAACGGCTGACAGAACTCACAAGGTTGAAACTTAGTGAAGAGGATTAAATCAAAGTAATTATCGGTATCAGTGGTTAATTTATCCTCATAGTCATCTAAAAACCTTTTTATAATTTTCCTTTCAGTGCAGGACTGATATTTTTCTTGCCTTTGATCTAATTCATCAGTTTCAATTGGATTCAATTCGGGATCTAATATTCCTATTGGAATTATGTCTTTTAACTCATCATTTGAGTATTGACAATAAATATAAGGGATATCGTCAGAAAACTTGCTGAACTTTTCACCTATGGAGTTACTGCCATCTGATTCATCACTAAAAGCCAGATAAGAACAAATACGCTTTTCATTATTGAACAATAAACCAAAGCAGGAATTTTTATCGGATTTTGGATATTCGTTTTTGATGATTTCTTTTGTTTTGTCGTCTGTCTTATCAAACCAATTTGTTAGAGTTGATATAGTTTTAATTATTTTTGAATTTTTTAGAGTGTTTTGAAAAGATTCTTTTCTTGAATGTATATAATAAATCGAATAGGCTATTGCGAATAAAAGAAGTAGAAGTAATAAGTTCTTAGTTGAAAATGAATCAGTATTTATGAGGCTTTTATTCTGATGAAGCATAAAAAAGCCGGTTATTAATATGGGAATTGTAAATAGTATTTCTATTGTTTTCTTATCCATATATTACCTCTGTTATTGAAGTGAAAGAAAAACTACCAATAATTATATAAAATGTATAGGTTATTTCTGCTCAGCAGGCTTTTTGAAAAGACCGCATACAGGCTTTTTTATGAATTTGTTATACAGCATTACAAGACCAACGGGACCTAATGTTCCTGCAAGGAAGTAAACCAGTTTGAACTGTGAAACGTACTCCCAGCGGTACCAGTTTGAGTCCTGAAATGCCTCAACATCAAAATAGGGTAGCCCTGCTACCTTGTTGATACCAAAGAGTATGCAGTTGAGGATATTGAAGCATACAACATGGAGACTCATTATATAGAAAGTGTTTTCAGAAATGGCATTGACTATTTTGCTGTTGTAGAAAGGCTTGCCGATGAGATCGACTACCTCCAGCCAGAACAGCATACCAACGATTGCCGATATCATTGGAGTTACAGCGTAAGGACTTGTAAAGCCTGTAAGAGTTGCCATGCTGTCGAAAGCGAGATCGTATTCCTGCGGCATGAAGAATACTCTTATCATGTTGATAGTGAGCATTGAAAAAAGCAGCAGCAGGGGATTGATCTTCTGTATCTTTTCCTCCAGACCTTCGCGGTAGAGAACGCCCATTTCCATGAACGGCAGGAAGAAAAGCACCTTCAGCGGCAGAAGCAGATAATCAGGTACCTCGTGATCCTTTGCGTACCAGACTACTGCAATATTGAGGATAATAAACGGAATGACCATTATCTTGCTGTTCCAGTGGTTGGCAAACAGCTTCTTCATAAAACCGTAAACTATCTGAACAGCAAATAACATAGGTGCGAACCACATGGGCAGTGCGATTGTGGTTATCTCGCCGCTGGTAAAGATGTTCAGCATCGCCTTTGCTTTGTATTCCAGCATAAAAGGCTGCATGGCTTCGGTTTTTATGCACATCATCAGCCATTCTGCAATAAGCGCCAGTATTGAAACTACTATGTACGGCAGCAGAAGTGTCTGGAATTTGCGCACCGTGTACTTCCACATATTGGTCTTTGTGTCTACTTTGTTGAAATAGCCCGATATAAGCACGAACATGGGCATGAAAAATGAATTGAAGGGGAAGAAGTTTGCGAAAATATTGAATGTTCCCCATGTGTGGGAATCTACTACCATGATAATTCCGATAGCGGACAGTATCATGAACTTTTTGTTTGACTTTGCCAAAAAAATCACTCCTAAATAATATCAGAATAAAATATGCTTTTCAGAATTTCTGCCAGTGAAGCTGCTTTTCCATATCGGGAACGAGCTGCTTTGTGCGCTTTGCGTTTTCAGCAGGTCTGCCGATACCGATAAAGCAGGGCATCATATATTCTTCGGGGAAGCCTGTTGCTTTCCTTGCAGCTTCTTCCTCATTGCCCCACGGTATCCTGAGATTGCAGCCGTAGCCCTCTGCCGCTGCAGCAAGCCACAGGTTCTCGATACTGCACCACACCGAAGCAAAGCAGTTCAGATGAGAAAGGTCGGCAGGGTGCAGGATATCGACTTTCTTCTTCATAAGCGGAATAATTACAGCAGCCGCGTTTATAAGCATACTGTACTGCTTCGGAACGGCGACCTGATAGGACTCCTTCTGAACAGGATCAGATATGAAGGTCATATTGTCAACGTCCTTTACGGTGAGGTCTTTCGGAACTCCGCTGAGAACCTCAGCCATTAGGGATTTGTCCGTCACGACAATAAAATGCCAGTCGCGGAAATGGTCGTTTGTGGGAGCCTTATATGCTGCTCCGATTATTCTTTTTATAGTTTCCTCGGGGATAGCTTCTTCGGTGAAGTCCCGAATGCTGCTTCTTTTGTTTACTGCTTCATAGAAATCCATGTTTTTTCTCCTGTGTGACATCAATGGTGATCGGTAGTGCGTGAGCATATTAAGAGGTATGGCGCAGAACGGAATTGCTTTCGTGCAGCGCTGCCGCAGTTGTGATAACGCATAAAGCTGCTGCGAACAGAGTGGTATCGATAAGGCTGAAACCAAGCGGAAAAAGGAATAATGCAGCTCCTGCAACCTTGTTTATAACAGAATGGACAGAGGTGAGCTTTTTTAGTCTGATATAGCTGATAAATACGTTGACAAGCTTGATAAATACAATGCCAATTATCCATAGATATATCCAGATCGGCATTTCTATCACAGGAAGAATTTTTATCATGCAAACTGCTGTGAATACAATATCTGCAATGGTATCAAGCTTCGCCCCGAATTTGCTGTCGGTACCTGTTTTTCTTGCTACAGCACCGTCGATCATATCGGAAAAGCCTGCTGAAATATACAGTGCATAAAAAGGTATCGAGAAAGTCGGGCATAGCAATAATGCAAAAGAGAAAATTATCCTAAAACCTGTTATCACATTTGCCATTTTATTTAGTTCTTGACAGCATAACCACGCATTCCACATGCCTCGACATTCTCGATTTGATGTTTTGCGGCGAAATACTGTGATTATGAGTAGCGGGGGATATAAACAATGCTCCTATCGCTACGGGGAGATATAGCTGAAATACAAACATATGTTATGCTAAGAAGAAGCAATTATATCCACCCTTTGGCTTTTGCTTCTTTGAGAAATGCCAACTGCTCAGGAGTCGGCTGTTCCTCTGAAGCACCAGCCAAAGATGCACTGTACTCCGTGTCCCACTTTTTCAAGATCGTGATAATGGCGTCTGATACTCTTATATCGCGTTCCGAGATTTGCTCCAACTTCCAATCATGTGATGCAACTGATGCCATGCTTTTGGTAATGGAAATCTTGGATTCTGCATATTCTTTTTTCTTCTTATCAAAATAGCCGTTGCCCGCAATTATATTCAATTTCTTTTCAAATGGAAGTTTATTGCCAATATGCTCTATTTTTTCTTTTATAGTTTCATCACTTTCCGTCAGGAAATATGCAGACTGCCATTTCTGAGGCAAGATATGCTCTATCTCCCATTTATCCGGCAGCAAGTCGTCCTGCTGATCATAGGCAAGAATCTTAAGAAGCATTCGTACAGCTTTACTGTGCGGCACTTTAATACGCTCTTCATACCCCTTTAGATCAAGCGCTTTAAACCCGAATTTTGGTTTTGCTGAATTGATCACTTCTGCATTCAGCTTCATTATTTCTGTTTTGACCGCATTTACTGTCGGAGTGACTAAATACTCGGTCAATAACTCAACAACAAGTTTTTTCAGAAAAGCAGCAAAAGTTTGCTCAAAATCGGTATTATTACGATGAACCAGATAATAAATGACAACTGGGTATTTCCAAAACTCGTTAGGATAGGAATTGAGAATATCGAGACTCCGCTTGATTTCTGTGTTTTTTGACCATTGCTCTCCTTCAATTTCTCTGTGTTTGTTTACGACGCTCCAGAGGTTAACAATGATCGAAAGATTATTCATTAAAGCATCGTCATACAGTTTCTTGAAGGTATTGTCTTGTCCTGCTTAATATTTCCTTACACCGTGTGTAGTTGTTGTACTATCGCCTTCTAGAGCGCGCAAATAGAA
>JAEEGJ010016374.1_pt1 | contig 17032 bp, 11 predicted proteins | sample 8958761 | NCBI WGS metagenome assembly JAEEGJ01 (sample SAMN16246546, study PRJNA631951) | gut metagenome | biome: gut microbiome; feature: rumen; material: RS-attached | host: Bos | place: Iran: Karaj | collected 2018-10 | reverse complement strand
ACGGTCAATATATCCGATTTTCACGCCTTGGTTGTTCCTTCCATTGGTCAGATAGAGCGTTTTGCCATCCCCCGACAACTTCCAGTCATAGGTTTCCGTATAATCCCACACATCGACTATGTTTGCTTCGGAATAATATGTGACTGTACCGTTTTTTTTGAAATGTGAAATCTCCATGGTAAGGTTGGTAGGGAGAAAGGTGTCCAGCTGCACCGTTCCCGAATGCTGAAGGTCAGTTCTTTCCCTGATTTCCGACTGAAACTTCCATTTCCCCACGATCAGATCATCCGGGGTTTTCTCGCAGCCTGCGAAGACAAAGGCAGCCGCAAACAGGACAACAAATGTGAATGCTGTTTTTTTCATGTGTTCCGTTTTAAAAATCACGTTTGAAAATTCTGGGCAGGGCGTCGCATTGCGGCAGCCTGATTTTTATTGATTTGATTCAACGCATTTTGTAAAATGTGAGCCGTAACCGTCATACATGTTGTCCCCGATGGTAAAATGGGGAGGAAAGCTGTTGTCAATGTAAACCATCAGCACCCCGCTGACCAGCACATTCTCTATCATGAGCGGCCATTCATATCCCGGCAGGGCAATCCAGGTCGCTTCCCCGCTGGAATAGATGGATTCGTTTTTTTGAAGCTGATATTTGCTGCTGAATATGCTTTTTCCGTTCTTCAGCAAAGTGATGCGGTTCCCCGAAAACTCCAGCTGCATGGAACAGCCCTCCTGTGGCCCAATGGTGTTTCCTGTTATCCCTCCGGAAGTGCCGGACCATTGCCAGATGCCGGTCAGATACGCAACCATAGGAGAATTCTCCCTCACCTCCTTTTCGGGTTCAGTCTTTCCGGTTCCGGCCTTTTCGCAGCCTGCGAAGGCAAAGGCCGCCAAAACCGTGAATAACAAATACTTTTTCATGTTATAAACTATTTTTTTTCGGAGGCACACCGTGCGCCTCCCTTTTGACATTGATATGACGTAAAAAAAAGCGGAATCTTACAGGTAAGCGCGCAAAAAATTACAATGCGGCCTGGATCCGGAGCAGTTTTTCAAGCAGCGGTTCGAGCTTGTCCAACGGCAGCATGGTCGAGGCATCCGAAAGTGCCTGCTCCGGATGGGGATGGGTCTCCATGAAGAGCCCGTCGAAACCGGCGGCGACCCCCGCCTTTGCCAGCACCTCTATCAGGTCGCGTTTGCCGGCCGTCACGCCGGTGGACTGGTTCGGCTGCTGCAACGCATGGGTCACATCCAGTATGACAGGGCATTGGTTACGCTGCATGGCGGCAATGCCGGTAAAATCTACAATCAGGTCATGGTAGCCGAACGAAGTGCCCCGCTCGGTCAGCATCACATGCGGATTCCCCACGGCACGCACCTTCTCCACAGCAAACTTCATCGCCTCTGGCGAAACGAACTGCCCCTTCTTTATGTTGACCCATTTTCCGCTCTCCGCCGCCGCAACGAGCAAATCGGTCTGCCGGCACAAAAAGGCCGGAATCTGCAGCACATCCACATAGTCAGCGGCACGACGCGCCTCCTCCGGCGAATGCACATCCGTCAGAACGGGAATGTGAAGCGTCTCACGAACCTCCGCAAGCAGCTCCAGACCGCGCACATCGCCGATACCGGTGAAGGAGTGCAGGCTGGAACGGTTTGCCTTCCTGTATGAGGCCTTGAAAATGTATGGGACGGACAAACGGTCGCATATACCACTGATATGCCGTGCAATTTCCATCGGCATGGTCTCGTTTTCAATCACACACGGGCCGGCTATCAGGAAAAAGCGTCCGCTGCCGGAATGACGCATCTGGGGAATGTCTGGACAATTCATAGTTTCATGTTTACTTTCCGCTGCAAAAATAGCATTTTTACAGACACCATACGCGAAAAAAGCATTTTTTTGTTTTCACCTGCCATTCGTATCCGCATTTTAACTACATTTGCACTTTTAACCGAACAATTGTCAATTATGCGAAAACTGTTTGTCACCATTATAGTTATCTGTCTGTTTTCAGGTAATGCAAAGGCCCAGCACGTCTCTCCGGAATCCGCATCAGCCGTCGGGAAACACTTTCTGACCCAATATGCCAACATGCGGACGCAAAAGTCCGGAGCAGCACTGCAGCTTGCATATACGGCAATGCAGCCGTCACTGCAGAAAAGCGGGGAGGACCTCCCCTGCTTCTACGTCTTCAACCGGAAGGAGGGCGGATTTGTCATCGTCTCCGCATCGCAGAACATAGTTCCCATACTCGCCTATGGGGAAAACGGGTCGTTCGACACCGCAGACATGCCGCTGAACATGAAGATGCTTCTGACCGCCATGCAGGAGGAGATTGCAGATGCCATCCGGCGTGAGCTCCCAGCAGCACCCTCGGTTACTGACAAATGGCAGCTGCTGGAATCAGGAGGAGCGACAATCATGGCGAACGAAAACGCCACCGCCGTCGCACCGCTGACACAGAACATGGATTGGGACCAGTGGCCCTATTTCAACGATTCCTGCCCTAAAGACGCTGCAGTCAGCAGCTCCTATGGCGGACGCTGCCCGGCAGGCTGCACCGCCACCGCCATGGCAATAATAATCCGCTATTGGAAATATCCGACCCACGGTTACGGTTCGCACGGGTACTCGCACAACAAATACGGCTACCTATACGCCAATTTCGGGAACACATGGTACCAGTACAACAACATGCCCGAATATTTCGGAACCTTCCCCAAAGCCTACCAGAGGGCTGCGGTGGCGCAGCTGCTGTACCACTGCGGTGTCTCCGTCAACATGAGCTACTCGGCCTCCGGCAGCGGCGCATACGTCTATGCTGACTGGAGCACCAACGCCAACGACGCGCTGCATGCATTCCAGAACTATTTCGGCTACAGCCATGCCACCGGAGTAAAGAAAAACGACTACAACGACACGCAATGGAAAAAGATTCTTAAGGGGCAGCTGCGCGAGAAACAGCCCGTGATCTTTTCCGGATACGGTTACACCGGCGGTGCTGGCCACGCCTTTGTCTGCGACGGCTTTGACGCCAACGACATGTTCCATTTCAACTGGGGATGGAGCGGGAAATACAACTGCTACTGCACCATCGACAGCCTCTGCCCGGGCGGTGTCGGCACCGGCGGCGGCAGCGGGAACTATTCGCGCGACCAGCGTGCGGTCATCAACCTGAACCCATACCTTGAGGAACAGAGGAAAGGATGGGTCGCCTCCGATGAATTCAACAGCGCCAGCCTCGGCAATTCCCTTCATCTGATGCTCCCCGACACCTGCCTGCACATCTACGGGGACATCACCGCCTCATGCGACCTGCACAGTATCGGCACAATGCTTAACCCCACCGCGCTGGCCTTCGGATATTCGCACAACCGGCAGCTGTTCCAGGGCAACTACCGTCTTGACAGCCTGCGGCTGAACTACAAATACAAACTGGGACGGCTCCATACGGAGAATGACGCACCTGACACCCTTTACATCTATCTGGCGCACTACGACGCCAACGACACCAACTGCACAATCATAAATATTGACGGGCAGGCATTCCTCTGCCCCAAGGTGCTGACCGGACCGATACGTCCGCAAACTGCCAACTGCGTAACCATCCGCTATCCTCTCCAACCCAAGGACACGCTGCGCACGACCATGAGCATACCGATGAATTACGGCAAAGCCACAGCATTAGGATATGAGGTACCGGAAAACAGGGCACTTTCAGTCATGGTGCGATTCGTGCCGGGCTACAGCTACCGGAACGGCGACACAATCGCCACCATGTCCGGCAGTAACGTGGACAACCTTCGCAACTCCTTCTCACTGCAATGCCACTATAGCAGCCAGTCGGCGCAAATCATTGCAAAAGGATACAATCACGCTCTGATAGAAAAGAACGAACTGCGTTACCAACTGTTCGGCAATGCGAACGACAGCTGCTACACCCCATCCACCCAGCTGCTTCCGGACTGGGACTACCATCTCAGCTATAACACCCGCCCGCTCTCCGCCTACAGGGAGAGCGACACCGCCATCTGCGGCCCGATGGTCTGGAACGGCATGGAAATCAAAAAGAGCGGTGACTATAAGCAAATTTTCAGATTTTCAAACAAAAACGACAGCGTTGTGGTGCTGCACCTGCAATGTGACTCCCCCATTGGGAGCATGGCGCCCATCAGCGGAGCCACAAGCATCGACAGCATCGGGGACTATGAATTCTCAATACCGGCCGTAACCGGAGCCTCCAGCTACCGTTGGGAGCTCAGCAGCCCGCAATGGCAGCTGGAAAACGCCGATTCGCTCCGTTGCCTCATGAAGGTCGGCAGCCGCGGACAGGGGCTGCTCACCGTCCACGCCTACAGCGCACACAAGGGATGCCATGAGAGCCAAAGTCTGCGCCTCATCTATTGCGACAGCATCAGTTCAATATCCGAAATTCAGGGGAGAAACAGCTTCTCAGGCCGCAGCCTTGCCCTGTTCAGCGTGGAGAATATGGAGAAGGCGCAATACCGCTGGCATCTTTCCAGCAATTCAGGCTGGAAAATCAATGGTGACGACACACTCTCATGGATTATTGTTGATGTCTCCGGCAGCGGAATGGACACCCTGTTCCTTGAAGTCACCGACGAGTGCGGATATGTGACGCGAAGGCAGGCTGTCATCCGGTGCGAGGTCAATGTCGGAAACATTTCACATACACTGGCCGCCGAGCTCTATCCCAATCCGGCACAGGGGCAAATCCAAATCATCCTCCCTGACGGAACGGCACAGGCAAACTACTGCCTCACCGATGCGCTTGGCAGGGTGCTGTCAAAAGGGATGTTAGATGGGAACCGTTCGGAACTCTCCCTGCAGCCTTACCGCAACGGGATTTATTTCCTCAAAATCACCGACGGTCAGCAGCGCAGCAACGTTTTCAAGATTGTAAAACAATAATAAAAAAAAATGGATGCCTGATTGGCATCCATTTTTTTTATTTTACGAACCGTCCCGTAACGTTCCCCATGCGCAACAGGTATATCCCGTCGGCAAGGTCTTCAACGTTGATGCCATCCGAGGCGTTATAGCTGCCGCGCAGCACCAGCCGCCCGGTCATGTCGGCAACCTCGTAGGCGGTTCCATCATATCGTTCCCCGTTGGTGATGAACAATGCCTTCCCCACCGGGTTGGGATAAATGGCTAACCGCTGCGCCTCCGCATCGCGGATGGCATCACCCGGCTCAAAGGTGGCGGTCAGCTCCACATCCTTTGTCACGGTCAGCTGGCGCGGGTTCTGCTTGTTGCCGTCGCTCCACTGCTTGAAATGGTGGTCGGGCTTCGCATCGGCCTTCAGCGTGGCGGTTGCCCCGTAGGCATAGGGACCGTCACCGGTCACAGTGCCCATATTTGTGTCGTTGGAGTGAAGCGTGACCATGTGGGTGTCCGGAGCAAAAGTGGCGGTGAATGAGGTGTCCTTCCATATAACCACGTAGCGCGGATTCTCCCTGTTGCCGTCGTTCCAGCGCAGGAAATGGTGGTGCAGTGCGGCAGTGGCCGTAATTTTCACACGGGTGCCGCCAGCGTAGGTTCCTGCCCCCGCAACTGTGCCCATACTGTTGTTGCTTGATGATACCTTCATGACATATTCATCGGAGAAGACCGATGTGGCGTAGCAGCCGATTGTTGTGCTCGCATTCCGCTGGTGCCCGCTGATGTCGGTGCGCACACTGTCGACCCTGGGGCAGAGCAGGGAATTATAATCTTTCAAATCCAGCCCCTTATCCAAATCCGCGAAGGAGGGAAGACGTTTCAGCGAGTTGCTGTCCTGACCGGTGACAGCCTGTAATTCGGCGATAGTGGTCAGATACTTGTTGGCTGTAGCTGTATACAGATAAGCCACATTGTCCTTGGAATAAAAGTCGTTCCACTCACGCAGGCCATACGAACTCCCATAATTGGCGCTCCGAATACAAATCGGATAGTTGCTTATGCCATTGACTGAAATGAGGTTCCGTGTGAAATTTGTCTTGTAGCTGGCATTGGAGGAGGGGGTGAAATTGAAACCGTATGCGGCGCCACTGTCAGATTTCACATAGATGCTGTTGTGGTGGATATCCAGCCTGCAGTTTGATGCGTTTAGCGAAAGGCCATACTGCGCATTACTTCCAATAACCATTATCTCGTTATTGGTGATCATGGCTGAATGGCTGGAATAATTCGCATGATTGACATAATTGGCAAGATATAAGCCGTAACCCATGCTGGCGTTGGTCAGGAAACGGTTCCCCTCCATATTCCCTATAGTGACATAATAACTGATATAGGCTCCGTAATGGGTGTTTTTCAAACCGGTACGGCTCCGGATGCGGTTGTGGCTGATGCTTGGGAAATTACCGTAGTAATTTACGTACATGCCATAAAAATAGGCATCAGCCAGTTCGTTGCTGTCAATATACACGGATGAGAGCTTGATGTTGCCCGAAGTTCCAGCAATCTGATTGAGGTAAAGGCCGTAAAAACCGCCGACAATGCGGTTGCCCACAAGCCGCACCTCAACCGGGTAGCTGATGTTGTCCTTTCTGGTGTAGCTGAACGCTTTGTAAAGATTAGTTGTGCAGGTGGCGCATGCATAGATGTTGCATCCTCTGAAAGTGACATGGGAGCAGCTGCCCGCCATATCAACACCGGCCAGCCCGTCGGTGGTGTTACCGAAGGTGAGTTCCTGGAATGTGACATATTTGAGGTTGCGGGCAAACAGGCCCGGCTTGCCGCTTCCACCGTCAAACACAGGGGAATCACCCTTGGCAGCCTTGAAAGTGACAGTGTTTTTGGAGCTGGAACCAGGAATGCTGTCAGGCAGGTTCAGCTGGCCGTATTTGCCGGTGCGGATGGTGATGGTAACCGGCCCGGTAATGCCGCAGTTGTACAATGCATTCACCAGCTCCTCCTCGTCCGCGTAGGTGGGATTGTATCCGCCCAATGTATAGCTGCCGCCGGCAATCGGACCGCTACAGATGTATTTGCTATAAAAAACCGTATCGTTGCTGTGGTTGGCGTCGTTTTGGGAATTTGGTTTCTCCACCCAAGCGACCAGCTTGTTGGAGGAACTCGGAACTATGCTGCCGAGCTGCACTGCAGCAACGCCCCTGTATGGCAGATTGCCCTTCCAGTTCAAAGCGGTCTGGGCCACCCCGTTGAACGTCCAGCGGATGGTGACAGAAGTGAGGTTGCCGCTGCCCATGTTTGCCAAGGTCACATAAACAGGCGAGCTGCTTCCCTTGACCAAATCCGTTTTGGAAAAGTCGCTCAAGGAGGCGTCATTCTTTTCCGCATCACCTTCAAAAGCTCCCATCAGCGTGTTCACAGGACGCGCCTTGCCGTTAATGTCAGTCTTCACTTCATTCAAGCGGGGCATCAGCAGTTGTGAGACCGGAATCACCTTCAAATCCTTTGTCATATCCAGATAGATCGGGGTGACTGACACGCTGTGCGAATCAGCTTTTGAGGCGGCCATTATGCCGGCAATGTCATTGCATGACACACCATTGATGCTCGCAAGGCGCAGCCCGTCAACATTGCTGTAATCATTATAGTCGGTGAAGCAGGGCTTTGTACCACTCAAACTGTTGATATAAATTGCCCCTTCAGCTTTGGAGGCATCAAAAATGTTTCCGCATATACGCTGCTCCAATCCACCAATACCGCGGTTGATATGCAAACAATATGAAGTGTTGTTTGTAATGGCTGTGGCACGGACGGTGTTGTGGTAGAATTTCACCGATGAGACAATTAGCTGGACCGCATAGGTGGTGCCGGCAATTTTGGTAAGGACACAGTTGTTGGCCACGAACGTGCAGCTGCTGTCAGCCGCCATCATATTGTTGAAATACATGCCGCGACCGCTCAACTGGTTCTTGGTGTCGCGGAGGCCATCGATATAATTCCCGACAATACTGTCAACAATTCCGTTTGAGAAAAAGAGACCTGTATAATTGACGGGGTTTTTTGTGGGTCGGCGGGAGAGCATCCTGTTATGCGAAATACTGGTCACATTGGCATAAGATATGCTAATACCGGTTCGCTGGCTGACCATCTCATTGCTGTCAACTATTATATTCAGGAACGGATCGGTCGCTGAATTGCCATTTATGCTGACAGCATAGCTCCCACCCTGCATCATGTTGTGGGTGATTCTGACATTTTTTACAATCCCGTCGGTCCTCTCCGCACTAAGCAGCAACCCGTTTGAACAGTTGGTATCCATACGCATCAGGCTGTTCCGGACAATCACGTCCGAGCAGCCGGTCAGCCATACAAGCGGATTGTTCATATCGGCCATGCCGAAGAAACCCAGGTGCTCCACTATGACATTTTTGTTACCCCGCCCTATTTTCAGGGCAAAATGGCCGCTGTCGGCAAGGGTCACCTTGGTCCGGTCCTTGGAGACAGAGGTGAGGATCAGACGGTGTTTACCCATGGCATCCGCAATAGGGGTGATATCCAAACCGCCCCTGTACGTCCCGTCCTCAAAGGCAATGGTTATGTCACTGCCTGCACCGCAGTCCCTCAAACGTGTGAAGAGCTTGTCCATATCCGCATAGCTGTAATCGGCGCTTTTGGAGTTGCCGATCACAAAGGTGCCGTTGGCGGTTCCGTTGCAGACATAGCGGCGATAGGTGATGGTGTCGTTGCTGGCGTCAGTGTCGCCGGCCATCTTCACGCAGGCCAGGAAATCATGGTTGCCGGCTGTAAACTGGAAGCTCCCAAGGTTTACCGTGTCAATTTGCTGGAATTGCAGCGGCTTTGAGGGCGAATACTTGAAATCCACCTTTTTCACATTGTCAATCCAGAGTGTGATGGTGGCGGAACTGATGGATGCCTTGCCCGCATTGGAGAGCACAACCTTAACCGGGCTGGCGGCGGAGGCGACTATTTTCTCCATATCGGCAAAGCCAGTCAGGCAGGCGTTGATGGAATCGGTTTTTTTGCCATAACAGCCCATCTCGGTCCGCAGGCTGCGCTGCAGGCCGTTGATGTCAATGTTCACTCCGGGCTGCAGCAGACAAACATACGAGGACTTGTTGCGCACATCCAGCGTCCGGCTGCTGTCCACCCACACGGGGGCGATGGAGACCGAATTCTGGTCAAGCAGAGTGTCAACCACCTGCACCTCCTGAAGGCTTTTCTTGCTGCTGCCAATATATGCCACAAATGTTCCTCCCGAATAATAGTTGTTATAATCCCTCTGATAATAGGTTGAATTTGTGTTGCTCATTATGTAGACCGGACAGCCGTTGTTTTTCCCGTTCACAAAAATGTTGTTGCAAACCACCGATTTCCTGTCGGAATAGCTTGTATACATGTATAAGCCGTAGCTTGTGGTTATCGAATGGGTCAGGATGGAGTTGTTTGTAACCTCCCATGGGCCGCCCGGATTATAGAGGTAAATGCCGTATTTTTTATTTGAGTCGCTAAGAATGATTTCGTTGTTGCAGATAATGGCCGGTTGTTTGCTTTTGGCGTTGTGGTTGGCGGAAAAGTAAAACCCGTAGCTGTCTTTCTTGCTTTTGATATGGACACGGTTCCCGTCAATCCTACCCCAATGCTTGCCTCCGTTTGAATAGACGCCGTAAAAGGAAAGCGATGGATTGGGATTGGTGATTGTATTGTGGGAAAAACTCCTGATTTTCCCTGTCTGATAGAAATAGAGGCCGTAAGTATATGCGCCCTCCATAACATTGCTGTCAATGGTGAACCCCGCCACACTCGTATCCTCAAAATCGGTGGAATTGGAGCTGTTGTTCAGGTAAAAGTTGCTGTACCCCCCACTGATGGTGTTGCCAATGAAGCGCACATCGACGACCTTTTTTGCCAACGAAGTGGCGTTCCCGACATAGCTTACTGCCCTGTAAATATAGTTGTTTGACACCGGAGCGGTGATGTTGCAGTTGTGGAACACTATATCGTCAAGGGTGCTGTCCAACTCCACACCAACCACGATGCCGTCTAAACACATCGATTCGATGCGCAGGTGTGCAGTATTGATCAGCAGGATGGCACGGGTGTCGTAGATCCGGACACTGTCGCGGACTCCGGAGGCTGAGCGGAAGGTGACCAGGTTTTTCGCACTGCTGCCGGGAATGGACCCGGTGATGTTGAACTGCGAGTATGTGCCGTTATCAATCAAAATTTGAACAGGGCCGCTCACGCCGCAGCGTCTCAGAATACGGATTGCGTCGGCGAGGCTGTTGAAATCCGCGCTGTCATCGTAACCCAAGGAATATGTGCCGCTCAAGGGCTTGGTGGTGTCAATGGCGGTGGCGGTTTGCGCGTTTGCGACGAAGGTGCTGCAGAGCAGCAGTGCAAACAATACTGCTGAAGATAATATTCTCTTTTTCATCTTGGTTATTTTATACGGTTTATAATATATATATATTAATCAATAAGTTACAATGCAATGAAGGGTAACGGAGGCGTGTTAGCGCAGGAGAAGCCGTGTGGTGTCCGTGGAGGTGGTGTCAGGTTCCGGAGTGGGATTATTAATCCGGACCTTTTTCAGATTGAAAACGTACCGGTCGTTGGTGTTGCCGGCCTCGTCGGCCACCATAAGCACCTGCAGCACGCCAAGAGCCTGGTCCGCCCTGCCGAAAAGCACCACGTCACCCTCAGCAATATCCTTGAGCGAACTGTAGCGTCGGCTGGCCTTGAAGGCATTATTGAGAAGCAGCTGGTTTGTGCCGGAATAGTCGAAATCGTTCATGCGGGCGAACTGCAGGCCAGTACGGCTCCGCCATTCCCGCGAGAGGCGTCCGGAAGTGTCACCGGAAAGGGTGTCGTGGTAATCGTAAATGTCAATGGTTGATGTGTCTGCAGTTTCACAATAGAGTGTCTGCGCGCTGGCAAGCGAAAAGCCGTTTGCGCGGCCTGAACGGGCACCGTACATCACGATGCCGTCATAGTGGATAAGGGATGCTCCGCCCACGACCTTGTAGGCCAAAGCCATCTTGGACGAGCCTCCGTTGGAGGCAACCGCCTCGAACTGCAGCGTCAGTGCGGCGGTATCGCTTATAAAATAGGAAGGGACTGTATACATGAAGTAAAAATCGACCTGTTTCACTCCTCCGACAAGCGTATCCTTAAGTTGTACGGAACCTTTCTCGGCATCCACAGAATAGATGCGGATCCTGTCGACCTTGTAATTGTCCGAAATGGCCTGGACCCTGATAAGCAGCTTGTTTCCGGACTGCACAAAAGCAGTGTTTTCCACATCCTTCGCCATGACAAACACATCGGACACATCTTCCTTACAGGATGTTAAAAGCAAAAGCGGCAATGCCAGCAGCAAAATCACCTTCCTCATATCTTTCAAAAATGATAATTAAAAAAAAGAACGGCAAGAACGCTGCACGCCCCTGCCGTTCTATTCACAAGCACTATCTGTGAACGTATTTGTATGCCTTGATAGTCATGCTCTTGGTCTGTTCCTTACCCAAGAACATCTGGTTGGTCTCCACCTTGGCGGAGGTCACAACATAGTAGTCGGCACCGGGATACTCGTCAAGCACCTTCACCAAAGCCCTGCGCATGTTGCCTGCCAGACGGAGGTTCAGTCCGTCACCTTTCAGCATGGCGCTGCGCTGGTTGCGGCGGTCGTACTCGACACCGTTAACCTTGTCCAAAACTGTGATAAACCCAAGATATGTGCGGGTTTCAATGGAAATCGTAGTCTCACCCAGCGGCTGCATATTGTCAAAGTTCATGTCCAACCTGACAAAGTCCGGGGTAACCGAAACGCCCTGTACCTGCTGGAAGGTGCGCAAGCCCGAACATGATGTCGCGCACACCAGTACCACTGCAGCCAGGGCAATGAACATTTTCTTCATCATAGCCTCCCGATTATTTGTTGTTGAAATAATAGGTGATGGTCAGACGAAGGTCGGAACCGAAAACGCCGGAATTGGCCTTCAGATCCTTGTAGTCAGTGGGGTCGCCAAGCAGCTGGTATGTGGTCTGCGTGGTGTTGTTCACAGCGTCATAAACCTCAGTTTTGACCTTTTGGCCAGTGTGGAACATGCCGCTCAAACCATACTCGAATCCGACGGAAACGGGAAGATCGGCGATGAAAGCCTGCAGGCCGATGAAGGCCTCCAAACCGACACAGAGGGATTTGCGGTACTGGTTGAATACACCGTTCACAGCATCCGGGTTGACATACTCGTCCTTGTAGGTGGAACCCTCGAAGCCGAGAGGCAGGGAAACGCCGGTATAGACATCAAGCACGTTCCTGGGGGAGAAATGGTAGGCAAAGCCCGGAATCAGGCGGAAGAACCATTCGCTCTCCTTCATGGAGTGCTCCTTGTCAGTGGTCGGGGTAAGGATCTCGTTACCACTGGCGCGGAAGCCGCGTTTGTAGTACTGGATGCCACCACGGAGCTCCAGTTTGTCGGAAGTGTAGTATTTGACATTGACCAACGGAAGTCCGCGAACAACATCCAGATTGGTGAAATTGGCGAAGCAATCCACCAGATCCATCACCTCCGAATAGCTCGGTCCGATGTAAAGGCCCCAATCGCCGGCACCAGGACGGTTACCCGTTCTCACATTGGTTGCGTAGGGGTTTCCCTTCGTCAGGAGAGACTGCGCCTGCAGCGCACCAGCAAAGGCAAGGCAGGCCATAACTACAAAAAGTTTTTTCATACACTTTTTCCCTGTTATATGCCATCGGGACGTCGGCTCAATTAATTAATTAATTAAGTTTTTGTTATTTTATTAGTTTTATTATTCAGTTCATTATGTTATTGTGTAATGTCCAATCCCTTCAGTGAGTCCTTGTCCAACTTCTGCCCACCCCAGACGTTACGTTCAATCCGGATTGCCTCGGCCGTCGTCATCTTGTCGGTCTGCTCCAGAATACGCTGCACGAAAATGCACTGTCGGATGTCGGCCTTGTTATTGACAACAGCATCGGTCAATGCCTGGCAGCTCTTGTAGCCGCAGATACGGCAGTCGACCTGTGGCAGCCTTCGGTTCAGCTCGAAGGAGCGCTTCATCTTCCGCATGGCAACCGCCATGTCATCATCAAGCTTATCCATCGAGCGCGGCTTGACCTCGCCCACAGAAATGCGTTCCTTCAAATATTCGCGATATCCGAGCAGCCGGTTCTCCTCCACCGTGACATTCTCGGACTTCTGCGCAGCGCGTTTCTTCTGCCTTTCGGCCACCAGAAAACGGTTGGCGGCACAGAGTATTCCGCCGGCGCAGCTCTCATCGCAGGCACGCAGTTCAAGGTAGTCCACACCCTCAACATCGCCGTTCTCAACCTTCTCAAGAAAATCGGAGACATTCTGGATGTCATCGATGGCAAGGTTCCGTCCGGAGGGGAGGTCGTAAATCTCACCGCCCGTCATGGTCCACATCAGGCTGCGGCGCGAAATGGGATGGAAATCAAACTCATCGTCCCGCAACTGGTACTCACCCTGTTTGATAATACGGAAAACCTTGTTATATAAATAATTCATATTGATGACACCGTCGTTCTGCGCCTTCTCCTCACCCACAGGGCTCTTGATGGCGGCAATTTTGGCGGCACACGGGGCGACATAGAAGACACCGATGTCTTCCGCCGGAATGCCCTGATCCATCAGGTTGCGCCGGATGTAGAGCGAGGTCAGGTCCATAGGAGGACGGATAAGCAGCAGGTTAGGAAGCAGCGAGGGAAACTTCACCTGGATCAGCCGGACGATGGCGGGACAGAAGGTGGAAATCAGCGGACGCTCCGTCTCCGGGTCGGCCAGACGCTGGCGGATGACCTCATTGAGGATGTCCACACTTTTTTCAACCTCATAGATATATTTGAATCCCAAGTGGTAAATTGCGGACAGGATGGCCCGCTGGGATATCTTTTCCGGAAACTGCGCACTGAAAGTTGAGGGCATAAGGATTACCGGACACTTGTAGTTGTACACGGTTTGGAAATCATCCTGCTCTATGTAGATGGCGTTCACCGGACAGGCCAGATAGCAACGTCCGCAGTCCACGCACCGGTCGGACTCCAGCTGCGGATGTCCGTCCTGCACATGGATGGCGCCTGTCGGACATACACCGGTGCAATGGGAGCATCCGATGCACAAATCCGTTTTGAACTTCAGGGCATGATGAAAACTCTCTTCCATGCTTATCCGTTTTTGGGAACAAAATAGTTGGTCATTTCGACACGGGTTCCCTTGCCCACGACGGAATCGACCTTCAACTCATCCATGTTGGACTGCATGTTCGGCAGTCCCATGCCGGCACCGAAACCCATTTCGCGCACCGCCGGCGACGCGGTGGAATATCCCTTCTGCATCGCTTTTCCAATATCAGGTATGCCGGGGCCCTCGTCATCCAGCACAATGCGGATGCGTTCCTCGTCCAAATCGACGGAAATCACCCCACGATAGGCATGGGCCACAATGTTGACCTCAGCCTCATAGAGCGCGACAACAGTCCTCTTGACGATGGCGGGATCGACGCCCAACTGCTTCATAATCCTTTTTACGGCACTTGAAGTGGAGCCTGCATGGCTGAAATCGCCTCCCTCTACCTGATACTCAAAATTCATTTTCCTGTTTTATATATATTTATATATAATGTCTGAAATCCGGTTCAATACAATGGCGGCAGACCGGCCTGGTAAAGTATGCCGGAGCAACGGTACATCGAATAGTCCGTCTCTATCAGCAGCATCTCATTCTCCTCGGCCAGCTCCTTCATCTCCTCCGTCACCTTTTTGCCGCGCACAAACAGAACCACCTTCACCTCCGCCATTTCGCAGGTCCGGATGGTCTGCATGTTGCACAAACCTGTAATCAGCAATAGGTTATCGGCATTTTTGATGGTCAGCACATCGCTCATAAGGTCGGAGGCGAAGACATGCTCCACATCCTGTTCCTCACAATCGGCGCCGGATACCACTTTTCCCTTTATCAAACGGAGAAACTCTTCTCTTTTCATTCCCTACAAACTGTTTCTATTTTCTCACTGTTTCTATTTTCTCATAAAGCGCAGGCATCTGAGCATCCAGTCAGGCAACGCCTTTCCGGGCTTGCGCTTGCGCAGGTTCAAAAAAACGCCCCACTTCTGTGCAATCGGAATGCGGTGCGTCTCCACATATTCAATCAGCGTGCCGTCCGGATCCTCGTTGTAGGCGAAGTTGCCGGCCGCCTCACCCATGTCGAAATTGTCCGCCAGAATGGATTCGGTGTCCACAGTGAACGGATACCCCTCCTTTTTGCAACGCTCACACATCTCCTGCATTCCGCGGATGTCAAAGCAGAGGTGGATAAAGCCGGGGTCGCCCCACCAGCGTCCCTCATAGATTTTACGCGGTTCGCGGTTCCTGACCTGCAGCAGCTCGATCTGGGAGGTGCCGAAGAGTTTTGAAAAGGCGCCGATCCTCGGTTTGGAATGGGTCAGCACAACGCGGCGGAAGGTATCGCCGGAAGCCCCCAGATGGGACATGTCGTCAAACTCGCCCGTCTGGTCGGACAGCACCACGTCATATCCGAGCAGGTTACGGTAGAAACGGATGCTGCGGTCCATGTCGCTCACCCCTATGACCGCCCCGTAGGCACCGCCGGTCGGATGACGGCTCGGATGGAAAAAGTCGTCGCATTCCACAAGCTGGAACACATTGCCATAAGGATCATGCAGGTAGAAATACTGCTGTCCGCCGACCGCCGTGTACATCGGTGAAAGATTCAGGTTCCGCTGACGGTAGTAACGGTAGGTTTGCGCGGCATTCTTGCATTTGATCTTGCAGGCAAAAATACCCAAATCTCCCGGCTTTATCTGGAAAGCCGGGAGAGTGGGTGTGTGGCTGCGATGCTGCCAGATTTCAAAGCCGCCGCCGCCCTGGAGGCTTACTGCCAGAATGGTGTGACGGTCACAAACCTGACCGTCAGTATAGGGAAGCATGTATTCAGCCTTGGCATATTCGTCAATGATGACGACATCCACATTGAAGACATCCTTGTACCATTTCCAAGCCTCGTCGGCGTCGGTCACACCGATGCCAATCTGCTGGATACCGCTGTTGTAAAGCTCCATAGAATACGACTAAACTATGAACCGGAACAATTCGCAAACGCCTTTGTGCATGCTATTCGCAAAACATACCAATCTTGACGTCGCCAATACTCTGGTCAACAGTCATATCGGCGCATTTGTCCTTACCATCGGCCAAATCAACCTCTTCCTCGGTCTTAACCTCGCCCATAACATAGGTTTTGCAGGTGCAGGTCTTCTTGCAGGAGGTGAAGCAGGCCACGGTTGCCATGACTGCTAATGTCAAAACGACTTTCTTCATAATTGTAAATGTTTAACAAACAAGCCTACTCTGTATGGTTTTCGGCTTCCCCAGTCCGCTTTAAAACGAACATGCAAAAATATACATTTTAGCAAAACAAACCGAAAAAAATCAAAAAAAAATTCAAACCAATGTTGATATTTGTTTTTTTACTATTTTTGCAGCACGAATTTTGCATTAGTAAACATTTGGTAGATTTTTTTTAAACATTTTGGAAATGAAAAGGTTATTTTTTCTCATCGGATTATTTGGTGTCTGCATCGCCGGTCATGCGCAGTCAGGTGCCACCAAGCAGTTGAAATTTTCAGAAACCAACGTTGATGTGGGCAGCATCAGGGAGGATGGTGGAACCGTTTCGCGGGATGTCCTGGTGACCAACCTTTGCGATAATGAAGTGAAAATCCTCACCACCGAGGCTTCCAACAAAGCGGCCAGTTTTGAATGGAGCAGGAAAAGTCTGAAAAAATACGACAGGATCCACCTGAAAGTTTCGATTGACCCGAAAGGCATCAACTATTCCTTCCGGATCCCCTTTACCATGGTCACCTTATGCAACAAGGACACCGTACGTTACAACATGATGTTGGGAGGATACGTGAATCCGAAAGCCAATACCAAGGAAGAGGTGTACAGCATGCAGGAGGGAAACTTGAAATACAAGGACAACTCCATCTCCTTCCGCATGCACCGTGACGAGGTGCGGACAGACA
>JAEEGJ010016368.1_pt1 | contig 17036 bp, 16 predicted proteins | sample 8958761 | NCBI WGS metagenome assembly JAEEGJ01 (sample SAMN16246546, study PRJNA631951) | gut metagenome | biome: gut microbiome; feature: rumen; material: RS-attached | host: Bos | place: Iran: Karaj | collected 2018-10 | reverse complement strand
AATAGCGAGATTCGAACTCACGACCTCTTGCTCCCGAAGCAAGCGCTCTACCAGGCTGAGCTATATTCCGGTGACGCGCACAATTATAGTTAAATCTTATCGATTTTTAAAGGGGTCTTTGCCGAAAAATTTGAAAAAATTTGGTTATTTCTTCTTTTTTGCGGCCTGAGAGCGCGGTTTGCCGATTTTCATGATGCTGGAACCGGCGTTGTCGGGCTCGACCTTGTAAAATACGATGCGGTTGCTCCACTCGGAGCGGACTTTTCGGTCGATGATTCGCTTCACGTTGCCGTATTCCGGGTTGCCGCCACCGTGGATGACTCGCAAAACGCTGAGACCCGCGATGAGCAGGTCGTCGATGCGGCGTTCGACGGCTTCGGCGGCTTCTTCGGAGGTGAGCCCGTGGAGGTCGATTTCGTCTTCCGGGTTCGGCAGTTCCCAGGCGGCGGGGTTGCGGCGCATCTTTTTGCCACGGACGGCTCGCATGCGCGGTCGGGCCTCGGCTTCCGCTTCGGCCTGGATTTCGGCAAGTTCGTCCTTGTCTTCCATTTGGTGGTGCTTAATCCACTCTAGCTGAAACTCTTCTTCTGCATTTAAAGGCATTGTGATTCCTTCTTTCAAACGCAAATATAAAAAAAGGTTTTAATGGAAAAGGCTAAAAAGAATTGCTCCGAGTTTGGATTCTAAATGCTTTCCTGGATAAAATTCTTAGCCTTTCCGGTTTTGCTCAGTATCCAACATCCGGCAAAAAGAATCCACGGACAACGCATCTTGAGTAGCCGGACAGGAATTGAAAATTTAAGGGGCGCACCTTTTAAGCTAACCTTCCGTATAGATTCCTGTACTTCGGGATGAGAAACGTATTGATGGAGCAGTTTGTAGTTCCTGAATGTTTTTGAAAACAGCAAGGCCATTTTCAAGCATGATAGCACATGAGAACCCATGTAGTAGTCATGCAGGTCGAATTCCTTTATCATGTCGCGCAATTGCTTAGTGATTAGAATTTGTTCGTACTTGTACTTGAATATGTATTCAACACTTCTTTCGCTATTGATAATGCTGCCTTCTCTTTGAAAATAATTGTAAAAGATATCAGGGAGACTTACCAGTTTTTTTGCTTTGTATGTCGCTTTTACTAAGAAAAAACCGTCGTCATACAGTGTTACTTGAGGGAATTCCAGGTTGTTCTCTGCTACAAATGTTCTCCGTAGCATGCATGTCCAGGCACTGTCCATTTTTCTTAAATGCCAAATGTTCTCTCCGGCGAAGTACCTGTCAAGCGATTTTTGGTTGAAACCGACAAGTTGGCATGTCCATTCTTTCCATATTTCAGGACCATTAAAGACACCTGGTTTGCTGGCTGTCACTGTAGTGTGGTCGCTATAAACCCATTTGTATCCAAAATGCACAATGTCGCAATTGTTTTGTTTGTAGGTTTCGTAACATTTGCTGAAACATTCTGGTTCAATCCAGTCATCGGGATCCATGAAGTATAGCAGTTCTCCTTGGGCGTATTGCATCCCTGTGTTACGCGCTTTTACCACCCCTTGGTTCTTTGTGTGGACAACGTGGAAACGATTGTCTTTTGCTGCATATTCGTCGCAGATTTTTCCTGTGTCGTCGGTTGCTCCGTCATCCACTAAAATAGCTTCCCAATCTTGTAGTGTTTGTGCTAAGATGGAGTCCAGTCCGCGGCGAATGTAGTTTGCCACGTTGTAGCAGGGGAGTACTACGGATATTTTAGTCATTTCCATGTAAAATTTCCTCATATAAGGCGACCATTTTTTTTGCCTTGTTATTCCATGATAGTTCTATTGCCCGTTTTTGGCAGTTCTCGGACATCAGTGTCAGATGGTCTCTATGATGATATAGATAATCTATTTTGTTTGCAAAATCCTTTACGGATTGATTTGGATTGGTGAGTGGTATTTTTATACCGATATCGTTTGTTACGACATGGGACATGCCGCATGTGTCAAAACAAAGAATAGGGAGCCCATTACTGATTGCTTCTTGTACGACCGTTGATGTGTCCTCGTTCACGCTCGTAAAAAGAAAAAGACTGGCTTTCTGCATTTCCTTGACAATTTGGGCATTAGGGCAATTCCCTAGCCATTGTACTCTGTTTTCAAGCCCAAGGCTGTGCGATAGATTCTTGAAGCTGTCTATTTGCGTTTTATTGCCTGTGCCAAAAATTTTTAGAGTCCAATTAATACCGGAAACATTTGCTAATGCAGCTAAAGCAATATCCAGTTTCTTTCTGAAATCGAACTTGCCCACCCACAATATGGTTAAGCTGTCTTTTTTAAATCGTTCATTGTCAGAAATCAAATTCTCTTGGACAAAAGCACCTGTTTCGGGAATGATGACGGACTCCTTATTCTTGTATTTTTTGATAGCGCGGTAGGAGTCGGGGATGGATGAAATTAATAATGAGGCTTGCTTGATGGCTGCGTCAACTCTTGAATCGTGTTTTAGTTGCCATTTGTTAAGAAAGTTTTTTAAGCGCACAAAAAATTTCATCTTGATGGAACTTCCGTTTGCATAAGCCATCGGAAATTGCTTCAGTCCGCCAATAGGTCCCCATACAAACGGAATTCCGGTTTCTCGACTGACTTTCCACAAATAACCAGGTTCCCTAAACCCGATCATATTGAGCTGATGGAGAATGTCTATTTTCTCTTTTTGACATATTTCTCTAGCAATATTGGCTGTGCTTATTTGCCATTTTTTATAGTAACGGTAAAATCTCCAGTCGCCTTGGTTCCAGCACATCTGTCGCACTTTTTCTGGTACTGGGTTGTAATAAAAGTGCATGTTGTTTCTTTGCGACAATGTTTGCACAATAGCTTCAATTTTGTCGCGGAATTCGCCTTCTGTGACAATGAACAGCTCACAATGCTTTGCGAGATTCACGCACCAGTTCCATGCCATTCCTGGTTCGCTTCCCATGCTTGGAGAGCATGCATATGCATTTACAAGTACTTTTATCATTTTTTCCCGTCTTATATGCTGCACGTTGTGAATCTTGATGTTTTTTTTGTACTGCTCATAATTCAAGGATTACGGATAAGAACTTTAGAAGTCGGTTTCATCTTTGTTTTTACTTTTGCTTTTCAGAAAATCGCCTGATTTCTTGATGATATTTTTTATGATCGAAAACTTTGATACAACTACAATGGTTTTGAGAAAAAGCCATTCTTTGATGTAGTGATTGTCTTTCAGGACCTTCAAAAACTGACATGCAACTTGCTTGTATGTTGGAGTTGTTGGCCCGTTAATGTACAAAAGACAAAAACCCTTAAGAAAATATTTTACTTCTTGTGCACCTTCGGTGGGGGATAGGTTTTTGGCTACTTCCGCATAACGGAGCCCGAGTCCGGTTCTGATGTCTTTGTTTGGCGTAGTTGTAATGGAATTTGGCCGCTTGCAATATTTGTATGTAATATCAGGAATAATGTAAAGGTGGCTAAGATATTTAAAATATTGGAAGTGCCAAAAATAATCTTCGCCAAGGAAACCGTCCTTGAAATAGAGTTGATTCTTTAGAAAAAATGTCCTCTTTACCAATTTGTTCCAACAATATATATTTCGAGCCTGTTTGGAAAAGTAAAAGTCTCTTACGGCTTTTCTTGAGGTCAAATCCCTTTGTGGCTTGGGCATGGGACGTTCAGCTTTCCCGTTGTTGCAGTCATCCCAGATAACAGTGTAACAGCCTTCCACCATCTCTATTGTAGGATCGTTCAAAATGGGGCGAGATATCTTTTCAATGCAGTCGGGCGTGATTTCGTCATCGCTGTCAAAAAAATAAAGATAGTCTCCTGTAGCGGCATCTATTCCTGTGTTACGGGTTGCAGAGAAGCCTTTGTTGTGTTCATGGTTTAAAATTCGGAATTGAATGGGACCGTTATAATCTGCGATGAGGCGTTTTGCAATGTCTATACTGTCATCTGGGGTGGCGTCATTTACTAGGATGCATTCAATGTCGCCACTGTATGTTTGTTTCATGACGGATTTGATGCAACGCTCGATGTAGGCCGAGACGTTATAAACTGGGATTATGATGGATACTTTCATAATATAAAATTTAAAAAGGGTTTTATTTTTTTCTGTGCTTTTTTAATAAAATGCCTAATTTTTTTATAGCCTTTCTTGCAGGTGCGAACTTTGATAGAATAACGATGGATTTGAGGAAAAGCCATTCTTTCACGCAATGGTTATCTTTTAAGACTTTTGAAAAACGGCTTGATGCCAGTTTATATTCTGGAGTGGCAGGAAATCCAATGTAAAATTGACAGAATCCTTTTAGAAGGTATTTTACTTCTTGAAGGCTTTCTTCAGGGATGAGGTTCTTGGAAATGTCCTCATAAATAAGGCCGTAGAAATAATGTATGCGCTTTTGGGGAGTCCCCGTTATTGTAGAATTAGGTCGAATACAATATTTGTATGTAATATCGGGAATAATATAAAGATGACTAAGAAATTTGTTATACTGAAAATGCCAAAGAAAATCTTCCCATAAGACGCCTTCTTTAAAATATAGTTTGTTTTTTAATATAAAGTCACGTTTTACTAATTTGTTCCATGTCGATTTGTTTTCGTATTGTCTGGAAAAAAAGAAGTTTCTCACGGCTTCTTTAGAAGTAAATTCTAATTGTGGTCTCGTATGAGAATGTTCTGATATAATATTGTTGTTGTCTTTTCTAATGGTTACACAACAGGCGTCCACCATTTCTATTGTAGGATCGTTTAATATGGGACTTGACATTTTTTCGATGCAGTCGGGCGTGATTTCGTCATCGCTATCCAAAAAGTAAATATAATCTCCTGTTGCGTCGTCGATACCTGTATTTCGTGCTGCTGACTGCCCTCTGTTGTGTTCGTGATTCAAAATCCTGAATTGGATTGGACCGTTATAATCTGCGATAAGGTGCTCTGCAATGGCTATGCTGTCGTCTGGGGTGGCGTCATTTACTAGGATACATTCAATGTCGCCACTGTATGTTTGACTCATGACGGATTTGACGCAACGCTCGATGTAGGCCGAGACGTTATAAACAGGGATTATTATGGATACTTTCATTTTTTCGCTCTGTTTTATATGCAGTTTTGTATAAAGTTCGATGCTTTTCCGGTTTTGTTCAGAGTCCAGCAACCGAGAAAGAGTAGTAGTGGGCAGTGAAACTTAAGTAGTCGAACTGGAATCGAAAATTTAGAAGGGGCTCCTTTTAAGCTAACCTTCCGTATAGATTCCTGTACTTCAGGGTAAGAAACATACAGATAGTATAATTTGTAGTTTTTTAAATTTTTTGAAAATTGCAAAGCCATTTTCAAGCAAGTCAGAACATGAGATCCCAAGTAGTAGTCATGCAAATCGAACTCTTTTATCAAATTGCGTAGTTGCTTTGTTATTTGAAGTTGCTTGTATTTATAGTTGAAAGTATATTCGACACTTCTTTCTTTATGAGTAGCGCTATCGCTTTTTTGAAAGTAATTATAAAAGATGTCGGGAATACTCACCAGCTTTTTTGCCTTGTAGGTTGCTTCTACTAAGAATAAACCGTCTTCATACATTGTTACATTGGGAAAATGCAGGTCGTTTTCTGTTATAAAAGCCCTCTTATACATGTAGCAACAACTACTTTCTGTTTTTCTCAAATTCCAAATATTTTTTCCCGCATAATAGCCGTCAAGAGCTTTTTGACTGAATCCCACCATTTGACTAGTGTATTCTTTCCATATTTCAGGACCTGTAAGGATTTCGAATTTACAAGGTTTCTCTGAAATTCTATTACTGAAAACCCAGTTGATTCCAAAATGCACAAGTTCGCAATCGTATTGTTTATAGGTCTCATAACATTTACTAAAACAATCTTTTTCAATCCAGTCATCAGGATCCACAAATGCCAGCAATTCTCCGCGTGCATGTTCAATTCCTGTGTTCCTTGCTTTAGAAACACCTTGGTTCTGGGTGTGAATGACATGGATACGTTTGTCTTTTTCTGCGTATTCGTCGCAGATTTTGCCTGTATCGTCGGTCGCTCCGTCATCTACAAGAATCGCTTCCCATTCTTGTAAGGTTTGCGCCAAGATGGAATCTAATCCACGACGGATGTAGTTATCTACGTTGTAACAGGGGAGAACTACGGATATTTTTTTCGGTTCCATGTAAACTTAATCTCGTCAATCTTGGAAGGGTTATTTCATGTACAATCTTATATATTACTTTGTATAAGCTTTGATGTTTTTCCTGTTTTGTTCAGTAGCCAACAACCGATAAAAAGCGGTATTGAACAGTGTAGCTTGAGTAGTCGAACTGGAATAGAAAACTTAGATGGAGCTCCTTTTAGATTAACTTTTCGTATGGATTCCTGAACTTCGGGGTGAGAAACATACTGGTGGTATAACTTGTAGTATTTCAATTTTTTTGAAAACAGCAAAGCCATTTTCAAGCATGTCAGAACATGAGATCCCAAGTAGTAGTCATGCAAATCAAACTCTTTTATTAAGCCTCGTAACCGTTTTACTTCTTCAAGCATTTTGTATTTGTATTCAAATATGTACTCTATACTTTTTTCTTTTTTTACGAGGCCGTCGTCTCTCATGAAATAATTGTAAAAATTGTATGGAATGCTCGCTACCATTTTTGCCTTGTACGTAGCGATAACCATGAATAGAACGTCTTCGTACATGTTTATGTTGATAAATTGCAGGCTATTCTTTTTTACAAAAGAATTTTTGAACATGTAACGCCATACTTGTCCTGTTTTCCTGTAATTCCATATACTCTCTCCAGCGTAAAAGGCATTAAGAGCCTTTTGACTGAATCCTACCTGTGGACAGGTGAATTCCTTCCATATCTCTGAACCAGTATAGATGCAAAATTTGTTTTGTTTTTCTGAAATTCTGTTGCTGTAAACCCATTTTAGTCCAAAACATACAATGTCACAATCGTATTGTTTGTAGGCTTCATAAGATTTGCTGAAACATTCTGGTTCAATCCAGTCATCGGGATCCATGAAGTATAGCAGTTCTCCTTGGGCGTATTGCATCCCTGTGTTACGCGCTTTTACCACCCCTTGGTTCTTTGTGTGGACAACGTGGAAACGATTGTCTTTTGCTGCATATTCGTCGCAGATTTTTCCTGTATCGTCGGTTGCTCCGTCATCCACCAAAATCGCTTCCCATTCTTGTAAGGTTTGCGCCAAGATGGAGTCTAGTCCACGTCGAATATATTTGCCTACATTATAACAGGGGAGGACTATGGATATTTTTTTCGTTTCCATGCTCTGTTTTATCCTTTTGACATTAACTGGTCGTTTTGTAGTTTTGGAGACCTATGGTAATATTGATTGATATATGTTTTCCAGTTGATGGCTGATTTCCTTGATGTTCAATGTGTTCGCGACTAGTTTGTCGGTCTGAGAGACTATGTGTTCTCTCAAATGTTCGTTCCCCATCATTTTGTCCAATGCTTCAGCCATTTTTGCACTATCGCCAACAGGGAAAAGAAGCCCCTGTTCGCCATCTTTAACTAAATCGGGGATTCCTCCTACAGGTGTTACTACGCAAGGTAATCCATAAGCCCAGGCGTCCAAGACCGCCATGGGGAATCCTTCTCCAACAGATGCTAAACAATATATTGAAGTCTCGTTAAATACGCGTTCTTTATTTTTCCCGCTAATCCATCCAAGCCATTCGACCTGTTCTTCAATCCCATATTCTTTGGCTAGACGTTTGCCATCTTCCAATTCGTCGAATCCTTCTAGCAAATAGGGATTCCCTGCAAAGACGATTTTCCAGTCGGGATATTTCTTAGCAATAAGGGAAAAACCCTTGAGGGCAGTGTCGTATCCTTTGCGGCGGCAGATAGTTCCGGCTAGCAATATTTGTTTCTTTTTGGTAATTGATTTGTCGCGATGTACAGGCATGCATGGATTGTAAAGTACATACGTGTTATTCTCTGCTTCAGGCATGACTTGCAATAGATTGCGTTTCCATTGAGGTGAAAGGACTATGATATTGTCTGCTAAATGTAACAGCTTGAGAAGTCGCTGATTGACATTGGAATCAAGCAAACTTTGCTCATTGGCTAAATGGACATGTACAAGTAATTTTTTCCTGAATAATTTTGCATAACAAGCGAATATCCATTTTCTTGTTGCCGATGAAGCATCGGCTGTATGGATGTGCACTAAGTCGTAAAATGGAATTAGAAGTGCGAATTGTGCAAAGGCTTTAATTAAATATGCCAGCTTTCTCCACGCGGCTCCATCTCTATGAGTCTCAATCCATCGGCAATGGTATTTTTTCCATTGTTCCCCGGTTTCATGGGCTTTTACCACCGATGTTATTCCGCCTCGTGTTTTGCGTGATGTCGCTACAACTAAAACTTTTTTACTTTTCATAGGGACTTTTTGTGGCTAATTGTAGAATATATCATTCTTTCCAGTAAAAAGAATCAAGGTGACGGTGTTTGTCGCCTTTTGGCGGAGTCATATAGTCGCCATACAATTTGGTTAAGTATTTATCGAATTCTTTTATCCCATAAAATTCGGTGTCTTCAAAAGGATAGAGGACTTTTTCTCCATACCATTCCACGGGAATAAATTCTCTAGTTCCCCATACGCCAAATACATTTGCCAGTATTGGCCCCGCTTTTACCTCACTCAGTTTTCGATGTATTCTGTCAAGCATTTCCACTCTGGATATAGGCCAAATGGCGGATAGGAGTATCTTTATGGCATTTTTCCAAACAGTTCTTTTTTCGTTTCTCACATAGACGGTTTGGTATGTGTGCATTTTCTGATGAATTGTTTTTAGGATTTCGTCATCAGCATTGCAGTAGTCCAATGGGAATATGTCAATATTAAGGCCTATCTGCTTGTCAAGTGCAAGTCTGACCCGAGGGTCGTCTGCGATGGTCCTGCTATCATCAATTTTTAAAATAGCGGAGGTTACCCCCGGATTATTCTTATAGGTGTTGCAACGATAAGGATGGGGCAAATCTCGTTCTAGAGCTCCTACGAGTTTGTCATAATACGGGCGGGGAACGCCAAAGTCCATGTCGTCGTCCCAAGGGATAAAACCTTTATGCCGGACGGCTCCAAGCATTGTTCCTCCGAGCATGTAATAAGGAATGTCATTTTTTTTGCAGACTTTGTCGAATTCTTTAGCGATATTCAGCAATATTTGATGTGCTTCAGAAATGTCTTTTATTTGTCTCATGATATTTGACCTTTTTAATCAAAAAGATTTGAAATTTCTTTTTGTGTTCCTGGCTTGTAATACATAGTACAGTTCTTTAGTTTTATCGCATCCTTCATTGCTTGGGTCAAACCTTCCACATCATCCACATTAACAACATAACCGTTTTGCCCGTTTTTGATGATGTCGTCTATGATGTTGAGGCAACGGGTGGCTGCGCATGGAACTCCAAGGTATGAAGCTTCTATCAAGGCGTTCGGGAGGCCTTCTGCTCGTGATGGAAAAACGAAACAGTCCGCATTCTTCACCCATCGGAATGGATTCTTGTCATATCCGACAAAATGAACGCGATCGTGCAAATTGAATTCATTGATAAGCTTGCAAAGAGATTGGTAGTAGTCGCTTTTTTCATCGTAGCTGCCTACGAAATATAGATGGGCGTTGGGAATGCTCTTTTGAACTGATGCAAAAGCTTTGATTCCGATATCTTGCGCTTTGCTGTAGTTTATTCTGGCGGCCTGTACAAAATTTGCGCTTCCGTTTTCGGGATATGGCGAGGGCTCATTGCTTAAAGAATCTATATGGGCATAGTCAAGAGGGTTATGGAGTGTTTTTACCTTTTGAGGTTTGACCTTCAATAACCGAATCATCTCCTCTCGCATGTCGTCTTGCTGTGCGATAAGCAAATCTGCAAAAGGATATGTTAGCTTGACCTTTAACAATTTTGTTTTCGGATAATCGCTGAGCATGCCTGAACTGCGGACGATGACCTTGCGACCCGCTAATTTTGCAGCGATAATGACGCGAGGGTTGTACGCCACTTGCGAGGTAAAAACGATATCAGGCTTTTCTCGTATTATTTTCCACCAAATACGCAAAGTCGAAAAAGCGTATCTATTAAGAACAGGTATGCAATCGACATTATAGCCCCTGGGCATAATATTGTAGATGTTCCGCAATCTCCCGATTACAACGAACTTGACCTCGTATTCATCCCGAGGAAGCATGCTTCCAATGGTAAGTGTCATGCGTTCTGCGCCGCCGACTCCGCCGGGAACGAAAATGAGGACTTTTTTCTTTTGCTGTTTCATGTTGTAATCAGAGTGTAGAACCTAAAATTTTTGACAAAATTTTTTTTGCAGCGTTATGAACATAATATGCCAGTAATAAACCAACAACTATTATTATAGCATATTCTAGGTATTTACCATAGAAAATAGGTGAATAAATATACGCTGGAATCAATACTTTAAGAATGTCTATAAGAGTGATGTGGGTTAAATAGGATTCTAGAGACATTTTTCCTACAAAAGTAAGACATTTGTCAATCCATGAGCCTTTCAATAGCGTTATTATGAATAGAGATATGTATAGAAGGGTCGGTGTAATCAGCCATGGGTAATCCCATACATTGAAAATTTTCGATGCACTGATGCTAATGCATAAAATTAAAAGTGTGTATGGTGTTGATATTTGCTTCCCTTCTTTACAATAGCTTCCAATGGTTAAACCTAAGATAAAACTAGGAACACGACCTAATGCTAGTTGTACATTGTATAATACACTTGTAGGAGCTGTATTTTCTAGAGTGATGGAGCGAAGAACCGCTATAACCGCTATAATCCCAATAGTAAATATCCATTTATGTTGTTTTGAAAGTAATTTGTATAAAAAAGGTGAAATGAGATAAAGAATAATTATAAGCGAAATGAACCAAGCCCCTCTATGGAATAACCAAAATTCAAGTGTAGTTAAACAAAGAATGCTCTCTTTTATAGAATACTGCTCTAATAAGGTGAATATTAAACAGTATGGTATATAAATCATAAAATAAGGTACAAAGATTCTGTAGAATCTTTTCTTGTAGAAAGATAAATAATCATTTTTATTATTTAAATTTTTTTTACTTAATGAGTAATAGAGGCCTAAACCGGACAAGAATAAGAACATATCAACGCCCCACATGCCATAACAACATATATGTGCTAGAATTTGAGGCATTAAAACACGATATATATTCATATGACACACTATAATCAATAATGCAGCCACGCCCATCAATTGAGTTCTATAGGTGCTTAAATCAGAAAAATTTAAATTAAAATATCTGCTATTAAAAATTTTCATAAATTATTGTATCCAATGCTTAGTACAATGCATGTATAAATTCGGAGAATCTTTTTCCTTGGGCGATAGGGTTGAATGAATTTATAGCGACTTCGTGTCCTCTTTGTGCTATAACATGGGCTTCCTGAGGATTCGAAAGGATTCTTTGCATGTATTGAACAAGCTGATTCTCGTCATTTTCATTAAAAAGATATGCACTCACTCCCGATTCCAAATATTGCTTTGCATCACCAATGGTTGTTGTGATGACAGGAACCTGACTCATTAAGATTTCACCCAATTTTGTCGGAAAGCAGTTTCGGGTTTGCAGATTATCTGACTTGTAAATGACAGAAAATGCGGCGAAGTGTTGTATCTTTAGAATTTCTTCGTCACTGACATACCCCATCAGGACTACATCATCGGTGAGTCCAAGTTGCTCAATCAAGTCTTTGTATTTGCATTTTATCGGGTCTGCTTGTTTTCCCGTAAAAACCAATTTGCATGGTGGTTTATATTCTTGCTTTAATCTTGCAAATGCATAAAGTATTTTTGAAATGCTATCCTTTTGCTCGTGCATTGTTCCGGTATGGATAATGTATGGAACGTTAAATGGGGATTGTATGTTGGAAAAGTCTATGTTATAAGGTTTTGGATCAACTAATATGGGAATGCGGATGACTTTGGCAGATGCTTTTTTGTATTTATTAACAAAGTCCTCTAGGCTTTGTGATATTGCAATAAAACCATCATATTGGGGCATGAGCAATTTAAATTCAAACCAATCAAGTAATTTGCGAAATCTATGGCGCATTCTGAATGAACCAGGGTGCTCGCAGGTTTCTTTGATTATTTTTGCGCCTTTTATCTTTGCTGCTAAAAGAATTAGAGTCTGTAAGAAAATGGGATAAAGATATACAAATACAGCATCTCCTTTTTGAATGTGTGTTAAGGAATAAAAAAAGGTGCGGATTGGATCAAGTACTTTCCAGTCTAATCCCCGCATAAGCTTATTCCATTTAGGATGTTTGTATTTGCCGCTTACATAACAATAAGGAATACCTTCATACAGGCCTTTTTCGGGCAAATCGTCATTATCTTCCTTATTAAAGACTCTGCTTGTACAGACGACTTTGACTTTATCTCCCGCAGATTTGAGACCTTTAAGGTAGCTCTGCGTTCGTCTTGCCGCAGCCATTCCATAAGGAAATGTTTGATTTGTATAAAAATAAAGTTCCATAACTTAATTATAAAAATCAGATGAAAAGTCCTCGATACCTTTTAAACTTTTGAACTGATTCTTTTTGTTCTTCGGTTAGTGGTTCAGAACAACCATATATTTTTTTGTCTTTATAGTAGGTCTCAAACAGTGAGACTAATTCTTCATGAGATGTGCGTTCATTGGGCGGGTATAGGGCTTCCTCATGTTTTTCTATATCAGAAAGAGAAAATTTTACACCAATGATTTTTGCGGGTATTCCTGCGACTAATGCGTATGGAGGAACGGGCTTGTTGACTAGAGCGTTTGCTCCTACGATACATCCTCGTCCAAGTGTTACGCCTGCCAGTATGGTCGCTCGCGTTCCTATCCAAACATCTTCTCCGATAACGACATCGGCGGTTTTGTCGTTGATATGGCTTTCTCCCAAAATGACTTGCGGGACAGATACTGTTGACCTATGGTTGTTTGTTACGATTGTCACATTAGGCGCTATTTCGGTGTATTTTTTTATGTAAACGGATTCTTTCTCTGCGTTGATAATCGTAAATCCATAACGGATTTTGACATAATCCTCGACAAAGAGGTTGTGGATTCTCCCTATATGGCAAGGGTAAGCAATCGTGCTGTGAGGCGGCATAGCTCCGAATTTTTTTCGGTTGGGGTGTTCTTGGTGAAGGCGTTTCAATAGATATCGCCAGTTCTTAATGAAGAACCAAATATCCGATAATAATAAGCATATTTTTTTCATTTTTTGACCGTTCACTTAATCGAAAAAAATGGATTTTTCCTTATTTGAAGCAAAATAAACCGTATAGCCAAAATGCTGTATAAACAGGGATGCAGAAAATTGGGTATGATATGGAAGAGAGCGTCAACACTATTGCTAAAGAAAATTTATGTTTTTTTAAATAAGTGTTTTTAGCCGTGATGGATGAATATATTAAAAGAAGATAGAGAAATGTTCCAACAAAAATCCCGTATTGACTGGGTATTTTTACAAGGCCTCCTGATAGAGTGTAGTTGCTCGAAATATTTCTTCTAAACCAACTGTTGTCCATGTTTCTTCCATATCCTAGCAACGGGTCGTATAAAAAGTTCATCCATTCAAAATTTGCAGACTCAAAGCGGTCTATCGATGCTATGTACTCATTACCTCTTGTTTCTTCGTAGTAATTAATCTGTATCATTCTTTCTTTTGCTCGTTCTCCAAATTTAGCCCTATCTTGAATTTTTCCTCCCATAAAGTCTAAAGAAAAGAGGGATAAAGCACATGGAAGAGCTATGAGGAAAAATGCGAAGATTTTCTTTAGTTCTAATTTATCGAACCAAAAAATAGAATAGAGCAAAATAGTTATGCTATAACCCGTTGTCGAAAACGTTGAGACGAGTGCTAAAAGTAAAATGATGATGTTTTTATTATTTTGGAATGTGATACCTTTGCGGGCTAGGTTGACGAGTATCGCAAGTACAAGCATTATTGCAAAACGTCCCGGTTCCCAAGAACATCCTGCGTTACGGACGAAAAAACCGATAGCATGCCCTATGGATGGATCCAGACTGTGGTACAGGTATAGAACATTGTTTCCGTGAACTGTGTTGGGAAACAGTTGAAATAGTGATCTAAAACCGGGAATTATGGTTATTCCCCATAGCACCAAGCTGATTGACGCTAGTACGACCATGATGTGCTCGTAAAGGGGGAATAAGTCGCGACCATAGACCCTGATATGGATGAATGCTATAAAAATGGCGTAAAACAGAAAAAAATAAAAGGAAAGATTGCTAGAACTGAAATCGTGGAATTTATAACAGATTGCGACTGTCCAGCATAGCATAACGGCTACGAGAGCCCATAGTTTCCCGTGAAAAAAATTAATTGGATTCCGGTAAATTAGGACTGCTGTTAAAACGATTGGAATGAGAAAAGGTATAGGATTACCAGAGAGGTTGCCTGCCATGCGGCTTGTCTCGGGCACCATCTGCGCCATATAAATCACCATTACGAATAGATAGAAGTATTCGTATTTGCGATAGAAAAAATTTTCGTGGATTTTAATCATAAAGTGGATTATTAAAATTTATTATTCATTCCAGATTCCTGTTGCGGTGTTATTTAAAATTTTGCGAATTTGAGGTGTAAAGAAACATGCGTAGATGAAATTTATTATTGACATGGACGCAATGACTCCGATGATTCCTATATATTTTCCAAGAAATAATGATAATGGTATATGGAGAACTAATCCTATTATTATAACATAGGACTGTAATTTAATTTTTCCTGTACCGTTAATGAGGACTACTTGTAAAGTATCCCAGCAATGAATAAGTGTATAGATGGCTATTGAAATAGTAAGTACGAATGGCACGGATACTTTGTCGCCTACCCATAGCTTGATTAAAAATGGCGAGAAGATGACGATAATGCTAATCATCAGGCTAAGGAGTAAAAATGCTTTTCTCATCTTGTTGTATGTGTTGTTCATCCAGGCATAGTCCTTTCTTGTATATGCGTCTGTAAAAGCAGGCCATAAGGGATTTAGGATGATTGTATAAACCATTACAACGACGTTCAGTAGTTTATAGGCGATGTTATATTGTGTGACGGATTCGGGACCGGCAATATGGGAGATGAGCATATTGGTGGATTGGAAAAGTACTATCATTTGTATCTGGATAATGAAAAACTTGAAACCAAGTCCCCAAAGGTCTTTGATGTATGCCGTACTGATTGCTTTTATCGATGGGGCGACTTCCTTCATGCTAGTCTTAAAAAAGATAATCGAAGCGGTGAAGACGATGACTATGGGCATTACGGAGTAGGCGAATACCAAATTTAGCAACGATGGCTCTACAAAATGCGTCATTAGTCCGATAATGCAGAGAGCACTGATTTGACCTAGAACAGAAAATAAGCTGGATAATGCTGTTTTTTGATAGGCGGATACTACGGTTCCAAAAACGCCTACAATCATCTGCAAGGCGATAAACACAAAAAGTACTCGTATTGTTTTGATGAGAATTTCTTGATAGGACGGGTCAACGTTTAGAATTCCGCACCAATCGATAAGGGGCGTTATACCTATTAGCAATGCTGAAAGAGGTACAAATATGGCGAACAATATGGCGTAGGTAGTAGAAACTAGGCTTTTGCCTTTTGCATAGTCCTTCCGCGCCAAGCATTCGTTCAATCTGTTTTTTAGTCCATGTGTGATTCCAACATCAAAATAGGTAATCCAATAGAGGATTGAAGAAATTGTGAGCCAAAGTCCATATATTTCTGCAGAAACATACCCAATGGTCATGGGGACGAGCAAAAAGGATGTTGAAATGCTGACCCCTTTAATGACCAACGATCCCCAAATGTTTTTCTTGACGGTTGCAGTTCTTTGAGAACCTCCAATCAGTTTGTTTTTGATTTCTGCAAAATTCATTTTTTTGATATAATTACTTATGCTCTTCCGAACGTAAACTTTATTGTTTAAAGTTCGAGGACACCTTGCTTTTGTAAAGGGCTATGTAAATTTAGTAAAATTCCCGTGGTAGTTCCAGCTCCATTGCTCCGGGTGGTCGGCTATCCATGTCTCGACTTCGCGTGCAATCCCTGTGACGAGCGGGCTTTCGCTTGTGGAACGGGCGTATTTATCCTTGAAGCTGATTTCAGGGGGCTTGTGCGTTACGTCGTACTTGGGCGGGTAGTATCTCTCGAAGCGGATGACGATGCGCTGTTTGCGGCTGTGGCTATCGCGGGTTCTGCTGTTTGCGTATTCTGTCCAGGTGCGGAAGGTGACGATGCCTGCGCCCATTTCGTTTATTTTTTGCGGGAGGCGTAAATAGAGCGTGCTGGGGCAGCCGAATAGCGATACCGTGTTCCCTTTGGTGTGTTTGCCTTGATCGACGACCATGGCGAGGATTCCTTTGGTGCGGAAGAGTTCGCGGATAAGGCGGCCTGTTTCGTCGGGGTGGTATTCGGTAAGGTACGGATCGCTGCGGAGTTCCTGGAGCACATCGCGGAATGCTGGGTCGCCAACGGAATCGGTAATCAGGTGGACGTGTTCGCTGTAGCGGCAGAGCGCTCTGTGCATGAGTTCGAACGCGCCTTGGTGGATGCTGATGCCTGCGATGGGGGCGTTTTGCTTGGCGCATTCGGCGATGGCTTCGCGGATGACGTGCTCGTTTTCATAGACGATTTGGCGTTCGACTTTGCTGAATCGGGCGAGTCCGCGGTAGGATTCTAGGGCGTTCCAGAAAATGCCACGGAACGTGTCGCGGGGGGTAACTGTAAAAAGTGCGGAATCGTTATAGGGGACGGCGCGCATTTTTTTTGCGTAAACTTTTGCGGCATATTCCTTCGCTGCTGCCAAGTGCTTTTCGACGCGTCCATAAGCGCGCTTCTTGTGGAGCGCCTTGTATATCGGAAAAACAACGGCGAAAAGGATGGCGTAGAACGCATCCGGCAAACGCAGCAGAATGTTGATTTGGAACTTGTATGTTATGACCT
>JAEEGJ010016367.1_pt1 | contig 17036 bp, 17 predicted proteins | sample 8958761 | NCBI WGS metagenome assembly JAEEGJ01 (sample SAMN16246546, study PRJNA631951) | gut metagenome | biome: gut microbiome; feature: rumen; material: RS-attached | host: Bos | place: Iran: Karaj | collected 2018-10 | reverse complement strand
CAGACTTCCACGTAGGCGGCGAGGAAGTAGCCGACGGCGGGGCCGTGGGGCACGCCCTGATGCAGCGTGAGGTCGTAGCTCATGCCGTGCGGTACGGAGGTGCTTGTGTGTGCAATGGACATGCCTGCGATAGTCGAGGTAAGCATTAGCTTTTCGTAAAGGTTTTCGTTGACAGGGATGTCAGAAAGGAGTGCGTCCTTGAATTCGCCCCAGAGTCTGAGGCCGTATTCTGGGCACATGCGGTTGAATGCGTTGGAATAGACATTCAAGATGCTTTCGACCATGTGGGCGAGCGCATCGACCGCGGTGTTGATGATTAGCGTTTTCTTTGCCGAGGCCAGGTACTTGCCATCGACAAGTGCGAGCGTCGGGAAAATGCGGTGCGGTATGCTCTTCTTCAGGTGAATCTTGTGGTTCGTGATGATGGAGACCGGCGTTGCTTCGGAACCCGTTCCGCAAGTAGTCGGTACGGCAACGACAGGCACGTGGTCGAGTGGCTTTTCGGGAGCCTTGTGCAAGTTGTTCGCGTCGACGTTCGGGTTTGCAAGGAGCAATGCAACTGCTTTTGCCGCATCGATGGCGGAACCGCCTCCGATGCCGATGATGTAATCGGCGCCGAATTCGCGAGCCTGCTGTACGGCGTTCCCCACGGTATCTGTTGACGGATTTTCTTCGACCTGGTCAAAAACTTGGTACGACACATGGCCCGCATCCAGAACGGCGGTGACATCGTTCAAGGAACCGTTCTTCTTGGCGGAAGTTCTGCCCGTCATGATGAATGCGCGTTTCCCGATCGCAAGCAGGTTTTGCGCGTGGTTCTTCACGCAGTCCTTTTCAACGTAGATGTCCGTGGGCACATAGAAACGCATAGAATTGTCCTGATGTATGAGTGTACGCTAAAAAAATAGTAAATGGAAGTTGGTAAAATTTCGCCGGCTAGAACCTGCGTACCACAAGGATCTCGAAGGCTGCCACGTATTTTTGTTCCAGGTGTTCGCCAAACGCGATGGCAGAATACCCGCTTTTAAGAACGATGTTCCATGCCCATTTTTCGCCGATGTAGCCAAAAGCGGTCTTTATGTCCGATTCGGGTAAGAGCAGGTTGCCGTCGTCAGCATGCTCGCGACCGTATGCGATGCCTACAACGCCCCAGAGGTTCCAAAAATATCCGTTGCAGAAAACGAAGGTGTAGGTGTACCCGACGTCACCCCAGATGGAGGTGATGCCGCGCTTGTCGTTTTCGTAACCGAGCACTCCGTCGTTGTCTTCGGCAATGTTTCGCTGCAGGCGCCCGCCGATAATCAAACTCCCGGCAGATTTCTTTTGACGCCTGTCCAAAAAGTAGGCGCTCCTGGGTGCAAAAATTTCTTTCGCGGTCGCCATCCAGAGCATCGAGAAATACATGTCCGCAAACCAGAGATCAATGAATTCTTGCTCCTTTTCGCCGTCGCGTTCGACGTCCGTGGTAAAACCGCTGTAAAAGCGGAGCTTTGCCGCAAGCCACCAGTTCCCGGGGAAAAAGTCGAGCCCCGTCTCGAAAGCCTGGGTGTCCGATTTTTCTTTTGAAGTGGTAAAAGGAAGGCTGTATTTGAAATCGGCGGACACGTCCCACGAAATTCCGAATGTGGTAAACAGGCTGTCGTAGCCGACGCCGATGCCCACATCGATCGGCCGGTTTGAATTGAGCATTGAGTTGTTGTAGGCGGAATTCCAGATAGCCACGAAATTGTAATCGCACAAGAACCGCAGCGAGAACCGTTCACGGAACCTGGAAACCGAAGGCTCGTCGCTGTATTGCGCTTCGGCAAAGGCAAACCCTGCGAACACCAGGGCAAACAGGAATATTTTCAGAACGTTCTTCATCAAGGTTGTTAAATCAACTTATAATGAGCCTATATAAAAATTTACGGGTACTTTGCTCCGGGGATGTCTTTCAGGATTTCTTTCACAGAAAGAATATAAAAATGCCCAGCAGAACCCTCAAAACCATTTTTACGTATTTCATACATTTAATATAGGTTAAAAAGGCGGAATGTCAAAAATTTTTTTGCCGCGAAGGAATGCTTAAAAGCTAATGTTAAATTGAAATTTTGATTTCAAACAGTTGGTTCGCAAGCCCGACTGTTGGTTCGAAATCGGCTATCTTCTTGAACCCGTATTTTTCGTATAGGCCGTGGTGCTCGCTTTTGAGATAAACTTTTTTGTAGCCGAGCCTTTGGGCGTAATCAAGCGCTGCGTCAATTAAGCTTTTGGATAGCCGCTCTCCCCGGAATTTTTCGCTAACGTAAACGAGGTTAATAAAGGGGCTGCAATTGAATTTCGGAGGAATGTTCCCGTTCTCCTCGAGAACGCAAAAGCCGACAGCATCTTCACCGTGTACAGCAATGAAAATTTTTTCCCAGTCTAGAAAATCGTTTTTTGACATTCGCTCGGCTAAACGACGCCCCGGCAGCCATGGGCAATCATTCGCGAAAGCGTGCGTCTTTTCCCACCACGGCTCATCTTTGTTGATCGCGATTATCATTGCTTGCCTCGGCTTTTAAAGAATCCCTATAGGACTTAACTAAACATGATAAACCTCTTTTAGGACAATATACCACTTTTTCAAAGGTATAGTTTTACCTCAGCTCATAAAGAGCCCTTATAAGTTTTTACGGGTACTTCGCTCCGGGAATATCCTTCAGAATTTCTTTCCAGAAATCGCGGAATTCTTTGTCGGTGACGGTGCCGCCTGCGCTGAGTAGGCGGTAGTGTTCGCCCTGCCGGTGGTATTCGACAGGTGCTGTGTCAAAGCCGTTGCGCAAGTAAAAATCGCGGCGGCGGTTCCTGCGTTCGAGTTCTTCGGCGTCCTTGGAATCTTCTTCGACTTCGATATCGACGACAATGCGGGCGTCTGGATGCTTTTCTCGGATTGCCTGCAAAATTTGTGAGCCGTACCCGCGGCTGCGCAGTTCGGGCACGACGGCGAAATAAACGATGTTCGTGATGTCGCCGTGTGAAATGGAATTTGAAAATCCGCAGAAAGTATCTCCATCAAAAAACGCCCAAAATTCCCGCTTGATTTTATCGTCGAGCAAATGCTTTATCGGGATGCGCTCGTTCGCCGGGAACGCCGATTCATACAGCGCCTTGACCCGCGGCAACCATGGGGATTTCTTTGTGACGTTGAAAAAATGGAGCATGGTTGTCTACCAAAATAGGTTCCTATAGCTAGTTCCGAGAGCGTCTGCAAGGCGGTGGGCCATCTTGCGTCCGATGGGTTCTTTGCCTCGTTCCATGGCGGATACTTGCTGTTTGGTGATGCCAGCCTTATCGGCCAATTGTTGCTGCGTGTAACCGAAGGTGGTTCGCAAAAGTTTCAAACTTTCTGCTGGAGTGGTTTTGGACTCCATTTCTTTGAACCAGTCGTTTTTCGAAATTTCGACATAGTCTTCGTCAGTTTCTTTAACTTCTTCCACGTTAGGGAATGCCGACTTCAGGAATATGACAAGATAGTCGGGAATGTTTTTCCCTTCAAATGTGAAAATAGTCCCGTTTTTGGCTTTGCTAGTAAGGCGCATTTTCACGGCTTCCAACATAGGTGACCTCCAGTTCAATTCCTTTTACAGTTTCGATCCAACATGCTGCCCAGTGGTATGATAGGTGGCAATGGTATGTATTCGTCTTAACGAGTTTCTTGTAGTTAGGCCAGTTAGGTAGAATAGGACCTTTCTCCTCAAGATCTTTGACTAGTTTGACGAATAGTATTTGCTCCTTTTGGGGCATGAGCCTTACGGCTTTTAGAATTTTTGGTTTTGTTATTACTTTCATAATATATGAAAATTCTTTCCTTGTGTCAAGATTTTTTCTTTACATTTTGCGAAAAGAAAAAAGCTAAAAACAAAATCCGCCAAAATCGAGAAACCCCTTGATTTTGCAAACAGGTGATTGCAACTATCAACAGAAAATTTTTTTACATGTGAATATGTCGCCTATGGTTGTCAGCTATTCACATAAAATGAACAGGAATGGTATATTTACCTACATGAAATCGTTTGAAGATAAAGTGGTCGTGGTGACGGGCGGAGCGCATGGGATTGGTGCGACCGTCGTGAGTGAATTCGAGAAAGAGGGGGCGAAGGTCGCGTATATCGACATTCGCGAGAATCCCTGCTTTATCGGGGACCTCTCCAAGAAGGAAGTCCTCGAAAAGTTTGCAAACTTCGTTATCGAGAAGTACGGGCACGTGGATGTGCTGGTCAATAATGCACTCCCGCTGATGAAGGGCATTGACGAATGTAGCTACGAAGAATTCAGCTATGCGCTGGCTGTCGGCGTGACGGCTCCGTTCTACCTCGCGAAACTTTTCGCACCGCATTTTGCACCGGGCGCAAGCATTATAAACATTTCTTCGAGTCGCGACCGCATGAGCCAACCGCAAACAGAAAGCTATACGGCGGCAAAGGGCGGGATTGCAGCCCTCACGCATGCGCTGGCCGTGAGTTTTGCGGGTCGGGTTCGTGTGAATTCGATTTCGCCGGGCTGGATTGATACGGATTTCAAGGTTTACGAAGGCCCCGATGCCACGCAGCAGCCCGCAGGCCGTGTCGGCAACCCGCTTGACATCGCGAACATGGTACTTTACCTCGCGAACGACAAGGCCGGCTTTATTACCGGCGAAAACATCTGCATCGACGGCGGCATGACTCGCCAGATGATTTACCACAACGACTGCGGCTGGAAATTCGAAGGGTAGCGAATGAAACCCCTTGTCATTTATGTGCACGGAAAGGGCGGAAACGCTGACGAAGCGCTGCATTACAAGAGTTTGTTCCCTGATGCCGATGTTCGCGGGTTCGATTACAAGGCGGAAACCCCGTGGGATGCCAAGAAGGAATTCCCGGTATATTTTGATTCCGTCGCGGCGGGCTACGGCGAAGTGATTCTTATAGCGAATAGCATCGGGGCGTTCTTTTCGATGAATGCGCTGGCCGATAAGCCCGTCAAACAGGCCTACTTTATTTCGCCGATAGTCAACATGGAAAAACTGATTTGCGACATGATGACGTGGACGGGAGTTTCCGAAGAGGAACTTCGCGAAAAGAAAAGCGTGCCGACGAGTTTCGGCGAAACGCTCTCGTGGGAATACCTGTACTACGTGCGTGAAAATCCAATCGAGTGGCGTATCCCGACGAAAATTCTGTACGGCTCGAATGACAACCTGACCTCGCTAGAAACGATGCGCGAATTCGCCCAGAAAATTGGAGCTCCCTTGACCATAATGGATGGTGGCGAACACTGGTTCCATACTGCCGAGCAAATGGCCTTTCTGGATAAGTGGATTAGGGAATAATTATATTATTCCATATGAATAACAGCGGAAAACATCTCATTACGAACTTGCTTAAAACTGGCTCTATAATCTCTTTCGCCCTTATCATCGCGGCATTCATTGCCGCGTGTTCTACACCGACGGTTTCTAGTGATGATTTTGATGGCAAATCTTCATCTTCAGAAAAGATTGAAAAGGAAGGTGATTTGTCATCGTCTTCTAACACGAGCAATGGTAAAGAGGTCAATGGGTCTAGTTCGTCCAAAAAGAAAGCGGAGTCAAGTAGTTCGGAGAATCAGCCTGAATCGAGCAATGGTTCTGCGGATGAGGTCGAGCCTTCGTCGAGCTCAGTAACTTTGGCAACTCCTTGCAAGACAGAAACCGAAGACAACTGCGAATATGGCGAATTAAAAGACAGTCGCGATGGTCAAACCTACAAGACTGTAAAAATTGGTGCTCAGTGGTGGATGGCGGAGAACCTGAACTACGAAATGGAAAATAGTTGGTGCGGTGGTGGAAGTGGCGAGACAAAAGGCGATTGCGCCACCTACGGCCGCCTCTACACTTGGGCGACGGTCATAGGCAAGTCAGAGAATGAGTGTGGCTATGCTCACAAATGCAACTTGGGTGCGGCTAACGAGCAAGGCGTGTGCCCCGACGGCTGGCATGTGCCGACCTATGACGAATGGGGAATCCTTTTCGCTGCAGTGGGTGGAGAATTTACCGCAGGTCGGAAACTCAAGGCGCAGAATGGCTGGAAAGCGTATGACGACATCACCAACGAGGATACATTCGGCTTTGCCGCGCTGCCTGCTGGTGGCCTTAGCTACTTCGATGATGTCGGTTTTTATGGTACTGGCAACAATGCCCTCTTTTGGAGTGCCACGCAGGAGGATGAGAACTACGCCTACGTCATGAACCTATATTTCAACGCCGACTTTGCGATCCTGGGTTACCTCACAAAGGACTTCGGTTTCTCAGTCCGTTGCGTAAAGGACTGATTGTTGTCCTGAATTTTGAAGCCGTTTATTTGAGGTGAAAGAAATCTGATGGAAAATGATTTTAATCAGTTCCCAAAGGACAGATTTAGATATTCTGTAATGGCTGATTGAATATCTTGCAGACGTGAGTTTTGTTTGCGGATGAGTAGAAAGCAGATGTTTTCAAATTCCCTATCGCGAAGGGGAAGATCGATTATTTCTAGCTCACCATTGTTAGATTGCTTGAACCAAGAATTATGCTTTAACGAAAGAAACATCCTGTAGCGAGCTTGATGTTTATTGTCTGTAGTATCTAGAATAATCAAAATGGCGCATTCGGGTTGCTTGAAAAACAACTGGGACAGTAATGCTGCTATGGTGTTTTTCAGTTTCCCGTTTAACTTGTCGTTTTTTACCGAATTACGGTTAACAACTTCGATCCCGAAATCGTAGATTTTTAAACCCTTCAGGTTGATTATACTTGTTAAGTCCGAAAAGGTAACGAGATATTCGTTACCATAATCTGTTGTAAAGATATAACCATTTGGGGATTCGGTTAAACTATAGCGGCTTGACGAACTTAATGTGGTCATCGTTAAATGATTCTAACGACCCATATTCCTTAATATGGGCAGACATACGCTTCTTAGCGGCAATTACCTCGGGTAATTTGTCCATCAGCTTTTTGATGTCTTTTTTGATTTCTGTGTTCATATTAGATGACCTTCCATAAATATAAGTAAATACCATGGACGAGTCAATGTCCTAAAAGTTGTTGGATGAGTAAATCTACAAATAAAAATTGTGAAAAACGAAAAAGCCCTTGATTTTGCAAACAGGTAGTTGCGGCTATCAACAGATTTTTTGTTGTGTGTGGATATGTCGCACATTGTTGTCAGCAATTCACATGAAATGAACAGAGTATGTGTAAATAATTATATTTCCGCCGGAAAATTAAGCCGTTGGGGCGAAGGAGTTTTTATGAAAAAGATTTTTGTGGCGTTGAGCATGATTGCGTTCTTGGCGGCGTGTGATGATTCGTCGTCGGCATCTGCAGGGTCGAATGATGAACCGGGGATGGAATCGTCATCTTCGGTTGAGCTCGGCTCGTCCAGCAGTGAAAAGGCGAAGTCTTCGTCAAGTGTCACTCAGAGCGATGTGAAACAATCCAGTTCTAGCGAAAAGACTGGGAAGTCTAGCAGCAGTTCTGCGAAGTCATCGTTGTTGAGTACCGGAGAAGACAAGGGTGTTTATGATGCCGTTAAGAACACCCTGACGGACCTGCGTGATGGGCAGACCTACAGAACCACTACCATCAAAATTTTTGACGCCGAACGCGGAATAGACTATTCCGAAGTGTGGATGGCAGAAAACCTGAACTACGAGACGGATAACAGTTTCTGCTACAATGATTCTGCCGAATATTGCGAAAAGTACGGCCGCCTTTACACATGGGCTGCTGCCATGGACAGTGCGGGTACATGGAGCACGAACGGCAAGGGTTGCGGCTATGACAAGACATGCTCGCCGGCCTACCCGGTGCGTGGCGTTTGCCCCGAAGGCTGGCATTTGCCGACTCAATTGGAATGGGACACCCTGTTCACGGCGGCGGGCGGTTCATCGGTCGCCGGTACAAAACTCAAGTCCACGTCCGGATGGTATGGTGGCAACGGCACGGACGCCTTCTCGTTTTCGGCGTTGCCTGCTGGCAACAGGAGCTACGATGAGTATTACAAATACGAGGGCGACAACGCGTTCTTCTGGAGTTCTACAGAGCTCAATAGCGACGACGCGTACGGCATGTACTTGTACTACTTCAGCCGCGATGGTGCGTACCTGTACGACTACGACAAAAACTACGGGTTTTCTGTTCGTTGCGTAAAGGACTGACCGCTATCAACAGATTTTTGTTGTGTGAGTGAATAATTATATTTCCGCCGGGAAATTAAGCCATTGGGGCGAAGGAGTTTTTATGAAAAAGATTTTTGTGGTGTTGAGCATGGTCGCGTTCTTGGCGGCGTGTGACGATTCGGCATCGGCAGGAAACAATGAACCTACGACTTTAAGTGGCGCCGAAGGGCAGGGGAGTTCGTCTTCATCACGTCATTGCGAGGAGTGTAACGACGAAGCAATCTCTAGCGACAGCAATGCGGAGTCGAATGGGTCTAGCCGGTCTAGTTCATCCGAACAAGATGCGGAGTCTAGTAGCTCGGAGATTTTGCCTGAATCAAGCAGTGACTCTGCGGACGATGTTGAGTCTTCGTCTGGTGAAAGTGATGTTTCGCAAAATTCTGCGGAAGCGAAGGTAATGCCTTCTGGAACGTATGACTGCACGAAGTATAAGTGTGTTACGACTGAATACTTGAATCAGAAATATTTTGAAGCAGGGGAGTATGGAGAAATTCTAGATGAACGCGATGGTCAAGTCTATAAAACTGTGCAAATTGAAGAACAAATTTGGATGGCGGAGAACTTGAATTATGCCGATAGTGCTAAAACCCCAAGCTTGCTGAAAAATAGTTGGTGCTATGACAATGATCAAAAAAGATGTGATGTCGCGGGACGACTCTACACATGGGCTGCGGCCATGGACTTCGTAAAGACCGGTTGCGGTTATGGTTCGGCTTGCAGTCTGCCCTTGCCTGTGCAGGGAATCTGCCCCCTGGGGTGGCATCTGCCCTCAGATGCGGAATGGGAAACCCTGATCGTCTCGGTGGCTGGTCGATATCATTCTCATGCGGGTAAGTATCTCAAGTCTCAGAGAGGCTGGGATTATGGAAACGGTACGGACGCTTCCGGCTTTTCCGCTATTCCCGCCAGCTACTGGTGCGATGAATACGGCTTCATGCTTGATGGCTGTGACGCTAACTTTTGGAGTGCCACAGAGGATGTTAATGGCGTTAGCTACATGAATTTGACATGCAGTCACGGCGGTGCGGGCACGTTATACAGCCGCCCTATGAACATTGCTTTCTCCATCCGTTGCGTAAAGGACTGATTGTTGTCCTGAATTTTGAAGTTGCTTATTATTTGGGATAAAATAAGTTATATTGTCCGCCGGGAAAATGAAGCCGTTGGGGCGAAGGAGTTTTTATGAAAAAGATTTTTGTGGTGTTGAGCATGGTCGCGTTCTTGGTGGCATGTGACGATTCGGCGTCGGCAGAAAACAATGAACCTACGACATTAAGTAGCATCGAAGAGGAGGGGAGTTCGTCTTCGAGTTCGGTCACTTCGGCTGGCTCAGTGACCTTGTCTTCATCTTCTCTTTTGTTGAGCGATGAAGGTGTACTTAGTCGGTCTAGTTCGTCCAAAAAGAAAGCGGAGTCAAGTAGTTCGGAAAAACTGTCCGAGACAAGTAGCTGTTCTGAGGACGATGACGAGTATTCGTCGAGTTCCGTAATTTTGGCGACGCCTTGCAAGACTGAAACTGAAGATAATTGCGAATACGGGACTTTGCTTGATGATCGTGATGGTCAAGTTTATAAGACTGTGAAGATTGGTGTACAGTGGTGGATGGCCGAGAATCTTAATTTTGAGACGGAAAACAGTTGGTGCGGAGGAGGACATTTTACGACAGAAGGAGATTGTTCTGTTTATGGTCGACTGTACACTTGGGCTGCCGCTATGGGCAAGTCCGAGGAAGAGTGTGGTGTAGACCACGACTGTATCTCCCTGGGCGCGGGCAACGTGCGGGGCGTATGCCCCGACGGTTGGCATGTTCCCAAGCTGGGCGAATGGGATTACCTAATTGATGCGGTGGGTGGGTGGTTCACGGCGGGCCAGAAACTCAAGGCTCAGACTGGTTGGAAGATTCCCTATGGTGGCATCACCATCGAGGATGCCTACGGCTTTGCAGCACTGCCAGCTGGCTCCAAGGACTGGGACGACGGACTCTATGCCGATTGGCGCTTCCGCACTGACTTCTGGTCTGCCACGCAGGGGCGTGAGGACGCCGCCTACGGCGCGGATCTGCCCTATTACGACGGAAGCATGTACACGTGCTTCTACTACTACAAGGCCTTCGGGTATTCTGTCCGTTGCGTAAAGGACTAAAAAAACGAATGGATTGACGGCTATGCCGTCCGTGGCTACGGCTCACCAAAAAATATGCAAGCATATTTTTTGCCGGATTCGCCTTGCACACTTTTGCTTCACCCCTGTTCGGGGGTCGCAATGACGTTGAGCAGGGCCCTAAGGCGGAAGAAAATGTGTCGTCGAGCGAACATTCCGGAACGGCCATGTGAGCGAAACGAGCACATTTCTGGAGCCGTGGGCTATTTGAAACCAGGGTTTTGCAGAAACCCCTGCGACTCGGCCATACCAATTTGTGCGAGCACAATTGCCGCGGCTCTCGTCTTACGGGGTTTTAGGGGCGGAGCCACTAGGCGAGGGGGTGTATGGAAGACTTGCCCTAGATCCTTCGACTCCACTTCGTTGCGCTCAGGATGACACAAGGGCAAGGCTGCAATCAGGGGGATTCGTCCCCCTTTTTTCTATTATGGATTGCTTCGCTTCGCTCGCAATGACGTTTTTTAGCTACATTGGCGCTCTTTCTGAGCGCATATAGCTCGGCTCGGCCATGTCAAAGCTAGTTGCTTTGCCGCGGCTCTCGCCTTTTGCTATATTTCCCGCCGGAACAATTTTATTTAACAGAGGTTCAAAAAATGAATTATTTCAATTCTATCCCTATGCGTCGCCAACTCGAAGAAATTGGCCACTGCCGTTTCATGGAACATTCTGAATTCAGCCGTGGTGTTGAAGCCCTCAAGGGCAAGAAGATCGTGTTCGTCGGTTGCGGTGCCCAGGGTCTCCATCAGGGTCTTGACCTGCGCGATAGCGGCCTCGACGTCTCTTACACGCTCCGCAAGGAAGCCATCGAACAGAAGCGCCAGTCCTGGAAGAACGCTACTGAAAACGGCTTCAAGGTCGGTACCTACGAAGAAATGATTCCGGATGCAGACCTCGTTTGCAACCTCACACCGGACAAGCAGCACCACAACGTGATCCCGGCCATCATGAAGCTCATGAAGAAGGGCGCCGCCCTCTCTTACAGCCACGGCTTCAACATCGTTGAAGAAGGCCAGGAAATCCGCAAGGACATCACGGTGATCATGGTCGCCCCGAAGGGCCCGGGTTCCGAAGTCCGTAGCGAATACGTTCGCGGTTTCGGTATGCCCTGCCTTATCGCTGTGCACCCGGAAAACGACCCCGAAGGTAAGGGTTGGGACTACGCCAAGGCTTACGCCGCTGGCCTCCATGCCGACCGTCCGGGCGTTCTCGAAAGCTCTTTCGTTGCCGAAGTGAAGTCCGACCTCATGGGCGAACAGACCATCCTTTGCGGTATGCTCCAGACCGGCACCATCCTCTGCTACGACAAGATGGTGAAGGATTTCGGCGTTGAACCGGCTTACGCGGTCAAGCTGCTCCAGTACGGCTGGGAAACCATTTCCGAAGCCCTGAAGCACGGCGGCATCACCAACATGATGGACCGTCTCTCCAACCCGGCCAAGATCCGCGCCACGGAACTCGCCGAAAAGATGAAGAAGATCATGAAGCCGCTCTACTGCGAACACCAGGACAACATCATCTCTGGCAAGTTCTCCAGCACCATGATGGTCGACTGGGAAGCCGGCGACAAGGACCTCCTCAAGTGGCGTGGCGAAACGGGCGAACTTGAATTCGAAAAGGTCGAAGCTACCGACAAGGTGATCACCGAACAGGAATACTTCGACCGTGGCGTTCTCATGACCGCCATGATCAAGGCCGGTGTGGAACTCGCTTTCGAAACCATGTGCTCCGTGGGCATCAAGCCGATGAGCGCCTACTACGAATCCCTCCACGAAACTCCGCTTATCGCCAACCTCATCGCTCGTAAGAAGTTGTACGAAATGAACCGCGTGATCAGCGACACCGCCGAATACGGCTGCTACCTGTTCGCCAACAAGTGCGTGCCTCTGCTCGCCGACTTCATGAAGAACGAAGTGAAGAAGGACGACATCGGCGCTATCTACGGCGAAGGCAAGACCACCGCTGTCGATAACGAAGAACTGATCAAGGTGAACAAGAACATCCGTCAGCATCCGGTGGAAGAAGTCGGTGCTTGGCTCCGCGAAAGAATGAGTGGTATGACCAAGGTTGTGTAATCGCACCCTGTCATATTGACGATTTTCAAGAGCCTGTCGAGCAATCGACAGGCTTTTTCTTTATTCGGGTCGATTTTATTTTTAGTCTAATCTATATTTAAGGCAGTGAACAAACTAAAGAGGAGAATATATGATGTTTGCAAAATTCATGATGCCTATGGCGTTGGTGTTGGCTGCGGGTTGTTATGCCGCGGATCAGGGCACAAAGGACGATCCGCTGACCATTGGGTCGGTGCAGGATCTGATGGAGTTCCGTAATGCCGTTTCGGATAGTGGCACTTACAAGGGCGTCAAGCTGAAGAACGCGGGCGAGGGCTTGCATTTCAAGCTGACTGCGGACTTGGACTTGAGTTCTGTTTGTGGTCGTGACGTGGGTAACTGGAAGGCAATCGGTCCGTTCGAAGGAAGTTTCGATGGAGATGGCCACAAGATTTCGAACTTGTATATCGATGATTCGCTGGGCTCGGTCAGGGATGCCGGTTTTATCGGTCCCGTGTTCAACAATGGCGACGATACCCTTTATTACAACAATGTGGTTTTCGAAAACGTCTACATCCGCCATTCGGGGCTCATTGGTACTTTTGTAACGCAGGTGGTGACGGGTCAGGCCGTTGTGCGGAACAACTCGGTTGAACTGACTTTCGAAACGGTCGACAACGATCAAGGGGCTCCTCAGTGGGGCGGCTTGATGGGTAACACCGTTGCGGAGTGGGTCGGCTTCTATGACAACAAGGTCAAGGGAACCATGAAGGTGGCGAATCAGCACCAGGCCGCGGTTGGTGGCATTATTGGTATCCTCGTGGATCCGGGTGCTATCGAAGGGAACGTGAACGAAGCGAATATTTCTGTCGAGGGCGACGTATATACTAATGTGGGTGGCATTGTCGGAGAACTTCTTGCTCCGTGTACATTCAAGGGCAATGTGAACAAGGGTAATATGTCGGCGAATGTTCCTACGCAATACGCCTTTGTGGGCGGCCTCGTTGGCGTGAATCCGTCGCTTATTTCCGAGAAGACTGTTGTCGGCAACTTTAATTATGGCAAGGTTGATGTAGCTGCGTCTTATGCGGCGGTGGGTGGACTTTTTGGCTATGTCTCCGGCAATACGAATACGACTCTTGACAGTTGCATTAACTACGGCGATGTCGTTTATCACGGCGTAGATGTGCAGCAGATGGTGCAGGTGGGCGGCGTTGCCGGAATCTGGGAAGTGAAGCAGGCGAGCCGTGTCGAAAACAAGGGCAAGATTGTCGTTGAAAACGCGAAGGGACCTTTCGTGGGCGGTATCGCGGGCTATGTACGTCCGGAAGCCAAGAGCGCCGATCTGTTCAAGGCGGTGAACGAGGGCGATATCGAAATCAAGACTTCTGCGGATTCTGTCAATGGCTGGGTCTCGGGCCTTGTGGGTAGTACCGACCAGATTGAATACCTGCGTTTGGACAGCTGCGTAAACAAGGGCGACGTCTTGTTGCCGGAAGGCGCAAAGCCGAACATCCTTTTCTCGAAACCGTTTGCATCGACTTATAACAGCGATGTGAAGCTCATGGCCTCGACCAGCGTAAACGAAGGAAATGTGCCCGACATTGAACCCCGTATGGCTTTGGTGGCGCCGCGCCGTGCTGCCTTTGCCGTCCGTACATGGAAAAAGGGGACGGGTAGTCTTTTGTTGGAGGTGACGGGGCTTACGCCTATGGAACTGGGCAGGGCCCGCGTCCAGGTGCTTTCGCTGGATGGCCGCCGTTTGCCGGCTTCTATGAAGCGTTCGGGGAATGTGTTTGAACTGGGCGTCCCTGCGGGGCAAAAGGTGGTTGTCCGCCTGTATTCGCCAAACGGAAACAAGACCCTGATTGTCCGATAACTATTGACTATATTTTAAGGTATGAATAAATCAGAATCCCGCAGCAAGCTTCGTGACGAAGTCTATACCCAGATGATGTGCGCGCAGGCGCGCCTCAGTAAAGATCAGAATACCCAGATGGGTGCCGTGCTTGTGTCGGCCGACGGTCGCGTGATCAGCACCGGCTACAACGGCGCTCCGGCTGGCTTTGATGACGAGACGGTGCCGTACACCCGCGAAAAGCAGTTGCTGGCTTACGATTTGTTGGATGCCGATTCGGGCGAGCTGTTGAGCCACCACGAGTTCGAGGCGAACAAGTACCCGTTCATGGTGCATGCCGAAATCAACGCGCTGCACTATGCCCGCGGCAAGGTTCCTCCGGGATCCAAACTCTACGTGATCGGTTTCCCGTGTGAACGTTGCGCCCTGGACGTGAGCCTTTCGGGCGTTGCCGAAGTGTTCGTGACCAAGGACGATTACGACCCGAAGTCTACGCTGAACAACAGCCGCGACACGGCCTACTACATGTTTGCACAGGCGGGAATCGTGGTGACGCTGTGCGGTAAGCGCATTCGCCCCGTGGTTTCGAAACCGTTAAATAGAGCTTAGAACTTAGGTTATTTCTTTTTTCTAAGCTCTAAGTTCTGTCAACTAAGTTCTTTTATGTACTGTAGACATTTTTATTTAAAAAAATGTAGACTTTTAGGCGAAATTTTTATTATATTGATAACCGGGAGCAATTTGCGCTCGGTTATTTTTATTGGATTTTTAATATGGTGAATCTTTTTGAATACCTGAACTACCGCGAATTTTTGCGGGATAGCTACGAGGAGCGGCACAAGGGTGACTGGCGCTTTAGCCACCGCTATATTGCCGAGCGCGCCGGGTTCGATGCGTCGATGTTCAACAAGATTCTTCAGGGCAAGCGTAACTTGACCAGCCGTCTGGTTTCGGTGTTTGCCGATATCTTTTGCAATGATGACCGCGAAAAGGCCTACTTTGCCGACATGGTGGCTTTCAACCAGGCGAAAAACCATTCCGAAAGTCGCCAATACCTAGAAAAGCTGGTGGCGACCAAGGAATGCAAGGTCGAAAATGTGGCCAAGGACCAGTTTGAATACTTTGACCACTGGTACCATGCGGTCATTCGCGAACTGGTGACTTTTTACCCGTATGTGGGCGATGACGCTGCACTCGGCCTGATGGTGCGCCCGCCGATTACGGCCTCGCAGGTCAAGTCTTCGATTGCGCTGCTGGAACGCCTTTCGATGATCAAGAAAAACGAGGCGACGGGCTTTTACGAACAGACGCAGGGCCTGATTTCGAGCGGCTCGGAATCGTTCAGCACGGCGGTCAACTCTTACATTCAGCAGAACTTAAACGTGGCGCAAGACGCCATGGACCGTTTTGAACGCGGTGAACGCAATTTGTCGACGCTCGCCTTTGCCTGCGACGAGCCGACTTACAAGGAACTGGTCGAAATGGTGCGTCGCTTTAGGCGCGAAGTCTTGGCGAAGGTGGGCCAGTGCGAAAAGCCCAATCGGGTGTTCCAGCTCGGTATGCAGTTGTTCCCGCTTTCAGACCCGTATCCGCCACCGCAGCGACGCGGTCGCAAGCGCCGTATTCGCGGACTTGAAATGACCGAAGGCGAATCGCAGGTTGTCGTTGATGCGAACGAGGCGACGGAACTCAAGGATGGATTGACCGAAACCTTAAGAAATGCCGAAGGGGGTGCTGCCGATGCTTAAGAATTTGTATAAAAGTTTGCTTGCGTCGGCTTTGCTTGCAGGTTCGTTTACAGCTTGTAGCAATGACAAGAATGTTGCCGGCGGTACCGAGGCGGAATCGACGGTTGTTGCGCTGCAGATTCAGGTGTCGGGAAATGCCGCTTATTCCCGCGTGCGTGCGCTTCCGGACGATTTCCTGGCAGAAGAGGCGACCGAAGCGGAATGGATCGAAACCGATGAAAATGGCTTCGTGAAAATTCCGATGGAACCGGGCGCATACACGGTTGAAGCCCGCCATGTGGATGGAACCGATGCAACGGGCGCCGTTTACAGTGTTGCTCTTGATTCCAGTTCTTCTAATGTAATTGATACGATCAAACTTGTTGAACTTTCGTCGATCGAGGGCTTTGTGCTGCTTGGTGAATCAACGCCGGTGATTCGTATCGCAGGCCTTGACCGCTATGTAGTTCCCGACAGTACGGGACATTTCGTAATCGACTCCTTGCCGACGGGAAGTTTTGAGGTCCTGTTCGGTGACCCGCAGACGATCAATTCTGCCAAGGTAGAATCAACTACGGGCGACACTCTGTACGTAGACTGCTCTGATTCCGTGGTTCAGGTGACCGGGTCTGTTGAATCGGTAGCCACGGAAGTCCCGAAAGGTGACTGGAACGAACATGCCGTACCCCTTGCTCAAGTTGACGGTTATGCCGTGGGCGTGCTCGGTGCGGCTGGCGTGACCGATAGTTTAGGAAATATCTCGGCTGCCGAAGGCGAAATCTGTGTCGTAACAACGACTGAAGACTATGTGATTGTCGAAGATACGACGGAAGTCGATTCGGCCGGAAATGCGAAAACGACCGCCGTGATTGCTCCGGGTTCACTTCGTGAGTGCGCCTACAAGGAAGGTCCAATATGGATTTTGTTCGAAAAGAGCGGTACCTACAATTTGGAATCTCCGCTTCGACTCGGTTCCGATAAGACTTTTGACGGACGTGGGCGAGATGTCCGCATTACGGGTATGGGTATTCTGACTCA
>JAEEGJ010016364.1_pt1 | contig 17044 bp, 15 predicted proteins | sample 8958761 | NCBI WGS metagenome assembly JAEEGJ01 (sample SAMN16246546, study PRJNA631951) | gut metagenome | biome: gut microbiome; feature: rumen; material: RS-attached | host: Bos | place: Iran: Karaj | collected 2018-10 | reverse complement strand
ACGTTTCACTGCGAATAGTCAAATAGCAAACGCTATGTTTATTAATATGTTATACTTTGTTATCTTACTTCATTATATTATTTTAAAGTTCAACACTGCAAAAATAGTAACTTCCGTCTTAACCTCAAAAAAGAATAATTTCTTTTTCGGAAAAATAACTTAAAAAGATCATTTTGATCAACTTAAATTAAACAATTGTGCAACTATAATTCTTTTTGGGTCGAAACCGCAATTTTCAATCCATGGATTATCTTTTAGCAAAATCTTTTTTGCCATTATCTCATCTTCACCAAATGCCTTACCCAATATTTGACAATTATCAACCTCTTTGTCGCAACGAGGTGGTTGTGTATGTCCTTCTGCGGTGTAGAAAATATATTCATTCATAACCTACCACTTAAATATATCAATTTGTTTAAGACTTTCAAACATTCCGACTACTCTGTCATAATCTATGAACTTAACCCTTTTTTCTATCGGATTGAACATTGAAACGTGCAGTTTGTCTTCAAATTCTTCTTTTCGTTTTTTATCCGCAACAATATAGAAATTTGCAAAAAAGTCCTGTAACTCAAAGAATTTTGACAACGAATTTTTAATATCGGTTGTATGTTCTACTTCATAAAAATCTGATGGAAGATTTCGCTCGTTAAACCATATTACATCAACAGTTCTTGCTTTGCGCAAAATGTAGTCGTATGAAAAACAAGGGATTTCAGTTGTGTCAGAGATGGTTCCCAGTGGTTGACCAAGATACAATTTGCTTTTATCTTGCGAAGGAATATATGTTTTGAAACGACGGTATTTCCCTATTTCCACAAGCAAACCTTGGTAATATCCGTGTGTAAACTTTTCTTCGCTTTGATGGTCTCCCTCTTTAAGTTCAAACTTTTTCAAAACTTCATCACGCATTTCTTCCAACGCCCACAAACCCGGTCTGATGCGGAAAATTTTATCACTTTCTTGCACAATGCGGCGCACACTTGCTTCGGGTGTTTTCGTTTTCCAAGAAGAAAAGTCAACAATCTCATTGAGACGTTTGAAGGTGGCGTATCCGCCTTCATTACGCAACACTTCTATTATTTGGTCTGTTTGAGATATTGTTTTCATTTCGTATTATTCAATTGGGTTAATACACATCAAACAACACCGCACCGCCGCCCACAAACGGCTCGCAGTATTTCTCTATCGTTGTGGGATATTTAGAACGGATTTCGCTTAATAATTGCGACTTGCCGCCCGCCCACTTTATGAATGGTTTTGCTGTTTTCATACAGCAAAGGTATAAAACCAATTAATAATTTCAAATTTTATTTGTAAAGATTTGCAATTATGATTACGAAATATAATTTGTACAGCCAATTTTTGAGTTTCCTAAAACGAAGTGTTAAGCAACACCTTATATTATGTGTTTCAAATATTCCTGTTTTTTTGTGACGGCAAATATATGTTTTTTCTAATTATTTTTTCTTTTCCTCTCCAATATTACTACTTGCAAACTTTACATTTCTTGCAAATTTACTTTTGAAAAACAAATTTGCAGAAAAAAAGTGTTAAAATGTTTTGCAGATTTACTTTTTGAAAGTAAATTAGTCGAAAATTTGTATAATGTCTATTCTTTTTCCTTAATTTTGCCCCACAATAGTCATACTATGGATACCGAATCTCAAAATATAGAGTTCAAACAGTTGTGGCGCGATGAGTATCTCAAATGGATTTGCGGTTTTGCCAATGCTCAGGGCGGCACTATATATATAGGTGTTGACGACAGTGGCAATGTCAAGGGCTTGGAGAATATCCATCGTCTTTCTGAGGATATTCCAAACAAGATAGCCACCCACCTTGGCATTGTGGCCGATGTCAACATTTTGACTAAGGATAAAAAGCATTATCTCGAAATCAAGGTTCAACCGAGCAACATCCCGATTTCGCTCAACGGCATCTACCATTACCGCAGCGGTTCCACCAAACAGGAACTTAAAGGCATTGCCTTGCAACAGTTTTTGCTCAAAAAGTTGGGTAGGTCGTGGGACGATATGCCGCACGAAACCGCCACACTCAAACGCATTAGCCGCACTGCTGTGGATTACTTTTTGAATCACGCCGTTAGAGCCTCCCGTATGCCTGCAAGTGCGCTTGCCGATTCTACCGAAACCGTTCTTGAAAACCTCAACCTCATTACCGACGACGGAAAAATCCGTAATGCCGCTATCTTGCTTTTTGCCGATAATCCTCAGCGTTATTTCCCTGGCTCCGAGTTTAAAATTGGAAGGTTTGGTGTCTCGGAAAGCGACTTGATGTTTCAGGATATTGTGGAAGGTAATATTATTCAAATGACCGAGAGAGTGATAGAACTTTTACGGTCTAAGTATTTGATTTCCAATATACATTATGAGGGTCTCCAACGTGTTGAGCGATTGGAGATACCCGAAGATGCGCTCCGCGAACTTATCAACAACGCTATTTGTCACAAGGATTATATGGGCGTGGCGATTCAGATGAAAGTTTACAATGACCGTATTGAACTTTGGGACGACGGTTTTTTGCCAGATGGAATGATACCCGACGATCTTCTTAAACCCCATAAGTCGAAACCGAGGAACAAACTTATTTCGGCTGCTTTTTACCGTGCCGGATTTATCGAAACTTGGGGTCGCGGCATCGAGAAGGTGTGCAATGCGTTTGATGACGCTAAAATGCGGCGTCCTGTTTTTGAGTTCACCTGTGGCGGCTTAAATACTATTATTTATAGACCTAATGATACCATAAATGATACCACAAATGATACCATAAATGATACCATAATTGACCCTGTAAATGATAGACAGAAACAAATTTTAAAATACATTTCTACCAATCCACAAATCACAACTTTGGAATTAATCGAGAAATTAAATGTCTCAAAACCAACTATAAAGCGTGATTTGCGTATTTTATCAAATTTGGGTTTTATTGCACGTGTCGGCGCAAATAAAAATGGTTATTGGAAGATTCTTTTACCAAAATGAACCTGTAAATGATACCATAAATGATCCTGTAAATGAACCTGTAAATTTTAACCATCTTATTACTGAACATTTTTCTATCATCTATTATGGACACTTCTCTTCGTGAAAAAAAGATTTATCGTGTAACCCTCAAAGGCAGTGCTGTTAACTGTGTGCTGCTGGTGGCTAAGTTTGTGGCGGGTATTTTGGGCGGATCGGCGGCGATGATTGCCGATGCAGTACATTCGCTGTCGGATTTTCTCACCGATTTTGTGGTGATGGCTTTTGTAAAACTGAGTTCTAAACCGCAGGACGAGGATCACGATTATGGTCACGGAAAATATGAGACCCTCGCTACCGCCTCTATCGGTATTTTGCTGTTTTTTGTGGGCGTGATGATTCTCTACAACGGCGCGGTGAGCATTTACAACGCGTTTATTGGCGAGGTGCTGCCTGTGCCCGGCGCGGTGGCTTTGGTGGTGGCTTTGCTGAGTATCGCTCTCAAAGAGTGGGCTTATAGGTTTACCGTAAAGGTGGGCAGAGAGGTTGAATCTCAGGCAGTTGTGGCTAATGCTTGGCATCACCGTACCGACGCTTTTTCGTCGATTGCCACCGCAGTTGGCGTGGGTGCCGCGTTTGGCTTGGGCGAAAAATGGGCTGTGCTCGACCCTGTGGCAGCCGTTTTTGTAAGTTTCTTTATCATCAAAACCGCTTTCGACTTGATAGCGCAGGCCACGGGCGAACTTTTGGAAAAAAGCCTTCCGCCCGATGTGGAAAACCGTATTGTGGAGATTGCCGAATCAGAACCCGAAGTAAGTGATGTTCACGGACTTAGAACTCGCAAAATTGGTAGCCGTATTGCCATTGAGATGCATTTTCGTATGCCGGCTAATATTTCGCTTTATCTCGCGCATTGCCACGCGTCAAACATTGAGCAGGAATTGAAAAAAGAATTTGGCGAATCTACTCATATTTCTATTCATTTTGAGCCTGAAAAAATCGACGGAAAATATTGTAATCCTGATAGTTGAAGGCTGTTGAAAAATTTTTGCTACATAAAATTGTCATTTTAATCTTGTTTTCAAAAAAATGTTTATAAATTTGCCGCTGAAAGGATAAATTTTACTTAAAATCTTAACGTTACAATGGAAGATCTTTTGCAACAAACGCAGGAATACACTGATGATAAGATTGTTCACTTAGAGTGGAACGAACATATACGCCGCCGTCCGGGTATGTATATCGGTAAACTTGGCGACGGTCAATCTGCCGATGACGGTATCTACGTGCTTCTAAAAGAGACCATCGACAACTCTATCGACGAGTTTATGATGGGCTATGGCAAAAAAATTGAGGTTTCGATTCAAGATTCGCGCGTGGTGGTTCGCGACTATGGTCGTGGTATTCCGCTTGGCAAGGTGGTTGACGTGGCTTCGCAGATGAACACCGGCGCAAAATACGACAGCAGCGTGTTTAAAAAATCTGTGGGTCTCAACGGCGTGGGTATCAAGGCTGTTAACGCATTGTCTACCAACTTTATGATTCGTTCGTTTCGCGACGGTCAGTGCAAGCGTGTGGTTTTCTCTAAGGGCGTTTGCTTAGAGGACGACCCCATTTGCGCATCTAACGAAAAAAACGGCACTGAAACTTCGTTTATTCCTGATAAAGAGTTGTTTGTAAACTACAACTTTTTGGACGACTATATTGTGCCGATGCTCAAAAATTACACCTACCTCAACCGTGGGTTAACTATTATTTACAATGGCGAGCAATATCAGAGCAAAAACGGTCTGTTGGACCTTTTGAACGAAAATATGAGCACCGAGGGTATTTATCCTATCATACACCTTGTAGGTCAGGACGTTGAGATTGCAATGACCCACAATAATAAGTTCTCTGAGGAGTATTATTCGTTTGTTAACGGTCAGCACACAACGCAAGGCGGCACGCACTTGATGGCATTCCGCGAGGCGTTGATTAAAACTGTGCGCGACTTTTATAAAAAAGAATTTGACGTTAACGATATTAAGGCGTCGATAGCGGCGGCCGTGAGCATCAAGGTTGAGGAACCTGTGTTTGAAAGTCAGACCAAGACCAAACTCGGCAGCAAAAATATGAGTCCCAACGGCGAGAGCATCCGAAACTTTATGATGAATTTCGTTACCCGCGAACTCGACAACTATCTGCACAAGAATCCCGAAACGGCGCAGATTCTCCTCAAAAAAATTCAGGACAACGAGCGCGACCGCAAGGCTATTTCGGGTATTCAAAAAATTGCCCGCGAACGTGCCAAAAAGGTGAACCTTCACAACCGTAAACTGCGCGACTGCAATGTGCATTTCAATAGTAGCGACAAACGCAAATCAGAATCTACCATATTTATCACCGAGGGTGATTCGGCGAGCGGAAGCATAACTAAGAGCCGCGACGTTAACACTCAGGCTGTGTTCTCGCTTCGTGGTAAGCCGCTCAACTGTTTTGGACTCACCAAAAAAGTGGTTTACGAAAACGAGGAGTTCAACCTTTTGCAGGCGGCTCTCAACATTGAGGAGGGTATCGAAAACATCCGTTACAACCGTGTGGTAATTGCCACCGATGCCGATGTGGACGGTATGCACATCCGTTTGCTGATGATTACGTTTTTCTTGAATTTCTTCCCCGAGGTTATCAAAAACAAGCACCTTTATATATTGCAGACACCTCTTTTCCGCGTTCGCAACAAGCAGAAAACTTTCTATTGTTACAGCGACGAGGAGAAACTTGCTGCAATTGCGGCGTGCGGCAAAAATCCTGAGATGACCCGATTCAAAGGTCTTGGAGAGATTTCGCCCGACGAGTTTAAGCACTTTATCGGTCCTGAAATGCGTATCGAACCGGTTTTGATTAAAAAAGAAGATCAAATTCAGGAACTTATGAACTTCTATATGGGCAAGAATACTCCTGAGCGTCAAAACTTCATTATCGACAACCTTGTTATCGAAGAAGACCGCATTGAGGAGGAAGAACTGCCCGAAACACGCATTGCCGACAACGAAGAATAGTATTTTTTGACCTCAAAAACGGTTGGTTTGTTAAGTTAGTGTAATTATTCTACCTTTCACATTATAAGAATGTTAACTTAACAAATTTTAAGATTTTAGCCAAAACATCTGTTCACGGTCACCGTTTATAATTGTACATTCTCCGCAGTGATTGCGCAGATTTTTGGTTAAACATTTTATTGATTTAAGTTTTTGAAGTAAAAAGCGGAATTGACGGAACAATTCCGTTTTTTTTTGTGTTTAATTATAAAAAATGTATATTTGCGGTAGTAACTTTAATATAATAGAACCATGAAAAAGGAAGCCCTTGATGGATTATTGTCTTATCTTCTTGAAACTCTGACTCCTGACGAAATGCGTTATCTTGGAGAAGAACTTCGTTGGCATTCTGATGATAACGACCCACGTTTTCGTCCTTATACGATGGAAGAAGTTAATGCTATGCTTGACGAGGCTGAAAAAGAGATTGCTGAGGGGAAAGGCATTCCTCACGAAGAATTTATGAAAGAACTTGACGAGGAATTTAGAAAGTATGATGAGTTGAAGACAAAATATATCGATAAAAAACGTCCGGCTCGTAAAAAACAGAAAATGTGTGAGGCGGTATGAGATGTATTTGGCAAAAACCTGCAAGACAGAATGTTACTGATATAGTTGCCTATCTGATTTTTTATTTTGGCACTAATGCGAAAAAGAAATTTATGGCGGCTATTAAAAGAACAGTTAAATTGCTTGCACAACAACCTGAGATGGGTACTATCGATCCTCTATTTTCTGATAGGTCAGAAACTTATCGAAGTATAATTGTGGCTAATCGCAACAAAATGGTTTATTATGTTCGTAATAATACTATTTATATAGTTGCCTTTTGGGATTGCCGTCAAGACCCTATGGCTCAGGCTAAAAAAGTTAAATAATCAATTATGCATTATGAATTATGCATTACTCAATCCCCAAATAATACACTATCACCGAATGGGGTGGAATTTTGTTTAAATCACCTACAAGACCTTTGGCGGCGTGAGGAGGCAGTATCAGCACAGCCTCGTCGCCGTGACGAAGAAATTTAAATGCCTTAATCAATCCAACAATCATTTCGCTGCTGCCTGCTACGAGGTTTTGCTTGCCGTCGGTTTGGCTGTCGTAGCAGAGAGTGCCGTCGAGAAGTTCTATTCGGTAGGAGAGGATTACGTTTGGATCTTGCTCTACGCTAAGGCCTTCGCCGTGCTTGGTAATCATATAGCGGATACCACCGTCGGCAGTGTCCATTTGCCAATTGCGGCGTTTTATGTAGTTTTCAATTTGCTCCATATCCTGTTTAACGAGATATTTGTTGGCTGTGATGAGATTTTCGTTAAACATACTGTACTCCTGCGGTTTTTTTGTGTTGTTGGGAGTCTGCGAGCAAGCCGCCAAAAATAGTGCTACTAATATATAAGGTGTGTGCTTCATTTGTCTTGAATTTCTTTTGTGATTTTTGGGAGCAGCGAAACAAAACGTTTTACCACCTCTTCCAATGGTTTAAACGATTTTCCGCCAGCAGCGTTGTCGTGTCCGCCGCCGTTGAAATAACGCTCGGCAATGGTGTTTACCTTAAAACCGCCTTTTGAGCGGAACGAGCAGCGTATAATGCCGTCTCTTTCCATAAAGAATGCCGAAAATTTTACGTGCTCAATGCTAAGTGGCAGATTTACAAAGCCTTCGGTGTCGCCCACACGGTAGTCGAATTTGTCGGCTTCGGCTTTTGTGAGCATAATGTAGGCTGTGTGGTATTTTTCAAAAACCACCATTTTTTTGCTGAGGACGTAACCTTGCAGGCGCATACGACCTTCGGAATACGAATCGTAGATGTGGTGGATAATTTCGGCTCGGTCGATGGGCATTGCGGCAAGTTTTGATGCCACTTCAAATGTGCGCTGACCAGTGCAGTTAAACTGAAAACATCCTGTATCGGTGGTAAGTCCTGTAAATAAGCAAATTGCAGAATCGTTGGAGACTTCAAAACCGCACGCTTCAAAAAATAGGTAAAGCAATTCGCAAGTGGCAGCGGCTTCGGGGTCGGAAAAAATGTATTTGAAAATTTCGCGTTGCGGGTTTGGGTGGTGGTCGATCATCACTTTTACGGCGGGGCTATCTTCCAGCACCTTCTGCATCTTGTCCACGCGCGACGACGTGTTGTAGTCGAGGGCAAAAATCATATCGGCTTCCGAAACCTTGGCGGCGTTTTCGTCGTGGTTGTAAATTAATATTTCGTTGCATCCGGGCATCCATTTAAAGGTGTCGGGGATGTTGTTTGGCAGTATTACGCAACATTCTTTCTTGTCTTTGAGGTAGTTGTAAAGTGCGAGCGACGATCCGAGAGCGTCGCCGTCGGGGTTGAGGTGCGCTGTTATAACCACTTTTTTTGCCTTATCGAGCAAATCTTTTATCTCTTCAACAGATTTTTTTTCAAATAATTCCATTTTTGTTTTATAAAATTAATCAAATTGCTACCTTTGCAGAAATTTTTGCAAATATATAAATTTAAAAACAAATCAAAAATGAGTGGAAGACATACATTAATGTTGATTAAACCCAATGCGGTAAAAAACGAGTTCGCAGAGCAGATTTTTTTAGAAGTTCATCAGCACGGATTCAAAATCCTCGCTTGTAAGAAATTGCAACTCAGCAAGAACGAGGCAGAAGCCTTCTATTTCGTACACAAGGGAAAACCATTTTTCGACGGATTGGTAGAATTTATGACCTCTGGCCCTATCTACGCAGCCGTACTTGAAAAAGACAACGCAGTAGCCGATTGGCGCAAACTTATGGGCGCAACCGATCCTGCTAAGGCTGAAATCGGTACTATCCGCCGTAAATACGCAGAATCAGTTCAGCACAATGCTGTTCACGGTTCTGACAGCGACGCCAACGCTTTGAACGAAATTTTCTTCTATTTCTCTGCCCGCGAGATTGTTAACGCAGGTGGTGGAATCATTCAGTTGCACGATATCAACAAAGCCGAGTAGGTTTTGGGCAACAATAATGACATTTTTTGCAGCCGTCGTTTTTGACGGCTGTTTTTTTTGCTAACAATTATATGCTGCAAAAAAAATTTTTGTATCTTAGTGCAAAAATTATTCACCCTAAAAATGAAAAGGACAACCTTAAAAAACGCAGCGTTTTTTGCGCTTAAAACATTGATTTTCACAGTAGTTCTATCTATATCGCTGTTATATTTCTTTCCTGTAACCTACGCGCGAAACTTTGCCTATTCGCCCCACGGCGACAGTGCGGTGCACAACCGTTGGGTAGATTCGGTTTTTGCCACTATGACTCCCGATGAGCGTGTGGGTCAGTTGTTTATGGTAGAAGTGAGCAGCAAATGGGGTGCCGCCGACAAACTTTACAAAAACGTGGAGCAATATGTAACCGACTATCACATTGGCGGTGTGCTGTTTTTTTACGGCGGACCAAACCGTCAGGCTGCAATTACCAACAAATTGCAGAGCATTTCAAAAGTGCCGCTGATGATAGCCCAAGATGCCGAATGGGGCTTGGGAATGAGGTTAGACAGCACAATTTCGTATCCCCGTCAACTAACTCTCGGCGCCATCGAAAACGAAGACCTTGTATACAAAACCGGACTTGAAATTGCCCGTCAGTGCCGTCGCCTTGGGGTAAATATCGATTTTGCACCGTGTGTGGATATTTACGACAATCCCGGCAACTCAGTGATTGTAAACCGCTCGTTTGGTAGTGATAAACAGGAAGTTGCACGCAAATCGCTCGCCATAATGTCGGGTATGCAAGATGGCGGAATACTCACCACAGCCAAACATTTTCCGGGTCACGGCAATACCGTTACCGATTCGCACTACGACCTTCCAATTATCAAAGGCGACAAACAGCGTATCGACACTTTTGAACTATATCCGTTTAAATATCTGATTAACAATGGAGTAAAAGGCGTTATGGTGGGACATCTTTTTGTGGAGGCTTACGACGATTCTATTTCGCAAACTCCGTCGAGCATTTCAGAAAACATTATTTCAAAACTGCTCAAAAAAAATCTTGGTTTTCAAGGACTTGTATTCACCGATGCACTTGCTATGCAGGGCGTTAGCCGCAATTATCCCTCGGGCGAACTTGAAATAAAGGCGTTCAAGGCAGGTGTCGACGTGTTTTTGCAGCCGAAAGATTTTGTGGCGGCTTACAATGGCATTATTGCCGCACGCGATTCGGGTTATATTTCGCAAAAGGAAATCGACATCCGTTGCAAAAAAATTCTTCTCGCCAAAAAACAACTCGGTTTGGATAATTTTCAACCTGTAAGCACCGAAAATCTTTATCAAGACCTCAATAACGATTATGCACAAAACCTTCAATCTCAGATAGTTGAAAATTCCATTACCCTTATCAAAAACCGCGACAACCTTTTACCGCTCAAAGATTTATCCTCTAAACGCATAGCCGCCGTGTCGATTGGCAAGACCGCCGAGGAAACCGAGTTTGAAATTTCGCTCCGTAGGTTTACCAATTTGGATGTTTTTACTATCGAAAAAGAGGCAGAGCCAGCATCGTTTACCACACTTTCCGACACCTTAAAAAACTACGACCTTGTGATAATTGGCTTTCACAATTGCAACGCCTATCCTCCGAGGTTTGGATTTACTGCCAATTCGATAAATTTTGCCGAAACATTGGCAAAAACTACGCCTGTGGTTCTTGGTATTTTTACTAACCCTATGGGTTTCACCAAGTTTAATCCCAAAAACGATAATTTTGCCGCCATCTTAGTGGCTTACGACGACACTTCGCTTGCCCGCCGCATTGCCGGAGAGATGGTTTTTGGCGAATTGCCCTTCAAAGGCCGCCTTCCCGTCCGCATCAATGCCAAATATCCTCACGGCACAGGGTTCAAAACTGAGGGGTTTAAGGTGTATTGAGGTTAATAAATAAGGTGTACTTAATTTTTTGCAGAAACAAAAAATAACTACATTTGCACCTGAAAATGTGCCATAGCAGAGGGTAATATGAAAATTAAAAATGTAGAGGATTTTAGTTGGTTGTACGCGCTGTTGAAGCCGTTTGCAAGTTTTATGCACAACCACGTCTTTTATAAAAAGGTGTACACGTCGGGCTTGGAGAATATTCCCGAAGAGGGTGCGGTTATTTTTGCGCCTAACCATCAAAACGCACTTATGGACGCTCTTATCATCCTCAGTGTTAAGAATTGGCAACCTGTTTTTATGGCTCGTGCCGATATTTTTGCGGGACAATTTGTCCGCCGTTTGCTCTTTTTTATGAAAATTCTCCCCATTTTTCGTATGCGCGACGGTCGTGAGAGTCTCAAACAAAACGATGAAATTTTTGAAAAATCGGTTCAGGTGCTACGCAAAAAGCGTTACCTTGTGATATATCCTGAGGCAAGCCACGTTGGTCGCCGCCGTTTGCGTCCGCTCAAAAAGGGCATAACGCGAATTGCTTTTATGGCAGAGGAGGCTTCTAACTATACTCTCGGCGTTAAAATAGTGCCTGTGGGTATCAATTATCAAGATTATTTTTCGTTTCGCACCAATGCTTTTATCAATTTTGGAAAGCCCATCAATGTGGAGGATTACCGCGACCTTTATCTCGAAAATCCCCAAAAGGCTAATCACGAATTGATAACCGATATTTCAAACGAACTTAAATCGTTGATTATCAATATTGAAAACAACGAAGAGTACGACAATTTTGAAACCGCCCGACTTGTTTATGCGCCTTATCTCGTGAAAAAAGAGCGCAAACTTGTCAACAATTTTAAAAACCGTATTTATGCCGGTCAGCAGGTTGTAAAATTGATGGACACTCTGAAAAACAACGATTTAGACACGTTTCACAAACTCAACGGCTGTCTTAGCGACTACCGCAAACTTTTGCAACAAGAAAACCTCCGCGATTGGATTATCCGCCGCCGCTTTACTATTCCCGGTGTGCTTTTGCGAACGGTAATTCTAATAGCAATGTCGCCGGTGGCATTGTTTGGTGCTGTTAACAATTTTCTACCGTACCATACGCCTGACCTGTTTACCCGCAAAATCAAAGACAAGAATTTTCACACTTCGATACGCTTTGCGGTGTATATGTTTGTGTTTCCGCTGATATTTTATCCGCTGATATTCTTTTTGTTGTGTCAATTTACCGATTCGTGGCTTATCAGGTTGATTTATATGCTGTTGCTGCCGCCAACGGGTATTTTTGCCTTTCATTATTTTGAGGAGGTAAAACGTGTTTTGGCTATGTGGCGCTACACATTTAACCGCAACAAAAAGTCGTTTGAGTGCCTCAGATGGCTTCGTGAACAGATTCTCGATATTTTTAAAAGTATCGAAAATAATTCCTAACGGCTATCGTAAATGCCGATTGTGGCTATCGTTTTTATCTATTGCCAAGTCTAATAACATAATATTGAATTAATGTTAGTTTCCGCGCGATTGTATAATTTTGCGCAAAATTTAAAGATATGAATTGGATTAACGAATTAATATCAGGTACAAGTGTGGGACACTCCATACTTTTGCTTGCCGTAATAGTTTCGGCTGGCATTCTTTTCGGTAAAATCAAAATCAAAGGTATTTCGCTCGGAGCCACATTTATTTTGTTTGTGGGCATCATCTGCGGGCATCTTGGATTAAAAATCGACCCAAAACTCCTTGATTTTCTGCGCGATTTCGGACTTATTCTTTTTGTCTACGCAATAGGTATGCAGGTAGGCCCGAGTTTTTTCTCATCGTTTAAGAAAGGCGGAATGACGCTCAACCTCCTGGCTGTTGGCGTTGTATTTTTGGGCGCAATTACTGCCCTGATAATTGGTTTTGCCACTGGTATCGATATTCCTACTATGGTGGGCATTATGTCGGGTGCTGTTACCAATACTCCGGGTCTTGGTGCTGCCCAACAGGCTTTTAAAGAAATGACTGGCGATGTAAATTCCACTATGGCAATGGGTTACGCTGTGGCTTATCCCCTCGGCGTAATTGGCATAATCCTTACGATGATAGTTGTAAAAGTGCTTTTCAAAGTGGATTTTAAAAAGGAGAACGAGCAGATTGAAACTCTCGCCAAAGACGCTCAAAAGTCTGCCACAGGTATCTCAATGCAGGTTCTTAATCCTTCGGTTTTTGGAAAAACAATCAAAGAACTTGTAAAACTTTTCCCCGATCGTCATTTTATAGTTTCGCGCCATTGGGACAACGAAACCAATCAAATAAGCCTTGCCACTTCGGAAACCGTGCTTAAAGAAAACGACAAGATATTTGTAATTGCCAATCCTACCGACATTGACACTATTACCGCTTTTATAGGTAAAGCCATTGATTTACAGCGCAAACAGTGGGTTTTGGCTAACAGTTCGTTTATCAGTAGTAGAATTTTAGTAACAAAAGAGGAAGTCAACGGTAAACGCCTCGGTTCGTTGCAGTTGCGCAAACTTTACGGATGCAATATCACACGTGTAAACCGTTCGGGCGTTGACCTTGTGGCATCTGAGGAACTTGTGCTTCAAATCGGCGACCAAGTTAACGTTGTGGGTACAGACATCAACATTGCAAGTGTTGAAAAAGTGCTTGGCAACTCGGTAAAACGCCTCAATCAACCCAACCTTATCACCATTTTTATCGGCATTGCCATTGGAGTAATTCTCGGCAGTATTCCTGTTGCAATTCCGGGAGTTCCGCAGCCGTTTAAACTTGGTTTGGCTGGTGGTCCGCTGATTATTTCGATACTTATTGCTAAGTTTGGATATAAATGGAAATTAATCACTTACACCACTCAAAGCGCAAATCTTATGCTTAGTGAAATAGGTATTTCGCTATTCCTTGCCTGTGTGGGATTAAACGCCGGAAACGGATTTTGGGATACTATTGTCAACGGCGGTTACTCTTGGGTAGGCTATGGCTTTATAATCACCTTCTTACCGCTTTTGATAATGGGCATAGTTGGCTATAAATTCTGCAAAGTCAATTACTTTACCTTAACGGGTGTAATAGCAGGCAGTCACACCGACCCGCCAGCCCTTGCCTACGCCAACGGACTCACATCAAAAGACGCTCCTGCGGTAGGTTACGCCACAGTTTATCCGCTCACAATGTTTTTCAGAGTGCTGATAGCAGAATTGATGGTGCTGTTTTTTGTGTAGATTTTTTAACTATTTCTATAAAAAAATCCGTCGGCTGCAATGGCTGACGGATTTTTTGTTTTATATGGTTCAATTCCTTAATTCTTCATAACATCCAAATCCACTTTTGGTTTCATTACGTCGTTAACCTTGCTTTCGTAAGGTGTGAGTAATTGTGATTTTACCTCAGTAACAATATCTTCGGCAGATTTGCCAATGAAGAATGTGTATTCACCGGCAGGGGCAGTCCATTGATTTTGTGCTGCGTCGAAATATGCCAAATCGGCAGAGTTAACAGTGAGAACCACAGGCTGAGATTCGCCCGGCATCAGAGAGTTTGTTTTGGCAAATGCTTTGAGTTCGTACTTGGGCGATGACTGTTCTGATTCGGGATATTTTGCGAAAAGTTCTACAACGGTTTTACCTTCGCAACTTCCTGTGTTCTTTACGTTTAACGAAATTTGGAAATCGCCACCGGCTGTTTGAATTTTTACATCCGAGAATTCAAAATCGCTGTACGACAAACCGTAACCAAACGGGAACGAGGTCTTTTTGCCGAATGTGTTGTAGTAACGGTAGCCTACAAAAATATCTTCCAAATAGTTGGTGTAGTCGAAGTTTTCGCGGTTTTGGTTGTCGTCGTGAGTATCAAACATCGAGCGGGCATCGGCGGGATAGTCGTATGGGAAGTTTTTAGCACCGGGAACATCAAAATAGTCAATGGGGAAGGTCATCGGCAAACGTCCCGAAGGATTAACCGCACCTGTAACTACGTCAGCCACAGCGTTTCCACCTTCTTGACCGCCCATCCACGGCAACACAATTGCATCGGGAATATCCTTCCACGAAGCGGTTTCGATTACGCCACCAATATTGAGAATTACGATGGTCTTTTTGCCGAGTGCCTTGAATGCCTTTTGAACCTTGGTGAGGAGGGTTTTTTCATTGTCGGAGAGATAGAAATCAGCAATTCTGCGGTCGCGGAATTCACCCGAAACACGTCCGATGGTGATAAATGCCACGTCGTTGGTTTTTGCAAACTCTTTAATTTGAGCATCGTCGATTACAAAGTCCACAGGATTAAAGGTATACACCAAGCCATCCTTGTTTGCGGGATTAGATTTAAAATCCTCGCGCTGTTTGTCGATTGCTGGAATATAGATGTTTTTGAGTTTTTCGTCGATGGTAAAGCCTTGGTTTTCAAGACCCTCGCAGAGCGAAACTGTGTAAGCCTCGTTAACATCGCCGCTACCTGTGCCGCCTGAGTAAAAAGTGTAAGATGTAACTCCGAAAAGTGCAGCCTTACCGCCTTTGATAGGCAGAGCGTTGTTTTTATTTGTCAGCAGCACAATGCCTTCGCTTGCAGCCTGACGTGTGATTTTTGCGTGTTCTTCGAGGTTTGGTTTGTTAGAATATTGATATTTTTTGAATGTGGGAGATTTTAAAACCAACTCCAAAATACGTTTTACATTTTCGTCAACATATTCGATTTTGAGCGAGCCGTTTTTCATACCCTCAACAATCTTTTCGTATTGATTGTTGACACCGGGCATAAGAAGGTCGTTACCCGAAATTACCTGATTAACAGGATTTGTGCCAGCAAACCAATCGGTCATTACAAGTCCGTCGTATTTCCATTCGTCGCGAAGAATATCGTGAACAAGTTCGCGGTTTTCCGACGAGTACGAACCGTTGATAAAGTTGTACGAAGTCATTACAGTCCAAGGATTTGACTCGCGTATTGCAATTTGAAACTGACGCAGATAAATTTCGCGCAAAGCACGTTGTGTAATACGGGCATCGTTGTTCATACGGTTGGTTTCCTGACTGTTGCCAGCAAAGTGCTTAATGGAAGTGCCCACGCCGAGACTTTGAATACCGTTGATAAGTGCGCTTGCGGTTTTGCCGGCAAGCACAGGGTCTTCGCTGTAATACTCGTAGTTTCTACCGCACAAAGGGTTGCGGTGAATATTTGCACCCGGCGAAAGAATAACATCAACGCCATATTCAAGTACCTCATTTCCAATTGATTCGCCTACTTCTTTTACAAGTTCGGTGTTCCAAGTAGACGATAGGGTAGTGGCGATAGGAAATGCCGTGCAATAGTAAGTGTTTTCGTCGTTGTCGCGCTTAGGTTTTATTCTCAAACCTGCGGGACCGTCGGCAAGCACTATTGACGGAATGCCCAACCGAGGAATAGCACGTGTGATACCTGCCGCGCCGGGTACTTTTTGTTCGGTGCTTCCAACAAACGAAGTTTTTTCTTGGCTTGGATCCATACCTGCGCCAATAAGCATAAGAGCCTTCTCTTCGATGGTCATAGCCGCAATCACCTCGTCGATAGAGGCTGTTCCGAGTTGCGGTGGTGTTTGGTTGCAACTGCTTGATGCAGTGAGTATTGCCGCAGATAGTGTGGACATAATAATTGATTTGTTCATATTATTAGATGTGTTTAAGATAAATTGCTGATTATTTGGTGATTAAAAATGCAAACGAGAATTTTTTGTCCCCGCTGATAAGTACGCCTTTGTATAGACCTTGCGGAAGCGTTATCTTGATGGTTTCCTGAGGATTATCAATGGTTTGCATTATATTGCCCATATTATTGCAAATTATTATTTCTGAATCTGTAAGATATTCTGAATCAAAGTTTTCGAGCGAAATTGTAACTGTTTCACCCTCTTTTGCCAACGAGGGATAAATTTTCACCTTGTTTAATGCTGTCGGCTTTTTCTTTTTGGAGATTTCGGGTTCGGTTTGTTCTTCTTCGTCTTCTTGTGTATCAGGTTCTTCAATGTTGATATCTTGATATTCAACATATATTTCCACATCATAGTCAAACATTGAAAAAGAGTAGTTTATGTTTTCGGTTGGAT
>JAEEGJ010016357.1_pt1 | contig 17047 bp, 15 predicted proteins | sample 8958761 | NCBI WGS metagenome assembly JAEEGJ01 (sample SAMN16246546, study PRJNA631951) | gut metagenome | biome: gut microbiome; feature: rumen; material: RS-attached | host: Bos | place: Iran: Karaj | collected 2018-10 | reverse complement strand
TGAATATGTTCGGGGATAAATTATATCAGGAATATGCCAACCAGATTACGGAACATGGTGACCTTGGGCTTGCACAGCAGCTTTTTGAAGCTATGAAGCGTGATTTCGGTTCTAAGGTGAAGGTAGATGACAGTAGAGCTTGAGGGCTGTGTTGACAGCATAGTATTCAGAAATGAAGAGAACGGATATACGGTTTTTGAACTTGCCACAAAAGGCAGTGCGGAAGTGCTGACATGTGTGGGAAGTTTTTCGTATATTAGTGAGGGTGAATACTATAAGCTCGTATGTGGTGAAAACCAGCACAATGTATACGGTAAACAGTACAAGGTGCTTTCATATACTTCCATAGAGCCTGAGGATGCTGAGGCTATGGAAAGATATCTGGGCTCGGGTGCTGTCAAAGGTGTTGGGAAAGCACTGGCTGCCAGGATAGTAAAGCAGTTTGGCGACGATACATTCAGGGTTATCGAGGAAGAGCCCGAAAGGCTGGCTGATATCAAAGGCATCAGCGAGCGTATGGCCAGGAGCATCAGTGAAAATTTTTATGATAAGCGGGAAATGAGAAATGCCATGATGTTCCTGCAGAAATACGGCATTTCTTCAACTCTTTCCGTAAAGATTTATAAGCAATACGGTGCCGGATTGTATCAGGTACTCAGGACCAATCCTTACAGGCTGGCAGAGGAGATAAAAGGCGTCGGATTTAAGACTGCGGATGATATCGCTATGCGCGGGGAGCTGAGGATAAATCCGGAGTTTAGGATCAGAGCGGGTATGCTGTATATCCTGAACGAAAATATCGGCATGGGTCATACGTATTTACCTGAGAATGAGTTCAAAACCCAGATGTTAAATACCATCGGGGCAAGTGAAGAAGATTATAACAACGTTTTAGACGGATTAAAGATAGAGAGAAAGATAATATGTACACCGGAAGGACACTGTTATCTGGCACCCTATTACTATATGGAACTGGCAGTAGCCAGGATGCTGCTGGATCTTGATATAAAGCATCGGGTGGATGAGAGAAAACTCCTGGCAGCGCTCGAAAAACAGGAAAAAGATCTCGGTGTGGAGCTGGACGATATACAGAGAGACGCTATAAAGACTGCTGCCGAAAATGGAGTAATGGTGCTTACCGGCGGACCCGGTACGGGAAAAACCACTACCATAAAGGCTATTATAGGTTATTTTGAAGCCCGGGGGATGGATATACTTCTGGCTGCACCTACGGGCAGGGCTGCCAAAAGGATGAAGGAAACCACGGGCAGGGATGCTTTTACCATACATCGTATGCTGCAGATGAAGGGCGATGTTGAGGATAACGGCGATTCTTTTGGGCAGAAAAGCAATTTTGAAAGAAATGAAAATAACCCTTTAGAGGCAGATGTTATCATTATCGACGAAATGTCCATGGTGGATATTGCGCTGATGAATGCGCTGCTCAAGGCAACGGCACAGGGTACCAGGCTCATCATGGTCGGGGATGTTGACCAGCTGCCGCCGGTAGGCGCGGGAAATGTACTGAAGGATATCATTGCATCGAACCGGTTTACGGTGGTTTGTCTTACAAAGATTTTCCGACAGGCAGCATTAAGCGATATAGTTGTTAACGCACATAAGATAAATAAGGGGCAGGATATAGAGCTGAATAATCAGAGCAAGGACTTCTTATATATAAGAAGGGATACTGCTAACGAGATCATGGGAGTGGTTGTGGCTCTGGTGAGGGATAAACTGCCCGGATATGTTAAGGCGTCACCTTTTGATATACAGGTGCTTACTCCGACTAGGAAAGGCGACCTGGGTGTGGAGAAATTGAACAAGGTACTTCAGGAATATCTGAACCCGCCCGATCCCAAAAAGAAGGAAAAGGTTTACGGTGATTTTGTATTCCGCGAAGGCGATAAGGTGATGCAGATCAAAAATAATTACCAGCTGGAGTGGGAGTCGCGGAATGCAAAAGGATTTTTGAGGGACTCGGGCTCCGGGATATTTAACGGTGACTGCGGTGTGATCAAGAGGATAAATACTTTTTCCGAGGAGCTGGAAATAGTATTTGACGACGATAAACTGGTGTATTATCCTTATTCTTTACTGGAGGACCTGGAGCTGGCTTATTGTATTACGGTGCATAAGTCCCAGGGAAGTGAGTATCCGGCGGTTGTACTACCTCTTTTTAACGGACCGAAACCGCTTTTTTACAGAAATTTGTTATATACCGCCGTGACAAGAGCACAGAAATGTGTTACTATAGTGGGCAGAAGCGAGATAGTTTCGGAAATGATACGAAATGAGAGAGAAAACCAGAGGTATTCAGGGTTGAAGGACCATCTGCTCAGCATGTAATATCGGAGACTGAATTGGGAAATATCTTGAAATATTTATATCCTGCACGATGTCCCGCCTGTCGGGAGATCATGGAGGATGACAGTATATTTATACATCCCGGATGCCGGGGAAAATTTAGCATTATCACTGAGCCGAGATGTTTTAAATGTGGCAGGACACTGCAGGAGGAAGATGGGGATATCTGTCCTGAGTGCCGAAAAAAGCATCACAGCTATGAATACGGGCTGTCATTGTTTAAATATAATGAGACGGCTCAGGCGGCTATGATTGATTATAAAAGCAATGGGATCAGGAGAAACGGTGATTTCTTTGCAGAGGAAGCGGTCAGGGTACTTGGCAGGCTCCTAAAGAGGATCAATCCCGAGGTATTGATACCGGTGCCTATATCCGAGCAGAGACTGCATGAGAGAGGCTTTAACCAGTCGGAGTATCTGGCTAAGGCTATAGGAGATGCACTGGGACTGCCGGTGGACAGTGATGTGCTCTTTAGGAAAAAGGGAAAAAAAGATCAAAAGAAGCTGTCCGGCAGCGAACGAATGAAGAATACTGCTGACTGCTTTTGGACTGTGGATGACATGCCGTACAAGAGGATATGTATGGTGGATGATGTTTATACCACAGGCAGCACTATAGACGGATGTGCAAAGATTTTAAAGGCACATGGCGCAAGAGAAGTTGGATTTCTTGTGATTTTTGCAGGAGAAATGATATAAGGTTTTATAGAGAAACGGAGGGTATATTATGGAGCTGAGGACCTGTAGAATGTGTGGAAAACTGTATAGTTATATCGGGAAGATGACTCCGTTTTGCCCGAAGTGCATGAAGGAACTTGAGGAAAAGTTTGATATCTGTAAGAAATATATCAAGGAGAATCCCGGTGCAAATATTCAGGTGGTTTCGGAGAATACCGGGGTATCCGTAAAGATGATAAAGCAGTGGGTAAGAGAAGAGAGATTGTCATTTTCTGATAAATCACTGGTGGGTATTGAGTGTGAGTCCTGCGGAGCCAATATTCTTATGGGCAGGTTCTGTGCACAGTGCAAGCAGAAACTTGCAGGCGGCCTGGCAGATTCTGTGAGAAAACCGGAGAGACCTGGACCACAGCCGACTCAGAAAACCGGCGGAAGAATGCGTTTCCTTGATGAATAAGTTTTGTTAAAAGGGAGGTTCGGAATGAAAACATTGTTGATTATTGATGATTCACCCTTTATAGCGATGGAGATAAAAAACATAGTTTCGGAGAGAGGCTATGAGGTTGTAGGTCATTCCAGAAACGGTGAGGACGGTATAAGGAAATATGACGAATTAAGACCTGATTATGTCACTATAGATATCATTATGCCCGGTATTGACGGCATAGAGACCGCCCAAAAGATCAGGAAGATAGATGCTAATGCAAAGATAGTGATGCTGAGTTCTCTGTGTGATGAGGAAACCATGAAGGAACTCGAGGCGGCTGATCTTAAGAATATTGTTGAAAAGCCGATAGATACCAATGCACTCATGGGAGTGCTTGATTCTATATAATTAAAAAACATGAAAGCGAGGAAAAGGAAAATGGGTGAAAAGCGTCCCGAGACAATGAAGAGGATCAATACTCCCGAACTGGCAAATGCTTTTATCGAGGAGCAGGTAGCGGCCATCAAGGCTCAGGTAGGACAGGAAAAGGTACTGCTTGCGCTTTCGGGCGGAGTTGATTCGTCAGTAGTAGCAGCTCTTCTTATCAAAGCGATAGGCAGACAGCTGGTATGTGTACATGTAAACCATGGTTTGCTGAGAAAAGGTGAGCCTGAACAGGTTATTGAGGTTTTCGGGAAGCAGCTTAATGCCAACCTTATTTATGTAGATGCTACGGATCGTTTTCTTGACAAGCTTGCAGGAGTTTCAGATCCCGAGAAGAAGAGAAAGATCATCGGCGGCGAGTTTATAGAGGTATTTGCTGAGGAAGCAAAGAAGCAGGAGGGTATCAAGTTCCTTGCTCAGGGTACTATTTATCCCGATATTCTGGAGTCTGACGGTGTAAAGGCCCATCATAATGTTGGAGGACTTCCCGAAGAGCTTAATTTTGAACTGGTTGAGCCTGTAAAGTTCCTTTACAAGGATGAGGTACGTGTAGTAGGAAAGCAGCTGGGTCTGCCTGATCAGATGGTTTACCGTCAGCCCTTCCCCGGCCCCGGACTTGGTGTTCGCTGTGTAGGTGCTATCACACGTGACAGACTTGAGGCAGTACGTGAGTCAGATGCTATTTTACGCGAAGAGTTTGCTATAGCAGGTCTTGAGGGCAAGGTATGGCAGTACTTTACAGTAGTACCTCCTTTTACATCCACAGGTATCAAGAACGGAAAGCGTACAGATGACTGGATGGTTATAATCCGTGCCGTTAACTCTATCGATGCTACCAGTGCTACCATAGAGGAAGTACCTTATGCAGTGCTTAACAAGATAGTTAAGAGGATCATTACCGAGGTTAAGGGTGTAAACAGAGTGGCCTACGACTTAAGTCCCAAGCCTGTAGCAACAATAGAATTTGAGTAATATTTCGCATATGTAAGTATTAATAAGAAAGCATCCCTACGGGTGTCGCTTTTTAGGGATATCTTACAAAAATGAAATAAATATAAAAAATCATTAAAAATTACTTGCATTTGAAAAAAAATTGTGCTATATTAGACGAGTATTTTGGGATTGAGATATAGTCCCATGAAAGAAATGCCGTAAAGACGGCAAATAATACTTCTAATGGAGGGAAATAACATGAAGAAAAGTAACATCATCAAAGCTTTAGCTATGCTGTTAGTTCTTGTTATGGTTATCGGCTCAGTACCTGTAAGCGCTGCAAAGAAAGTTACAGCTAATTCAAAGAAGGCTGTTGAGAAGGCACTTAAGGCTGAGAAGGCTGCAACCGTTACTTTCAAGACAGATGCAACCGGTAAGATCGTTATCCACTCACAGGAAAACAGTGCAAACAAGAAACTTGTTGTAGATGCTCCTAATGCTGACATCGTTAACTATGCAAGCTTCAAGAGCGTTAATGTTAAGGCTTGTAAGTCTTACACCGAGAAGGGTGAAGAGAATGTCCTTTACGTAAAGGATTCTAACGCTAAGGTCGAAGTTGCTAAGAACACTGCAGTAGCTAAGATCGTTGTTCAGACAAAGAAGGCTAACGTTACTGTTAAGTCAGGCGCTTCAGCTGTTGTAGTTGCTAAGAAGGCAAACGCTAAGGTTACTCTTAAGGCAGCTGATGCTTCTATGGTTGGTGTTTCAATCGCTAAGAAGGCAAACCTTACCGTTAAGGGTGGCAGCACAGCATTTGTAGCTATCGAGAACAAGGCTGAGGACAGCAAGGTTACAGCTTCTATCCCGATCATGCTTGAGGCTGAGCAGGATATGGACATCGTTATGAATAAGGGTTCTGAAGGCTCAATAATCGACAAGGCTAACGATGCTATCGATGTTGATGTTGCAAATAAGAGTGAAGAGCCTGTTGTCGTTTTAGTTGGTGGTGAACTTCCTACAACTAATCCTGATGATGCTTCTACAGCAGCTATCAAGGTTGAGGGTGTTAATTAATCCTAATCAATTCAAAAAATCAATGGAGTCCGAACAGGGCTCCATTTTTTTGCGTCCAAAAACTTCTTGAAAAAAACTCTTGTTTGGTTTATAATCTGTCTTGATATTTGTGTTTACAGAAAGGGGATTTTCCCTATGGAAGAAAATAAAATAAAGACTTTTGAAAAGAAGATAAGGATATTGTTTATCATAAGAATCTGTCTTTGGCTGGTATGTGCGTTTGGGTTTGCCTATTGGATATACTGGTCCTTTGAATCGTATAATTATATAAATGAAACCGATTATCATGAGTATGCAACCTTTTTCCGCCCGTATTTCAGGACCGGTATTATGATCTCTGTAGGCAGTATCACGATCAGTCTTATATTGAGACTTATAAGCGATATGACCAAGAGAAGCATGAAGGATGAAATGTATAAGGTGCATTAAGTATTACTATAAGATATCAAAGGGGAAAAATTATGGACTATATCTTGGAAACCAGGCAGCTTACCAAAAAATTCGGTAATAAGCTGGCTGTTGATCATGTGGATATGCACATTAGAAAAGGCGACATATATGGCCTTATAGGAAAAAACGGTGCCGGAAAGACCACTATTATGAGGATGATGCTTTCACTTGCATTCCCTACCAGCGGCGAGATTTATATGTTTGGAAAGCCTATAACAGGGACTTCCGATGTTAAGGTAGGTTCACTGATAGAGGCTCCCGGTATTTTCAAAAGCTACTCGGCTTATGACAATCTTAAGGCATTTTGTGTGCTTTACGGGATTGATGATGCTGTTATCGAGCCCATACTTCGTATAGTGGGCCTGGCTGATACAGGGAAAAAGAAGGCGGGTCAGTTTTCACTCGGTATGAAGCAGCGTCTGGGCATAGCTATAGCTCTTTTGGCTGAGCCTGAGATCATAATCCTGGATGAGCCTGTAAACGGTCTTGATCCTGCAGGTATCAAGGATGTGCGTGACCTGGTTATAAAGCTTAACCAAGAGAAGGGAGTAACATTTGTTATATCGAGCCACCTGCTTGATGAGCTCTCAAAGATGGTTACAAAGTACGGTATCATCAATAACGGCTGCCTGCTCGAGGAGTTGGATGCTGCTGAGCTGGAGAGACGCGGAAGCCATCAGATAGTTATTACGGTTTCGGATCCGTTAAAGTCTGCAAATCTTCTTTCCGGTTCAGGTATGATACCTCCTCAGAATATCTGCATCGCCGGCAATCAGCTGCTGATTAATGCTAATTTCCAGGACAGCGCCCGCTTTAACAAGCTGCTGGTTGATAATGATATCTGGGTAAGCTCATTGGAGCTTAAGTCAGAAGGCGTTGAACAATATTATATGCATGCGATGGGGGATATGAGATGAGACAGCTGATAGCATTTGAATACAGAAAACTCATACGCAGCAAGGCAATATATATTTGTATGATAGTTATGGCTGCATTGAGTATTGCCGGGATATTTATTACTAAGGCTTCAATGGATTTTATTAACAGCAGTTTCGGCGGTTCCATGATCGGTGATCTGGATGGGGTTGACATGTTTAACTACTCGGGTCTTAAATACCTGGTATCGGCATGTTCGAGCTCCAATATCACCATACTGTTCGCAATATTTGTAACTATATTCGTATGTGGTGATTTTACAGAGGGAACCATAAAAAATATCGTAGCCAGGGGTTTTTCAAGAGAAAAGGTTTTCTTTGCGAAGAGCATGGTTATATGTACCGGGACGATAGTTTTCGGTCTGGTAGCCATGCTGGTAGGATTTGTTTCCGGAACTATTGCTTTTGGTGCCGGAACCGGCTTTGACGGCGAATTTGTACTGAACCTGCTGGTGCAGTTACTGGCGCTTATCGCTTACACCATGATGAATGTGCTGCTTGGTGTGTTGTTCGGAAAGCTTGGCGGAGCACTTACATTGGGTATTATAATCCCGTTGGTGTTCCCTCTGCTTATACAGCTTTTAGACCTTGCCGTGATGCTGATGTCTGATAAGCCTGCTGAGGCAACCCAGGACTTTTTCTCACGATTCACTATATCCAGCAATCTTTCAAAGATTTCAGCTATCAGTGTTGATGGGACAGATCTGGTGTTCGCCGCTGTGATATTTGCAGTGTATATTTTATTATTTACATTACTGGGTATATTGTCTATCAGACGTAAGGAAGTTTAATTGTTTTAGAAGTAATGCATATAGCGAGATAAAAGACATAATAATATAGAAAAAATACCGGTAGAAGAACGTAAATCGAACTTCTACCGGTTTGTATTTACTTATAAACGAATGCCCGTGATGGGAATGTCACCCATTATTTAGACGGATCATTCTCGTATCTGTAATGCTCTACCCAGTGCATATCGGGTGGAGTCTTAAGAGCAGCCTTGGCATAGATTTTGTCCTTATGGACATATCTGAATCTGTCAGGGTCAAAGTCGGGATCTGTCGGATCGTCTATATCGTTATCCCAGTATCTTGCATCGTGGGAGCCGTTTCTGTTATCGCCCATACAGAAATAACAATCCTCTGGTACATAATACGGACCAAAGTTACCCTTGGGTTTGTTCCTGAGATATGGCTCATCAAGCGGTACGGTTGAATCGTTGATATAGACCAGGCCATCTTTAATTTCTACTTTTTCGCCCGGGAGGCCGATTATTCTTTTTACATAGACATCACTGTTTTGGTGGTATTGTGCAGTCTTGTCACCTAAGTCGGGGTCTTTACAGTAAGTAAGCTCGGGATCGATCTCATAGAGCTCTTTGTAACTCATGGGATATTCAAAGAATATCACATCCCCTCGATCGGGATCTGAGAACAGGTATGCCAGTCTGTTACCTATGACATGGTCATCCTTTTTCAGTGCCGGCATCATGGAACCGGATACTATCTCGGCTTTCATGATGATGACTTCGGTGATAAGTAATGCCAGCCCGAAAGCAATGACTATGATTATTGCCCAGCTGATTATTTCTTTCTTCCAATTAATCGGTTTTTTCTCTTTTTTGTCCTTTGAATCGTCCTTTAAAGGTGCGGGACTTTCATTCAGATTTGTACTTTCGTTTTCCATAATAAAACATAGTCCTTTCACGGACAATCCATAATATGAACTCTGTGATCATCCGTATAAATAGGTAAGATAAATCTCACCAAATACCTATTATACTATAAAAATATGTCTTTATCAAGTGAAATCACATAAAAACGTATTGTGGCCGTATTCGGAGGTGGCTTTGAAATATTCATATGCGGCGTTAGCCTTATTTTCATCTGCATACAGGCCGAAAACGGAAGGGCCTGAGCCGCTCATTAGGGAACCGTCTGCTCCAAATTCCAGCATCTTTGTTTTTATATCTGCGATACACGGGTGGAGCTTTATGGTGACATCTTCTAAGACATTACCCAGATTATCACAGAGATTCTTTAGCGAACCGTCCTCCAGTGCCTTTATACAGGCATCTATATCAGGATGCTTCGTATTTTCGTCAAGCACCAGGTTGGTATAGACATCCTTTGTGGATACGCTGACGGAGGGCTTGACTATGAGGACCTTTGCTTTGGGCGGGGCCGGGAGAGGGGTGAGGACATCTCCGATACCCTCTGCCAGAGCAGTATTACCCATAAGACAGTAGGGAACATCAGCTCCTAGCTTTACACCCATTTCGGCTAACTCCTTATCGGAAAGTTTGGTCCCAAAGAGTGCATCCATAGCTTTTAAAGCAGCTGCAGCATTCCCGCTCCCGCCTGCCATACCCGCAGCTACGGGGATATGCTTACTTACGGTGCAGTAAATACCTGATGAGATATGCATAGTGTCCATGAACAGCCTGATAGCCTGGTAGACGATATTTTTCTCGTTCACAGGCAGATATGGGAGATTGGTCTTTAATATAATCTTGTTATCCTTGCGTTTCTCAAAAGACAGATTGTCGTTTAAGGTTATGGTCTGCATGATCATTTTCAGTGTATGATATCCGTTCGGCAGTGTACCGAGCACATCAAGTCCGAGATTGATCTTTGCGTAGGATTTTATTGAAATGCGATTCATGATCTGTGGTCCCTTCGTAGTTTTTTAAAACTTCTCTATATATTTTCGTGGTTTTCCATGAGTTTGTCAAGAGGTTGATTTTGATTGATAAGTATGGTATTATGGCTATATACAAAGTCACAAGATTCTTCGTTTCACTCAGAATGACAAAACTAAGAAGATAAAGGAGCAACCATGAAAAACGAACTTACCAAGAGTGATATAAAAAAAATAGAAGAGGAAATAGAGTACCGTAAACTTGTAGTACGTAAAGAAGCTATTGAGGCTGTAAAGGAGGCCAGAGCTCACGGCGATCTGAGCGAAAACTTTGAATATCACGCCGCAAAAAAGGACAAAAACCAGAATGAAAGCCGTATCAGATACCTGGAGAGGATGGTAAAGACAGCAGAGATAGTGGATGATACCTCTAAGGATGATGAGGTAGGCATCAATAATACGGTTACGCTGTATTTTGAGGATGATGACGAGACCGATGAGTTCAGACTTGTTACATCTATCCGCGGTAATATCATGAAAAATATGATAAGTATTGAGTCACCCTTAGGCAGAGCCATCCTTGGCAAAAAAGAGGGCGAAAGGGTATACGTGGAGAGCGAGACCGGAGCAGGTTATTATGTGGTTATCAAAAAGCTTATAAACACAAACGATGACAGCCAGGACAAAATCCAAAGTTTTTAAACCAATGTCAAAATGATTACATAACATACAAAAAAGAAGAAGGCGGTGTTAACCAACCTTCTTCTTTTTTGACACTTATCATGTCAATAAGTAGTATAGGAGAGAAACGATATGGTGTTTGGTAATCGCTTTATTCATTGTTACCATTTTTGAATAGATCAGGGAGATCTTCGGGATCGATACCCTCGGGTAATAAACTGCTTATATCAAAATCCTCCGGTAACTTGCTTGAGTCGAATCCGTCTCCGAAGAAATAATTGAAAGCATCATCATTCCCTCTGCCGTTGTCGTCAGGAGCATCGTTCTTTGATTCATCCTGCTTGGGCTCATCCTTCTTGGGGGCTGCTGCATCTTTATCAGGAGTATCCTTCTTAGTATCATTATTCTCTGTAGAAGGAACAGACGACTCGGCAGGACGGTTCCCTAAGGTAACATCAATTTTCTTCTCGACAAATTCACCGTCCTCACGTCTTTGGATGGTAACGGTAACGGTTGTACCGGCTCTGATAGCCTGGACTTTTTCTACAACGCTCTGATTATCTTTTACTTCAAAATCGTCAATGGCTGTGATAATATCACCCATGAGTAAACCGGCCTTTTCAGCAGCGCTGTCTTTTTCGATGGATGAAATATAAACACCGAGAGGCCAATTGTATTTGTCAGCCATGTCCTGTGTAACAGTGGCTACAATGACACCCATATATCCCTGCTCATCTTTTGAAAGGGTTTCACGCGACATAAATTCGTTCAGGATATCCTGAGCACGTGAGATGGGGATTGCATAACCCATACCTTCTACATCACTGCCACCGATCTTGGCATTGTTGATACCGATTACTTCACCCTTGATATTTAACAGGGCTCCGCCGCTGTTACCGGGGTTAATAGCTGCATCTGTCTGGAGCAGACCGGTATATTTTTGCCTGTCAATGGTAATCTCTCTGTCTTTTCCACTGATATATCCGACTGTTACCGACTGTCCGTAACCTAATGCATTACCTATGGCAATGGCCATCTCGCCAACCTTTGTATCATCGGAATTGCCGACTGTGGCTACCGATATGGCATTGAGAGTTTCCTGTGAAAGATCGGTCAGGTCTACGGAAAGTACTGCGAGGTCGGATACTTCGTCCTTACCCTTGATCTTGGCGGGAGCAGTAGTACCGTCGATAAATTTAACCTTGATATCCTTTGTAGAGGCTACTACGTGGTTGTTGGTTGCTACCATGAGCTCCTTATCATTCTTTTCAAGGATGATACCTGAGCCGGCGGTAGGAGTATCGTAAGGTCCGTACCAGTAATTATATGACTGTGTGATGCAATCGATCGCTACGATTGCTGACATGTTTTTCTCAACAACGGATGAAACATCGGTGCCGGTGAAGGTAGCTGAATCTATGACGCTGGTTGAAGGAACCTGAGTGCCTTCTGCAGGATCGAGATTGAGATGAGCATCATTCTTTGTTTCACTTGTTGTTACCTGAACCTGAGAAGTTCTGTTATTAAACAGATCAGGGTTCTGCTGTTTGTAAATATATGTTATAAGTATGAAAACGCCCGCTGCTATTGCGCCGAAAGCAACTGACATTGCAAGTCCTGTGAAAAACTTTGCAGCCTTGCTTTTTTCTTTCTTTTCCTGCGTCCTATGGGGAGCGGTGCCGGGATATATACTGTCCACCTGACTTACGAAACTTACCTGACCTGCGGGGTAAGGATTTGTCCTGTATTGAGGATTCTGCTGGCTGCCGTAGCCCTGACCTGTATTGTAAGCTCCGGGGTAACCTGATGGCTGGTATGCGCCGTTATACTGCGGAGAAGAGGTGCTATAGCCCGCAGGACCTGCCTGCTGGCCGGCCTGACCCTGGTAATTATATCCGGTGTTGGCATATGTGTTGCCGTATCCGGGATTCTGGTAATTTTGTCCGGGCTGTGCCTGATTTGCATATCCCTGATAATAGTTGGGATTAACCGGTGTGCCCTGAGCAAAAGGTGCTCCATACTGATAACCCTGACCAATCGGTCCGCCCTGATAGAAATTATATTTACTGTAGGGGTCTGCTGCAGCTTCTGTCTGCTGAGTACCGGTGGTATCTGCTGTAGATGCCTGTGCGGTGTCAGTACTATTTGCAGAAACGGTATCCTGCGTAGTCTCGGCTTGTGTTTCAGTTTCGCCGGTTGTACTGTATGCTCCGTCAACTGTAGGATTTACAGTACTCTCCGGGGTATCTTCGGATTTATTTACTTCGTTATTTTCAATATTGATATCAGGATTATATTCTTCACTCATGATCTTGCCTCCTGTGAATTTGTATTTGAATTTAGCCTCGGGATAGGCCTTTTCCGTCGGCTCATGACTTTATTTTAGAATCGATTTGTGATGATATTGTGAAAAAAGAGAGAAGAAAGTGTTAAAACAGGACACAATTAAATCACATTTTTTTAACTTGTAAAAAAGAAGCAAATATTGTATTATGTAAAATGTTATGATGCCAAGGTCGAAAGACCAAAAGCCGTTCAAGCTTGTTTGCAACGAAGCAATCCGTGGCATCAAATATTTAGTAGTTATAAAAAAACGGAGTATCATGATAAAAGATAATCAGAAAACAATAAACCACCTGTTTATCATTATCGATGCGATTTTGATAGTCGGTGCATATTTTCTGGCATATCCGTTAAGATTCCGTGTGCTTTCTTCGTTTGGACCGTTTGCCCTGCAAAAAGGAGAAGGCTTCCTGAAATTTTCGGAGTATGCACAGAACATAATATTCCTGCTGCCGGGATATCTGATAATCTACAATATGTGCGGCCTGTACAAACCCAAACGCGGGCACAGCCGTATAAGAGTTATCGGAAACCTGCTTGAAGCCAACGTTTTAGGAATATTCTATTTTGCGTTCATTATATTCGTAATGAAGAAATCCGATATTTCCCGTTCGTTTTACGGTATATTCGGAGCATTAAACCTTACCTTCGGACTGGGACTGAGGCTGGTCAGCGGCAAAATACTCAGGGCCTTCAGGAAAAAAGGGAAAAATCTGAAGCATGTACTGCTTGTAGGCTACAGCCGTGCAGCCGAAGGCTTTATAGACAGGGTAAAGCAGAATCCCGAATGGGGGTACTGGATCCACGGAATACTTGATGATAACCTGGTGCTCGATACCGATTATAAGGGTGTGAAAGTAACCGGTGCGGTACTGGACCTGGAGGATATCATAAACGAAAATGATTATGATGAAATAGTTATTACCCTGAGTCTTGATGAATATGAGAAATTTGAAGATATAGTAAATATCTGTGAAAAATCCGGCGTACATACCAAGTTTGTACCCGACTACAACAATATGGTATCCACTGTGCCGTATATCGAAGATCTGTATGGATTACCGGTTATTAATATAAGAAACGTTCCTTTAACCAATACCTCAAATCTCTTTATTAAAAGAGCTATGGATATAATTATAGGAAGCATAGCACTGATAATTTCATTGATCCCGATGATTATAATCGGCATAATCATTAAGTGCACATCAAAAGGACCGGCGTTGTTCTCGCAGATACGTGTGGGAAAACACGGAAAAGAGTTTAAGATGTTTAAATTCAGGTCCATGTATCTCGAAGATCCCGAGAAGGAAAAGGAAGAGTGGACTACGAGAGGCGATAAGAGAGTAACACCTATCGGCAGGTTTATCAGAAAGACCAGCCTGGATGAGCTTCCGCAGCTTTTTAATGTGCTCGGAGGCAGTATGAGTCTGGTAGGACCGAGACCTGAGCGCCCTCAGTTTGTAGAAAAATTTAAGGAAGAAGTACCGAGATACATGATTAAGCATCAGGTGCGTCCCGGTATGACAGGATGGGCCCAGATAAACGGTCTGAGAGGCGATACATCTATAAGGAAGCGTATAGAATACGACCTGTATTATATCGAAAACTGGTCAGTGGGCCTCGATATCAAGATCCTGTTCCTAACGATATTTAAAGGATTCATAAACAAGAATGCGTATTAGTCATAAGGTGGTAAAATGAGTGATAAAGACGATACAATCATAAAAGATGACAACAATAACGATTACGAAAATGTATGCTATATCTGCCGCAGATCGGAGTCCCAGGTTGGCAAGATGCTGAAAATGCTTGACAATATGTACATCTGCCCTGACTGTATGCAGCGTACCTTTGATCTGATGAACAGTTCGGCAGGATTCTCTAACCCTGTAGTAAAGCCTAAGCAGGACAAGAAGGAGACCGATGAGAAGTCGGATAAGCCTGAGAAGAACGATAATCAGAGTCAAAACGGAAATCAGACAAACGGTGTACCTCCGATACTCAATCTCGGATCGGGTTTCCTTAATCTTGACAACCTGATCATGCCCGGTTTTTTCAATGCTGATACCGGTATACCAAAGAGCCAGCGTGTAAAGAAAGCAAAGCCTGAAAAAAAGGCGGGAGCAGAAAATGAGGTACCTGCAGTACTTGATTTCAAAAAACTGCCGCCCCCTCACAAGATCAAGGAACAGCTTGATGAGTATGTGATCGGACAGGAAAGAGCTAAGAAAATAATATCAGTAGCTGTATATAACCACTATAAGCGTGTGACCAAGGATGCTGAGGGCAGCATAGAGATAGGAAAGTCAAATATGCTGATGATAGGACCTACCGGATGCGGAAAGACCTATCTGGTGCAGACACTGGCAAGACTGCTTAATGTGCCTTTGGCTATAACCGACGCAACATCGCTTACCGAAGCAGGCTATATCGGAGACGATGTAGAGAGCGTATTGTCAAAGCTGCTTAAAGCTGCGGATAATGATGTGGACAGAGCCGAGACAGGCATTGTTTTCATAGACGAGATAGATAAGATAGCAAAGAAAAGAAATGTCACCAACAGGGATGTAAGCGGAGAATCCGTGCAACAGGGCCTTCTTAAGCTCCTGGAGGGTGCGGATGTTGAGGTGCCCGTAGGCGCTACCAGCAAAAACGCCATGGTTCCCATGACTACAATAAACACCAAAAATATCCTGTTTATCTGTGGCGGTGCATTCCCTGATTTAGAGGAGATCATAAAAAAGAGACTGTCAAAGAATACGCTTATCGGTTTTAACAATGACCTGAAGGACAAGTTTGACAATGATCCCGATCTCCTGGCAAAGGTAAATAATGAGGACTTAAGAGAATTCGGTCTTATCCCGGAGTTTATCGGACGACTTCCTGTGGTTTACACCTTGCGCGGATTAGATGCAGAGATGCTCGTAAAGATCATGAAAGAACCTAAAAATGCCATCTTAAAGCAGTATCAGAGGCTGCTCGAGCTGGATGAGGTTGACCTGCAGTTTGATGATGACGCATTGCTTGCCATAGCTGAAAAGGCTTTGGAAAAGAAGACCGGAGCCAGAGGACTTCGTTCTATCATTGAAGACTTTATGCTGGATATCATGTATGAGATACCTAAGGATCCGACCATTGGCAGGGTATTTATCACCAAGGAATATATTGACGGCAAGGGCGGACCGAGGATCGTCCTGAGAGGCTGAGCCTTTTATAAGGTTAATGGAAATACAAAAATAAAAGCAGGAAAGAGTTGAACCTGCTTTTATTTTTTTACATAAAAAGCTATAAAAAAGAGAACAAATGATCGTATTTATTAGAAAATCTATTGCATATTTTGTGGAAATCTATTATAATAATACAGTATGTTGTATCGCAGCCCCAAAGTGTTCTCGAGGGTGCGATGACGCATAATGATCATTATCAGGGGAGAATCATGGAAACATACAGCGGAAATGAAATAGTCGTATTAAAGGGTCTGGAGGCAGTCAGAAAGCGTCCGGGCATGTATATAGGAAGTCTCGGGAGCCGCGGACTTCATCATCTGATCTGGGAAATACTCGATAACGGCATAGACGAGCATCTGGCAGGCTTTTGTAACGAGATAGAGATCGTACTCCAAAAGGATGGCGGAGTATCCATCACCGACCATGGACGAGGTGTACCTGTGGATATGCATCCTACAGAGCATATGCCGACAGCCCGAGTAGTATATACCATCCTACATGCAGGCGGAAAGTTTGGGAACACCGTATATAAGGTATCCGGCGGTCTGCACGGAGTGGGAGCATCTGTAGTAAATGCACTTTCCAGCCATATGATAGTGGAGATAAAGAGGGACGGAAAGGTCTATCGTGATGAGTATAAGGACGGCGGACATCCGGTAACGGAGCTTGACAGGGACGGATTGCTGCCAGTTGTGGGAAAATGCAGCAAATCGGATACAGGTACCAAGGTCACATTTTATCCGGATCCCACCATTTTTGAATCGGTAGAATTTAAACCGGAGATCATCGTTAAAAAACTAAAGGAAACGGCATATCTTAACAATGGCCTGAAGGTTACTTTCTCAGATC
>JAEEGJ010016356.1_pt1 | contig 17049 bp, 14 predicted proteins | sample 8958761 | NCBI WGS metagenome assembly JAEEGJ01 (sample SAMN16246546, study PRJNA631951) | gut metagenome | biome: gut microbiome; feature: rumen; material: RS-attached | host: Bos | place: Iran: Karaj | collected 2018-10 | reverse complement strand
AAGGCCGATGCCCTGATCTTCGACGGCATGCGATGGTTTCTGGAGACACGTGACTGCTACCCTTACAAGCCAAAGGTCAAGATCTACGAGTGCGACTGCGAGGTCGGCCCTTTCAGGGAGCTCTTGAAGAAGTTCGACACGAACAAGGTCATCTTCATGTCAAAGGATGATTCGGTGCTTGAGAATGTCAGGCAGGAGATCCTCAGGACCATAGATCCCTCAAAGGTGACACTCTACAGGAGCGGGGACTTCCTGGAGGTCATGGCCAGCGGCTATGACAAGGGAAGCGCCATTGACGCCCTTGCCCGGCACTACAGGATCGATGCCTCGCACATCATGGCCCTGGGTGACGATTACAACGACATCCCCATGCTCCAGAAGGCCGGCTACTCCGTTGCCATGGAGAACGCAGTTCCCGAGGTGAAGGCCGCAGCCAGATACATCACCGACACAAACAACAACGACGGTGTGGCCAAGGCAATCAAGAGATACGTCTTCGGGATTGAGTCTTAGTTCTTGAAACTGTGCACCGGGGCGGGTATACGTCCGCCACGGGAGATGAAGTCCTCACATGAATAAGGGTTGACCCTCATTACCGGGCCGCTTCCGAGAAGGCCACCGAACTCTGCGGTCTGTCCCTCGTCCTTACCCTCGACAGGAATGATCCTCACCGCGGTTGTCTTCTGGTTGATCATGCCTATGGCCATCTCATCGGCGATTATTCCCGAGATGGTGGACGCGCTTGTCTTTCCCGGAACAGCTATCATGTCCAGTCCCACGGAGCACACGCAGGTCATTGCCTCCAGCTTCTCCAAGGTCAGGCAGCCCTTGATGGCGGAGCTGATCATGCCGTGGTCCTCAGAGACAGGTATGAATGCACCTGAGAGGCCTCCGACATAGCTTGAGGCCATGATGCCGCCCTTCTTCACCGCATCGTTGAGAAGCGCAAGGGCAGCAGTCGTTCCCGGGGCTCCCACCATCTCAAGGCCCATGGACTCAAGGATCTCCGCGATCGAATCGCCCACCGCAGGTGTGGGTGCAAGTGAGAGATCGACAATGCCGTACGGGATCCCCAGCCTGCGCGATGCCTCCTGAGCCACAAGCTGGCCCAGTCTGGTGACCTTGAACGCGGTCTTCTTGATTGTGTCGCAGAGCTCGCCGAAGGGCCTTCCCTTAACGCTCTGGATGGCATGGTTTATGACTCCCGGGCCCGAGACACCTACGTTTATCACATCATCGGTCTCTGTCACCCCGTGAAATGCCCCTGCCATGAACGGGTTGTCATCAGGTGCGTTGCACAGAACCACCAGCTTTGCGCATCCTATGGAGTCCTGATCCGCGGTAAGGTGTGCCGTCTGCTTGATGATCTGGCCCATCAGCCTCACGGCGTCCATGTTGATTCCGGTCTTTGTGGAGCCCAGGTTCACGGAGGCGCACACACGTTCCGTCTGGCTAAGGGCATCCGGGATGGATCTGATAAGAAGCTCCTCGGATCTTGTCATTCCCTTGGCAGGCAGGGCGGAGAAACCTCCGAGGAAGTTCACGCCCACCTCTTTGGCAGCCTTGTCCAGGGTCCTTGCGATCCTCACATAATCGTCAGTGCTCTTACATGCGGAGGCTCCGATCAGGGCAATCGGAGTGACTGAGATGCGCTTGTTCACGATCGGGATGGCGTACTCGCGCTCTATGTCATGGCCTGTCTTGACTAGGTCCTTGGCAGTCTGTGTTATGCGCCTGTAGATGTTGTCACACAGTGTGCCCACATCATCGCTTATGCAGTCCAGAAGTGAGATTCCCAATGTGACAGTCCTCACATCAAGGTTCTCCTTCTCTATCATCTGGTTGGTCTCAATGACTTCGTTGATGTTTATCATAGTGCCCTCAGATCCTCTGCATGCTCTTGAAGATGTCCTCTCTCTGGAGCTTGATCATCACACCGATTCTCTTGCCCAGGTCCTCAAGCTCCTGGGCCAGGGTCAGGAACTCCCTGTTGGCCTGTGTGGCATCGACAATCATCATCATGTTGAAGTATCCACCCACAATCGACTGTGAGATGTCCTCTATGTTGACGTTGCACTCATAAAGGTATGTTGTGACGCGGGCGATGATACCGACCTGGTCCTTGCCCACCACTGTGATGATTGACTTGCTCTTTTCCATAGAAACACCTCACTTAAGGGAGATTTTAATCAGACATCATGATTATTGCAACAGCGACAGAAAGGCCTTTCTGTCAAGGGGGCTCTCCGCTGTCCCGTCGGAGAACCTGCCTGTGAGATTCGCCTCAAGGCTCTCGATGCATGTGTCCATGTCACTCTGCCTGGACCCGACGGTGCAGTATCCCAGGTCAATGAAACCTGTGATTCCCCTGTTGTCTGCAAATACATTTGGCAGGCAGAAGTCTCCGTGGGAGAGAACGGGGTCCTTGCAGTCCCCAGCCTCGGATCTGAACGGACAGTCTGAGATGTCAACAGCCCAGAGCATCCTCATGGCAGCGGCGGCGCTCTTGAGGAGCCTGCTTCTGTTATGCAGGATCTTCGGGTCACAGAGCATTCTGCCCTTGAGCCTGGTCATGAGTATGTAGGACAAGCCGTCCTTCTCAGAGTGATAAAGGACATCGGGGACCGGAAGCCTGCCTTTGAGCCAGAGCATGGCCTCAAGCTCGCGCCTTGACTGAGGGCCCTCCTTCTGGATCTTCAGCACGCAGGAGTCAAAGACAAGGACTCTGGCGCCGGAGCATCCGGTAGTCTCCGCAGGTATCTCGTCAAACAGGTCCGGCCTGTGCTTTATCGTCTCAATGATAGCCTGTCTTTGTCTCCATTCATTGATTCTTGCATCATTTCCGCTTAGCAGGACATCAGGAACGGTCTTTCCGTCAAACTCAAGAGGATGGGTGTAATGCGGATACTCCAACAGCCCTGTCTCAAAGCTCTCATCCTCGGCAGAGCCCTCGCGGAGGCTTCCGTCCAACAGCCTTATGACGCTGTCACACACCGTCATGGCCGCAAGCTCACCGCCTGTGAGGATGAAATCCCCTATGGAGATCTCCTCATCCACGTAAGCGCTGACCCTTGCGTCAAAGCCCTCATAGTGTCCGCAGACAAGGACCAGATGCTCCAGGGCGGCATACTCATGTGCCTTCCTCTGGTCGAAGCGTATTCCCTTCGGGGAGAGAAGGACAACACGGGAGTCCTTTTCTCTCACTGCATCTATGGCCTTTGAGACAGTGTCAACCCTCAGGACCATGCCCGGGCCTCCGCCATAAGGCGAGTCATCTATCTTTCGGAATGAGCCCTGGGCATAATCACGGATATCCACGACTTCCAGCTCAAGGCCGTTGTTCTTCCTGGCCTTGCCTATCACAGAGGATTTCCCGAAGCTCTCGAATGACTCCGGCGATACTGAGAGGACGGAGATGCGCATGACTCAAGTCTCCACGGAATCGGGAGCTTTGTCCACCACCTCAATCTCCTTGATCATGAACTCGTTTCCCTGCACAAGATAGGTGTTCAGGCTCCCGCAGTAAGGACATGTCTTGCCGTGCTGGACCGTAGGATACTCCTGTTTGCAGTCCTCGCAGAATGTGACCGCGGGAATGATCTCGATCTTTATCCCGCAGTCCTTGAGGACGGTCTCCTTCTTGACCGCCCAGTTCCAGCAGTCCTCGAAGAGATAAGGGATGACCGTGGAGACCTCGCCGAGCTGGATCGTCACGCTGCTTACGCGGCTCACCTTGTTCTCGGCGGCAATCTCATTCACTTCCTTGATGCAGTGGAACACCACCCCCAGCTCGTGCATCAGTCCTGGTCCTTGGGCCTTGTGAAGACAATCTTCGCGGCACGCTTGGCCATGTAAGGCAGAAGGGCTCCGAACTTCTTCTCGGCCACTGTCATCTTGCTGGCCTCAGGATGGTCGCGGTGGAGCGTGATGGCATCGAACTTGCACTTGGTGGTGCAGATTCCGCAGCCTATGCACCTGTTCTGGTCCACGATCGTGGCACCGCAGCCAAGGCACCTTGCGGTCTCCTTCCTGACCTGCTCCTCGGTGAGGATTCCCTTTGACTCCTTGAAGCCCTTGGGATCCACACCCTCGATCTCACCCTCCTCCTGTCGGCCGGCCGTGTCATAGCTGTCCACGAGGATGTCATCCTTGTTCAGCTCTATGAACTCCCTTCTGTTCTTTCCGATCGTCATGTGGCCGTGCTGGACATAGCGGTGCAGCGAGTCCGATGCCTCATGGCCTGCGGCAATGGCGTCTATGGCGAACTTCGGTCCGGTGTACACGTCACCGCCGACAAAGATGTCAGGCTCCGCGGTCTGGTATGTGAGCTTGTCAGCCACAGGACCGTTTCCGCGTCCGAACTCGACCTTGGTGCCCTTCAGGAGATCTCCCCACTGGATTGACTGGCCGATCGCGAATATGACCTTGCCTGCGGGGATCTCTATTGTCTGCTCCTCGTCATAGAGCGGTGAGAAGCGGTGGTTCTCATCAAACACGCGGGTGCACTTCTTGAAGACTATGGCACTGACCTTTCCGTCCTTTGTAAGGACCTCCTTCGGACCCCAGCCGAAGCGGATGTCGACGTTGTCCTCCCTTGCCTCGGCGACCTCAGCCTTTGTGGCAGGCATGATGTCCTCTGTCTCAAGGCAGAGCATTGTGACCTTGGCGGCCCCGCTTCTCGCGGAGACCCTGGCCGCGTCAATGGCGACGTTTCCTCCGCCTACAACAACGACCTCTGTCCCGGCCTCATATCTGAAGGCTCCGGTGTTGGCGGTCTTGAGGAACTCAACTGCGGTTGTGGTGCCTTCGGCATCCTCCCCAGGGATTCCCGGAAGACGTCCGCCCTGGCAGCCGATGGCCACGTAGAAGGCCTTGTATCCCTGCTCCCTGAGCTGTGCGATAGTCACATCACGGCCGACCTCGACGCCTGTCTTAATCTCGACGCCCATCTGGCGCATGACATCGATCTCGGCATCGATGATGTCCTTCTCAAGCTTGTATGACGGGATTCCGTATGTGAGCATTCCGCCGGGGCGCTCGTTCTTCTCGAACACTGTGGGATAGTAGCCCATCTGAGCCAGATAGAAGGCGCATGAGAGACCTGCGGGACCTCCTCCGATGATGGCGATCTTCTCCTGCCATCTGCCGCGGTTTGATGCCACTACGATCTCAGGAACGTAGCGTGTCTCCGCATTGAGGTCCTGCTGGGCGATGAACTTCTTGACGGCGTCGATTGAGACGGCCCTGTCGATCGTGCCTCTGGTGCAGGCATCCTCGCATCTCTTGTTGCAGACTCTTCCGCAGACAGCGGGGAACGGATTCTCCTTCTTGATCAGCGCAAGGGCATCCTTGTACTCGCCCTGGGCCGCCTTCTTCAGGTAGCCCTGGACCGCGATGTGCGCAGGACATGCTGTCTTACACGGCGATGTTCCGGTCGTGTGGCAGTTGATGCGGTTCTTGTCCCTGTAATCCTCATCCCACTTGTCCTTGCCCCACTTGCGTGCGTCAGGCATGATCTGCTTCGGATACTTAATCTCTGAGCCGTCAGCCTTGCAGAGCTTCTGGCCAAGCTTCAATGCCCCTGCCGGGCAGTACTCGACACACTGGCCGCACGCCACGCACTTTGTCTTGTCCACATGTGCCCTGTAGGCGCTTGCGCTCATGTTCGGGGTGTTGAACAGCTGGCTGGTCCTGAGTGCGTTGCAGATCTTGACGTTGCAGTTGCAGATGGCGAAGATCTTGTTCTCTCCGTCGATGTTCGTGATCTGATGGACAAAGCCGTTGTCCTCTGCCCTCTTGAGGATCTCCATTGCCTGCTCATAAGTGACATCGTAGCCGCGGCCTGTCTCACGGCAGTAATCGGCCATGTCACCCACGCCAATGCACCAGCCCTCGTAATCGTCTGCGCAGCCCTCATCCATCTTCTTGCGGCCGTAGCGGCAGGAGCAGATGGAGGCCCCGAGGTGTCCCTCGTACTTCTTGAGCCAGTAAGAGATGTGCTCTATGTCCGCGGTCTGGTTCTCCAGGCTGATCGCCTTCTCGACCGGGATGACGTGCATTCCTATTCCTGCTCCTCCTGGCGGGACCATGGCGGTAATGTGCTCCAGAGGCAGGAACGTCATGCGCTCGAAGAACATCGCCAGCTCAGGATGCCTGTCCATCAGGGCCTTGTTCATGTTGGTGTACTCCGCGGAGCCAGGGACAAAGAGAGGAACCCAGTAGTTGCGGTCCTCCTTGTTGTATGTCGTGCCGGGGATGGGGCCGTCCTTGGTGTACTTGTCACCGTAGTCGTACTCGAGCATTCCTATCTGTGCGAGCTTGAAGACAAGATCCTCAGCCTTCTCACCCATGCCCGCGGCCAGAGCCATCCTCATGACCTCCGCATGGGGATATTTCTTCCTGGTCTTCATCTGGTTCAGCAGGTCAAGGCATGCCTCGGACTCATCCTTGGGGAACTCATCCTCGAAGATGCAGGCAAAGCCCCAGTACTCGGGGTCCGTAGTCTTGATTCCCTTGATCTTCCCGGGGATCCTGTCCGTGACTCTTCTGACAAACTTCAGAAGTTTCGGGTTCGGGTTCTCATCGTGCATGTGCTTGGGCACGAACTTTGTACTCATCTCCGGCATTACCTAGCCTCCTTCCATTCCCTGACCTGGCTCTCAAGCCAGGCCGCGAATCTCTCTATTCCCTCTCCTGTCTTTGCACAGATAGGGATCACCTCTGCCTTGGGGTTTCTCATGTGTATGTACTTCTCGCAAAGATCCAGATCAAAGTCAAAATAAGGCATGACATCAATCTTGTTGATCAGAACAAGGTCACAGATGCTGAACATCAACGGATATTTCAGCGGTTTGTCGTGTCCTTCGGGCACCGAAAGGATCATGCAGTTCTTGCTTGACCCTGTGTCGAACTCAGCAGGGCACACCAGATTCCCTACATTCTCCAGGACCGCCAGGTCCACACTGCCCAGATCAAGGTTGTCCAGCCCCTGCCTTGTCATCTCGGCATCAAGGTGGCACATGCCGCCTGTGTGAAGCTGTATGGACTGCACCCCGGTTGCCTCAAGGATCTTGCGGGCATCCACATCAGAGTCGATGTCTGCCTCCATCACTGCAATATGCATCCTGTCTTTCAGCGCGTTGATTGTCTTAATCAGTGTTGTTGTCTTCCCGCTGCCCGGAGAGGACATCAGGTTCAGGAGGAAGACTCCCTTATCCCTGAGCTCCGAACGCAGCCTGTCGGCATCCCTGTCGTTATCCTCAAAGATGCTCTTCTTGATCTCTATGACACGTACCTGGTCCATCTCTGTCTTACCATGCCTTTGTTTGCTAAATACAAACAGTTTATTATAACAGTATGCAAGAAAAGCCTTCAACAGGTTTTTCGATTATCGTTTTTTCTTGAGCTCAAGGAAGAACGGAAGCGGGTCCGCAAAGCCCTCCGGGAAGGGCTGGTCCCTCCTGAAATCAGGGATCCAGAGTATCTCGTTGTCACTTGTCTCCTGGACAAAGCCGTCTATGCCAAGCTCGTCCACAAGATCCAGAAGCATGTCATATTCCGCCTTGCTTATCTTGGGGAATCCGGGGTCCTCCTTCGGCGGCACGAACTGGACCATCAGGGACAGGAGGCAGCAGTCATTGAGGTTGTCCGCATACCACTTGAGGAAGTCCACCGTGGCATTTATGCAGCCGGGGAACACAAGATGCCTGACCAGGGTGCCCTTAAGCCCGTGCTCCAGGTCCGTCACAGGATGACGGCGCCTGAGGAACCTCATCACAGGGACAATGGCCTTGGCGTAAGCGGAGAGCCCGCAGAAGCGCGATGCCACATCGCAGTCCAGGGTCTTCACGTCAATCAGGTACAGATCGATGTAAGGGTCTATCAGCCTCAGGGCCTCCACGCTCTCATAGCCTGAGGAGTTCCAGACAACCGGAAGCCCCAGTCCCCTGGCCTTGGCGTCTATGAGTGCGTTTATGATCGAGGGAATGTAATGCGTTCCTGTGACAAGATTGATTGATGCCGCCCCGAATGCCTGAAGCTCAAGCATCAGGTCCGCAAGCTCAGTCTCCGTCAGTGCCACCCCGTCCCAGCCTCTCTGGCTTATCTGATAGTTCTGGCAGTACTGGCAATGCAGGGGACATCCGCAGAAGAAAATCATGCCGGAGCCCTTCTCACCTGTTACCGGCGGCTCCTCTCCCCTGTGAAGGCCTGACCATGCCACCCTTATCTCTGATGTCTGGGCGCAGCGGCCCGTCTGTCCCGCGTTCCTGTTCACAGAACAGTTGTTCGGACACAGCGCACATTGTGAGTACAAGCTTGAATAATCTATCTGTCCTTCTTTTTGCATCTTGACCCTTGTTGGCAAATATATCATTTTTACTGTCATGAGCATATCTGATTTTTTCAGAAAACTATTCAGACGTCCCGCGCCGGAGCCGGAGGTCCAGAGCCTTCCGGAGCCCGAGCCTGAGCCAAAGCGCCCCGAGGAGCGTTACGTCCTCTGCATCGACGGCGGCGGAATGCGCGGGATAATCCCGGTCGTGTACCTGCAGCATCTCGAGGCAAAAATCCGCAAGAACGGCGGAACAGACGACATTGCCAGGTACTTCGACTTCATCTCAGGGACATCAACAGGAGGACTCATCACCCTTGCGCTGACATGTGAGAGCTCCCTTCCACACATAGACTACAACGGCTCCATGCAGGTGGATCTGGACAATCTCCTGCAGACATACATGACCATGGGAAGCGAGATATTCCAGGCACAGACCTCAATATTCGGGCTCAGGCACATGGTGGCTGACAAATACAACTCGAACAACATCCAGAATCTCTGCCAGAGGTGGTTCGGCGTGACCACCATGGACAGGGCGAAGGTCCCGACCCTCATAATGGCCTATGACCTCTCCGAGGGCATGCCTGATATGATCCGCAGCTACTCTGACGAGGGCACATATCCGGCATGGATCGCCGCCAGGGCTACAAGCGCCGCACCCACATACTTCTCCCCGTGCGAATATGCCGGCAAGCTGCTTGTGGACGGAGGAGTCGTGGCCAACAACCCTGCAACTTACGCATACTTTCAGGCAAAGAAGCTTTACCCGGAGAGTGAGAAGTTCCACATACTCTCATTCAGCACGGGCGGCACGCACCACACAATGGAGAAAGAGGCCACCAAGGGCCTTATGAACTGGGCGGACCAGGTCTCACCCATGTACTCGACCGCCCAGAAGAGGACCACGGACTATGTCCTTGAGAATCTTCATGATGTCGAGTACGTCAGAATGGATGAGGAGCTCTCAGCGCCGGTCAAGATGGACGAGACGAACCTCGCCGTCCTGCGCATGATGCGCTCCGAGGCAGAGTCCAACGCGCTCCTGTATGAGGCGGAGATGGATGAGTTCGCCAAGAGACTTGTGGAGAACATGGAGTACAGGAAAGATGCATCCGAAACAGGAAGAACTTGAGAGGAAGATGTCCCTGCTCTGCCAGGCGCTGGACAATCATCTGGAAGACATCTACGGAGAGCATTACAGGGTGCACCCCAACAGGCTCAAGAGAGGCAAGGCCGCAAATCCGAGCTTCGACGGGCTCTTCTCCACGTCGCTTGCATTCACCCTGGGCTACGGCTCCAAGTTCGGAAGAGGCTATGTGGTGAATGTCGAGGTCAGGACCCTGGACAAGGTCTCACAGTATGAGGAGGCAGACATCAGGGGAGCCGCATTCGCGTTCATAAGCCAGAACCTGAAGAAGTATCTGCCTGACAATGACCTTCACATAGTCCAGGACGGCAACGTCATGAAGATCATAGGGGATTTCTCACTGGGAGAGGTCTGAGTTTACGGCTCGAGCGCAGTGACGCTGTAATTGCTGCTATTTGCAATCAGAGGGTCAGGGCTCCAATGGCAGAGCCAATGATCGGAGAGTTCTCTATCTGTGTTATGACTGCCCTTCTTCCCTTCTCTGACAGGAAAGCATCAAGATATTCAGTGGTATAGCTCTTGAGGAATGCGGTCATGTGGAAGGTCGTGCCGTCCGCATTGATCAGCACGGGGTGGTCCTCGTCCTTTCCGAAATCGGTTATGAGCACTGCGGCAGCCAGGTTGGCGGCGGTAAGCTTCGCCGCCCGGGCGATGAATGATCCGAGTATCTCGATGAGGGTGTCATAATCCTCATCCTCAGATGCGCAACGTGAGAGGTCGCACTCCTCCTCAGAGAGGAACTTGCTCAGATCAATGGTAGTGAAATTTTTGAGCATCGCGAACCGTGAGGCAAAGACCTCGCTGAAAAGGCCTTCGTTCACTGCCTGACTCATGACGCGGTATGCCAGAGGGCCCAGATATGCGCCGCTTATCATCTTCTCAAGCTTGTAGTTCTCAGGCTCGTTTGTACTCTGCAGGAAGGTCCTGTCAATATCACCCAGATTCAGGTCCAGACATCCGGATTCCACGTTGATGATCTGGCTTCCGGTGCGGGGAATGGAGGCATCGAGCTTTGTGATGTTGGCGACCTTCTCGATGTATGCGGTGTTGGTTCCGGTTCCCAGGATGAAGCCCACGCAGCCGTCAAAGCTGCCTTCGGCGTTCTTGGCCTGGGCTGCAAGGAGTGTGGTGACGGTGTCGTTGAGTATGATGATCTTCTTCTTTGAGACATCGTGCCCGCGTCGTGCGAACTCCGCAAGAAGCTCCTTTCCGAGGTGCTTTCCGAGCACCTGCGGGGCCTTGATCTCCTTGCTGAAGAACGTCGGGATCCCGTCATGGTCGGGAAGGATCTCCGCCGCGTATGAGAAGCAGAAGCCGATCCTGTCGCTGAGGTCGATCAGGCGCTCGGTCTCGTCCGCGATGACTGAGAAGAACTCGCTTGCGCTGACCTCCCTCTCAATGCCCGGCATGCGGCTTTTGTGGAAATCACTGATCACGGGGCTCAGGTTCTCATCGAATGTGACCATGCATGTGCGGAAATTGGTTCCGCCCGCGTCTATGACAATGACGGATTCCCCTGCCTTCGGCCTTGCGTCCGGCGAACAGAAGCTGGGGATCATGGCAAGTGAGCTTGCTTTTCCGGCAAGTCCGGCTTTCATCTCGCTGATGAATGTGTCGCAAAGATCATCCATGCTGATGAGATCAGCATCAAGCATGTGCTTTCTGAGAAAAGATTCTACCTGTGGTTTCATTATCCCCTCCGGCCTGTGAGCTGAAGCCTACATCCTGAATTCCCCGCCCTGGTAGGCGTATCCGTTAATTCTGTAGACATTCACAGAGGATATGACAATGTCGCCCGTATCGTCAACAGAAAGGCTGAAATCACCGCTCAGATACATCGGGCGAGAGAGCTTTGAGCCGTAGACCTGCATGTCAACCGTAAGGCCTATGCTCTGGCCGGTGTTCTCCCTTGATGACCAGATTGCAAGGACCTGGTCCAGGTCAGCCCCCTCAGGGTATTCGAATGAGATATAGCCTGAGAGAAGGAAATCTCCTTCCCTGTAGTCTCTTGTGGACATGGCCACATAGACTGCTGAGACAAGCGGGTTCTCTGTGGCGCTGTTCAGAAGTGACAGCAAGGCGGCGAAGAAACCACCGCCCGAGTCAGCGGGAGCGAGTTTGTCGACATATTCTGACGGATCTGCCAGGAAATAAGCGATCCTGCGCGGGAGCATGGAGCCCTGGTTCATGGAGACGTTGCTGCATGGTAGAGCAATGTCGCTGTCCGTGCACTCGGTCACAAGCGAGGCGGACACACAATCCATGATGACTGTCAGAGAATCAAGAATCTCCGCATCGGTCGGCGGAAGTTCGGTCTCCTCGGCAAAGAGGCTTGATAAGAGCAACAGTGATACCAACCCAACTATCGTTAAACGTCGTATCATCGTATGTACAACTATAATCATGCTTCTCCTTTGTTTTCAAGGTTTTTTGTGCTAAATTTAGAACATGCGTAACAATGAGCAGACTTTTTTCTGGTATGACCTTGAGACATTCGGGCTGAATCCCTTCTATGACAGGATCGCCCAGTTCGCCGGACAGCGCACCGACATGGACCTCAATCCTGTCGGAGACCCCATCATCCTCTACTGCAGGCTTTCTGCCGACTACATCCCGGACCCTGCGGCATGCATGGTCACGGGAATTACCCCTCAGGAGGTCAAGGCAAAAGGTCTGCCGGAAAGCGAGTTCATCGAGAAGATCAATGACATCTTCAGTGTCCCCGGAACCTGTGTCTGCGGCTTCAACACCCTGAAGTTCGATGACGAGTTCATCCGCAACGCCCTTTACAGGAACTTCATGGACCCGTACCAGCGTGAGTGGAGAAACGGCAACTCCAGATGGGACATCATAGACCTTGTCCGCGCCTGCCACGACCTCAGGCCCCAGGGAATCAGCTGGCCGCCTGCAAACGCCAACGGCAACCCCGTGTTCAAGCTCACCGAGATGACAGCCGCCAACCACATCGAGCAGATCGGAGCCCATGACGCAATGGTTGACGTCAATGCCACGATTGCGGTGGCAAGACTGATAAAAAAGGTCCAACCTAAGCTTTTCGGCTATTATCTGACACTCAGAAGCAAGATCACCGTCAAGAACCTCCTGGATCCCCAGGACACCCCGAAGCCTGTGCTTCACACCTGCGCGACCTTCACCAACCCCAACGGCTGCTCGTCACTGATAGTCCCGATCACCCCGCATGTGAAGAACGAGAACACAATCGTCTGCTTTGACCTCTCCAAGGACACAGCACCACTTCTTGCGGCAAAGGCCGAGGATGTGTTCAAGGTTCCGGGAGTGCTCAGGGTGGCAGTCAACCGCGTGCCGTTCATCGCACCGGTTAACACCATCCGGACAGAGGATTATCAAAGGCTGGGAATTGACTACGCCAGCTGCATGCGCCGCTATGAGGAGATAACCAAGAACCGCACCGCACTGATACTGAAGATCCGCTCCAACGAGGGCGACGAGTTCGAGAACCCTGACGACCCGGATTTCCAGATCTACAGCAAGTTCTTCAGCGACTACGACAAGAAGCTCTTCTCCGTTGTCAGGAGCACACCTCCGGAGCAGAGGCTGAAGCTGAACCTGCGCTTTGAGGATCCGCGCTGCGCCCAGATGCTCTGGCGCCATGTGTGCAGGAACTACCCCAAGGTCCTTGATGAGAGCGACATGGCCAAGTGGAAGTCATTCGCGTCCACCAGGCTGCTCTGTCCTCCGGGAAACCCGATCAACGACATAAACTTCGTCTCACGCAAGATCGAGGAACGCATGGCTGACACCTCCCTGGATGCCCAGAAAAAGAAGGTTTTGGCGGATTTGCGCAGTTATCTTGTGTCACTGAAACGGTTTGTGGGACTGAGCTGACGGTTTTTTGTTGCATTTTCCAAGAATTTCAGTGATTCTTAAAATTTTTTGTTGCAGATGCAACATTTTTGATCTTAAAATATATTGTTTGTCTCCTTTAAAATCCGTATGATATAATCATCTATACACTAATGGGATTAAGGATGAGTCCGGTCCCAAAATACTGAACAGGAGACGGAACATGAAGAAAGCACTTATCATCGCTCTTCTCGCAATGCTCGCAATGGGCATGGTTTTCGCTGGCGGTTCACAGGAAGCCGCAGCCCCAAAGGCCAAGGAAATCAAGGTCGCTCTGATCGTCGCATCAACAATTGACGACAAGGGCTGGTGCCAGGCAATGCACGACGGTATCACCGAGGCAATGGCTGAGCTTCCCAAGGGAACAATCGCAGACTACAAGGCAGTCGAGAACACACAGCCTGCAGATGCAAAGTCAGCAGTTGCGACATATGTAAACCTCGGCTTCAACATCATCATCCTCCACGGCTCACAGTACAGGTCAGTCACTGAGGAAGTCAGCAAGGAGTATCCGGATGTCATGTTTGCTTTCGGAACAACAACCGATATCATCGGCAGCAACGTGTTCAGCTACATGCCTCAGTCAGAGGAGACAGGTTACCTCTCAGGTATTGTCGCCGGACTCACAACCAAGGTCAACAAGGTCGGAGTCGTAGGACCTATCGACGGCGGTGACTCAGCACGCTACAACAGAGGTTTCGTCCTCGGTGTCCAGGCAGTCAACCCCAACGCGAAGATCACAGTCACCCATATCGGAGACTTCGGCGACACAGTCAAGTCAGCTGAGTTCGCAGAGTCCCTCATCGCAGCCGGCAACGATGTCCTCACAGGTTCATCACAGCAGGCTCTCGGAGCTCTCAGAGCAGTTGCAAGCTATCCTGACAAGGACCTCTGGTGGGTCGGACAGGATATCGCACAGATCGGACTTGATGAGGGTTACAAGTGCATCGCAGCCTCCTCATACAACTACAAGGCCGTCCTGATCGGACTGGTCCAGGCATTCCAGGCCGGAAAGCTCGGCGGAGAGGTCATCCCGATGAACTTCTCAAACGGCGGCTTCATCTGGGCATGGAACGACAAGTGCGCGGACAAGATCACTCCGGAGATCAAGAAGGCTGTCGAGGACAAGATGGCTGAGTTCAAGGCAAAGGCCGACACCCTCGCCAACTGGAAGGACGTCGACTACTCAAAGCTCTGATTAATTTCGAACGCTTCAGATGTGCAGGTCCTTGTGGCCTGCACTGTTTTTAATGACTACATTTTTTATCGGAACCGATGGCACGATTTGATAAAATCACAGAACTGCGTGTGGAGCACATAACAAAGCGCTTTCCCGGCGTGCTTGCTAGCGATGACATCTCCCTTACAGTGGGAGAGCACCAGATACTTGCACTTGTCGGAGAGAACGGTGCAGGAAAGACCACACTTATGAACATGATCATGGGACTGTACCAGCCTGATGAGGGAAAGATCTTCATCAACGGGCAGGAGGTGCAGCTCAAGACCCCGAATGACGCATTTGACTGCGGAATCGGAATGGTGCACCAGCACTACATGCTGGTCCCGAACATGACTGTCCTTGAGAACATCGCCCTGGGCATGAAGAGCAGCTGGAAAGGCATAAAGGTGGACCTCCAGTCTGTCAGGGACAAGATTGTTGAGATATCGGAGAAATACGGGCTCAAGGTTGATCCCGACGCATATATCTGGCAGCTTGCCGTAGGTGAGCAGCAGCGTGTTGAGCTGGTCAAGACGCTCTGTCTGGGAGCCAGGTTCCTGATCCTGGACGAGCCTACCAGCGCACTGACCCCCCAGGAGACAGACGAGCTCATCGCGCTTCTCAAGAACATGAGCAGTGAGCTTTCCATAATCTTCATCAGCCACAAGCTCAACGAGGTCAAGGCCCTGTCTGACAAGGTGAGCATCCTCAGGCACGGCAAGGTCGTCTTCGAGGGAAGCACCGCGGACTACACTCCGAAGCAGATAGCGGCACTGATGACAGGCCATGAGGTTGAGGTGAACGCAAACACGGACGCACCGCCGCAGGGTGATCCCGCACTGGTGATCAAGGACCTGTGCGTCAGAAGCGACAGGGGCTTCCTGGCGTTGGATCATTTCAATCTTGAGGTCAGGTCCGGAGAGATCGTCGGACTTGCAGGTGTCTCAGGAAACGGACAGAGGGAGCTTGCGGAGGCAATCAACGGAATAAGAAAGAGCGAGAGCGGAAGCATAGAGCTGTTCGGGTCCTCAATCAGGAACCTCACTCCGGGACAGATAATCGCAACAGGCATGGGCTATATCCCCGAGGAGAGGAACACCGAGGGAATTGTCCCGTCCATGTCAATCAAGGAGAACATAATCCTCAAGGACAGCGAGACAGGAACATTCTCCAAGAACCACATACTCAAGCACAAGGTAATTGAGAGCACATCCCAGAGGCTCAGGGAGGAGTTCGACATCCGCTGCCCCGGAGTCAACACCGCTGCAGGTTCCCTCTCCGGAGGAAACATCCAGAAAGTCATCCTTGCAAGGGAGATAGCCAGAAAACCCAAGTTCCTGGTCTGCGTCTACCCCATCAGGGGCCTGGACATGGGAGCTGCGGAGTTCATCCATAAGGAGCTTCTGAAGCTGCGCAAGAGCGGAGTCGGAATACTTCTCATCAGCGAGGAGCTTGAGGAGATCATGAACCTGAGTGACCGCATCGCGGTCATCTTCAAGGGACAGACCCAGGCGGTTCTGGAGCGCGGCCAGGCCACGACGGAACGTCTGGGAATGCTTATGGCAGGAGTGAGGGAAGATGAATAACTACAAGATTATCTACAAGATCGCAGTGGTTGTGATTGCAGTTCTTGCCGCACTTCTGGTCGGAGCACTCATAATCATCGCAGTTGGCGGAGATGTGTTCTACACATACTGGATCATAATCTCCATGCCGTTCAAGAACATGCGGTCCTTCAGCGAGGTCATGATAAGGATGATACCCCTGCTGATAATCGCGCTGGGAATAGCCGTCAGCTCAAGAAGCGGAATAATCAACATCGGAGCTGAGGGACAGATGTACATGGGAATCATTGCGGCCACAGTCATTGCGACCAACTGCGGTTCCCTCCCGAAGGTCCTTGTCGTTCCGCTGTGCATAATCGCAGGAGCGGTGGCAGGAGGGCTTTACGGCTTCATCCCTGGCTGGCTCAAGGCCAAGCTGGAGGTCAGCGAGCTTCTGTCAACTGTCATGCTCAACTATGTGGCGACCCAGTTCTTCAACTTCTGCATCCGTGTCCCCCTTCTTGACCCGACTGAGAAATCAGGAACCCCGATGAGCAGAAGAGTGGCCGAGAATGCCACATTGTCAAGGCTTTTCAGGGGAATGTCACTTCATCAGGGCATTTTCCTTGCGATTGTCCTTGTAGTGGTGATTTACATCCTGCTGTTCAAGACAACCTGGGGCTACAAGATGAGGGCCGCAGGCGCATCCGCAAGATCAGCGCGCTACGGCGGAATCAACGTCTCAAAATACCTGATCATCTCCATGGTGATCTCCGGAGCCTGCGCAGGAATGGCAGGAGCAGTTGAGCTCATGGGTGTTCAGGGAAGAGCAGTCGCAGGAATGACAAGCGGCTACGGATTCTCAGGCGTTGTGGTGGCGCTGTTCGGAGCACTTCATCCTATCTGGATTGTCCCTGCG
>JAEEGJ010016355.1_pt1 | contig 17049 bp, 16 predicted proteins | sample 8958761 | NCBI WGS metagenome assembly JAEEGJ01 (sample SAMN16246546, study PRJNA631951) | gut metagenome | biome: gut microbiome; feature: rumen; material: RS-attached | host: Bos | place: Iran: Karaj | collected 2018-10 | reverse complement strand
CTGTTTTCTATGTCACGGAAACCCAGCGCGCCTTTCGACACGATCTCTCCGTTTTCGGCATAGAGCCATGTGCCATTGAACACGCCTTTTTCATATGCCGCACGGGCCAGGTTTTCCATCATTGTTTTCTTATCCATTTTGTTTCTCTCCATAAACTTCGATTTATCTATTTCTTTGTCATCATTGTCACGCACTCCACATGCCCCGTGTGGCAGAACATGTCCACCGGCTGAGCCTCGCGGAACAGATAACCCCTCTCTCCCAGATACTTGATGTCTCTCGCAAGAGTTGCAGGATCGCATGACACGTAGACGATCCTGTCCGGAGCCGCCTCCGCCACTGCATCCAGCAGTTCCTCTTCACAGCCTGCTCTCGGCGGATCCAGGAAGACCACGTCCGCGTGATCTATCTTTATGACCGGTTCCTTCGGAACCAGACGGTTTTCGCCGTCATAGCCCATCTTGGGTCTGATCCCCAGGACTGCAGGAAGTTCTTCCTCTGCCTTGCCCTGAATGTATCTGGTGCAGACTATTCCATTGATCACCGAGTTCCGGTTGGCGTCCAGCACTGCCTGCTTTACCGTCTCTATGCCCAGGACCAGGCCAGCACTCCCGACTGTCCTCGCAGCGAAAAGCCCGATTGTCCCCACACCGCAGTATAGATCCAGTACGGTCTGGCCTTCTTTGATATCCGCATATTCCACGGCTTTGCCGTAGAGTTTCGCAGTCTGAACGGGATTGACCTGATAAAATGAATCTCTTGAGATCTCAAACTTCAGCCCTTCTGCCTCGTCCCTGATTATGGATCTGCCTGCCACCAGTTCCTCGTTTATGAAAATGCTCTCCAGATTATATCCGGATCCTTCATTCATGTATTCGCAGAGTTCCTCCAGGTGCGGTACGTCTTCAGTCCCTGCCTCGAGCACCGCCATCATCTCGCCGGTCCCGAAGGACATCTTGACGGTCATTGCGGATATTTTGCACCTGTTGCCGTAGTATGCCAGGTACTTCCTCAGGCCATCGGCCACTCCCATGACCTCGTCCCTCTGGATCCTGCAGTTCGGGCAGTCCCTGACGGTGTGTGACTTTCTCGCAAAAAATCCGACCTCGCCATTGGGTCCCACCTTGAACTCAGCCTTGTTCCTGTACCCGAACGGGCTGTCCATTCCTATGATCGGAAGTACTTTCGGATCACTGAGTCCGCCCAGTCTCCTGAGCTTCTCCCGTACCCAGTCTTCTTTCATCTTAAGCTGAGCTTCATATCTGAGGTCTCCCAGCGGACAGCCTCCGCACTCCCCTGAGTAGGGGCAAAACTCTTCACCCCTCAGTTCCGACGGCTCAGTTATTTCCAGGCAGTCTGCCAGAGCATAGTTCTTCTTGGCCTTGGTTATCCTGGCTCTGACGCTGTCTCCCTTTACGCAGCCGGAAACGAATACCACCTGGCCATCGGTCCTTCCGATGCCGTTTCCGTCAGCGCTCATATCGTCAATATGCAATTTGACTACAGTTCCCTTTTCCATCTCAGACCTATTTCCAAAACATAGTCAAAGGAGGTGAGACATCCCCCACCTCCATGAAGTAACGTTATAATTTTATTCCAGAATGCCCGGAACCCGTCACGGAAAGCCTGATCAGTTGCCGCCTGCGAACTGATCGTAGTTGGTCTCATATTCTGCGGCCTCTCTCTTTCCTCTGGCAAGGTCTCCCGGGTTGACGCTCTCCTTGTAATCTTTTTCGTAGCGCTCACGTCTCTCTTTGATGGCCTCGTTAAGGATCATATCCTTGACCTTCATGAGTCTGGTCTGGTTGCCTCTCTCGTTCTCGTCAAGTTTCATCCTTATGTACCTGATGGTCATCTCAAGCTGCGGGATCTTCACATACTCCAGGGCGTTTACCCTCCTCCTGGTGCGTTCCAGCTCTGCCGCCAGCATCTGGGCTTCCTTCTCCTTGGCTGCCAGCTGCAGCATCAGGGGGAAGATCCCGGACAGGTCGTCCAGAGCCAGGTCCAGTTCGCCGGATGTATCCGCGTAGCCATAGGGATAGATGTCCGTCGGGTCTTCCGCAGTGGTCTTGAACTTGAAGACCGGCACGTCCACGCTCATGACGTTCTGACTGCCAACCTCCAGCTCGACTCCCTGCTTGGGATACATCAGCGCCTCTTCAAGGTTTTCCTTGCTCATGACGGCGGAGGCGATGGAGAAGCTGCCGTATACCGACATGAGCTGTTTCTCCACCTCGTCTCTCAGTTCCTTGTTCTGTCTTGCCAGTTCCAGGAACTCCTTCATGAGCTCGTCCCTCTTGTCCTTAAGGAGCTTATGTCCCCTGACGGACGTGGACAGCCGCTTCTTAAGCGTAGAGAGCATCATTCTGGTTGGATTAACATTTAATCTTTCCATTTTGCTTCCTCCACAGCTTACTCAGCGTCAGCAGCTTCTCCGTAATATTTGTCAAGATACTGGTCCTTGATACGCTTCAGCTCCGCTCTCGGAAGGAGCCTCAAAAGATCCCAGCCCAGGTCCAGCGTCTCCTCGATGGATCTGTCTGTGTCGTAGCCCTGGGATACGTATCTCTTCTCGAATTCCTGTGAGAACTGAGCGTACTTGAGGTCTACCTCTGAAAGGGCTGATTCACCGAGGATGGCTACCAGTTCCAGGTTCTGCTTGCCTTTTGCGTAGGCTGCGAAAAGCTGGTTCATGGTGTCAGCGTGATCCTCACGGGTCTTGCCCTTTCCGATACCCTTGTCCTTAAGTCTTGAAAGCGAAGGCAGCACGTCGATGGGCGGCTGTATCGCCTTACGATAGAGGTCACGGGACAGGATTATCTGACCCTCCGTGATGTATCCGGTAAGGTCGGGGATCGGGTGTGTTTTGTCCTCTTCAGGCATGGTAAGGATAGGGATCATGGTGATGGATCCCGCGCTTCCCTTCTTCCTTCCTGCTCTCTCATAGAGGGTCGCAAGGTCGGTGTACAGATATCCGGGATATCCTCTTCTTCCGGGGACCTCCTTCTTAGCTGCGGAGATCTCACGGAGAGCCTCTGCGTAGTTGGTGATGTCTGTCATGATGACCAGCACATGCATGCCCAGATCGAAGGCCAGATACTCAGCGGCGGTAAGGGCCATTCTGGGGGTGGCGATACGCTCTACGGCAGGGTCGTTGGCCAGGTTCATGAACATTACCGTTCTGTCGATGGCGCCTGTGCGTCTGAAGTCGCTGGCGAAGAACTCAGCCTCCTCGTAGGTGATACCTATGGCTGCGAATACTACGGCGAAGTTGCCTGCGTCGGATCCGATTACCTTTGCCTGTCTGGCGATCTGTGCGGCCAGGTCCGCATGGGGAAGTCCTGATGCGGAGAAAATGGGAAGTTTCTGTCCTCTTACCAGGGTGTTCAGTCCGTCGATGGCGGATACGCCTGTCTGGATGAACTCTGCAGGATAGTCACGGGCAGCCGGGTTCATGGGAAGTCCGTTGATGTCCAGCATCTTGTCCGGGATTATTGCCGGGCCGCCGTCGGTGGGTCTTCCCATACCGTCGAACACTCTTCCCAGCATATCCTTTGATACCGCAAGTTCTGTGCCGTGGCCCAGGAACCTTACGGTGGATTCCTTCAGGTTGATTCCCGTGGAAGCCTCAAAAAGCTGTACCAGGGCGTTGTGTCCGTCGATCTCCAGTACTTTGCAGAGCCTTACTTCTCCGGAGGGAAGAAGTATCTCTCCCAGCTCGTCGTATGTGACGTCCTCTACGTCACGGACCAGCATCAGAGGTCCTACGACTTCACTGATCGTTCTGTATTCTTTAATCATCCGCTTCCGCCTCCTTCTGTGTAAGCTCCTTTATCTCTTCAGTGATCTCACCGATCAGTTCGTCATATGCAAGATCCACGTTTTCCTCTTCGGTGTATTTGAATCTGCCGATGTCCTCTCTCTCGGGAAGACCTGCCAGCTTCGAGAAGGGTGCTCCCTTCTTGATGGCCTCCTGGCAGAGATCGTAATACGTGAGGATGAGCTTGAGCAGTTTGTACTGCTTGTTCATGGAGCTGTATGTGTCCACCTCGTGGAAAGCATTCTGGTGGAGATAGTCCTCTCTGATGGACTTGCAGACTTCCAGTTTCATTCTGTCCTCATAGGACAGGGAGTCCACGCCGACCAGCTGAACGATCTCGTTGAGCTCGGATTCCTCCTGCAGAAGGTGGAGAGTCCTCGCTCTCATCTTCGGAAAATCAGGTGCAACGTTTTCAGAGTACCACTTTTCAAGCTTGTCGACATACAGTGAGTATGACTGCAGCCAGTTGATGGCCGGGAAGTGTCTGGCGTAAGCCAGTGAGGAATCCAGGCACCAGAACACCTTGACGATCCTCAGCGTTGCCTGAGATACAGGCTCGGAGATGTCGCCTCCCGGAGGAGATACGGCTCCGATAACGCTGAGTGCGCCGGGACGTCCTTCCTTGCCGATGGAGATCGTGCGGCCCGCTCTCTCGTAGAACTGTGCCAGACGGGATGCCAGATATGCGGGATATCCCTCTTCACCGGGCATCTCCTCAAGTCTTCCGGACATCTCACGGAGTGCCTCCGCCCATCTGGACGTGGAGTCCGCCATGAGAGCCACTGAATATCCCATGTCTCTGAAATACTCTGCGATGGTGATACCTGTATATACGGATGCCTCACGGGCAGCCACAGGCATGTCGGAGGTGTTGGCGATGAGCACTGTACGCTTCATCAGAGATTCTCCCGATCTGGGGTCTTTCAGTTCCGGGAACTCCATGAGTACGTCGGTCATCTCATTTCCACGCTCTCCGCATCCGATGTATACTACAACGTCTGCGTCCGCCCACTTGGCCAGCTGGTGCTGCACTACGGTCTTTCCTGAACCGAAGGGTCCGGGTACGGCCGCAACGCCGCCCTTGGCGATGGGGAACATGGTATCTATTACCCTCTGTCCCGTGATCAGCGGAACATCGGGTGTAAGTTTCTCTTTATAGGGTCTGCCTCGTCTGACAGGCCACTTCTGCATCATGGTGAGTTCCTTCAGATCTCCGGCTTTCATGTTTTCCGCCGGGAGGTCCTGAGTAAGTCTGATGCCTGCGATATTCTCCTCAACGGTGAATTCGCCCGGTTTGATCCACTCCACAGTTCCCCTGATGCCATAGGGCACCATGATCTTGTGAACTACGAGGACTGTTTCATCCACGGTACCGATGACGTCGCCGGCCTCCACTTCCTCGCCGACTTCTACGGTCGGAACGAACTGCCATTTCTTCTCACGGTTGAGGGGAGGCACCTTGATGCCTCTCGTAATGTTGGGGCCTACCTGCCTCACCATTTCCTCCAGCGGCCTCTGGATACCGTCATAGATGGTCTCCATCATTCCGGGGCCGAGTTCTACGGAAAGAGGGGCGCCCGTGGATTCAACGGGGGCTCCGGGTCCTATTCCCGCGGTTTCCTCATAGACCTGGATCGAGGCACGGTCGCCTCTCATCTCTATGATCTCGCCGATAAGGCCCTGCTCTCCCACGCGGACCACGTCGTACATGTTCGCCTCTTCCATTCCCGACGCTACTACGAGGGGTCCGGAGATCTTAAACACTTTTCCCTGGCTCATCAATTGTCACCTCCAAAGAGTATATCTGCTCCGACCGCTCTCTCCACCGACTGTTTCACTGATGTGATGCCGATTCCGAGAGATCCTTCCTTGCCCGGGATTGGGATTATCGCCGGGAGTCTCTGGTCGTTGTATTCTGCAACTTCGTCCATGATGTACTGATATATCTGCTCAGTGATGTAGATTATGGCGAAGTCTTCCTTTGCTATTTTTTTTAGGGTCTTCCTGGCTTCCGAGGGATCATCCGTCGGGAAAACATCCAGACCCACGGCTTTGAAGCCCAGGACTGATTCTCTGTCCCCAATTACTCCGATCTTATACATAAGTGTCCCTCAGCCTTTCTTTAATGGCCTCATCATCCATGCCGGACACCTTGCCGGTAAGGATCATTCTGAGGTCCTTCACCTCGGCTTCCTTGGCCCTCAGGTAGCCTACGATGGGCTCTATGCCGAAGGGCACGTAAAGCGCGTCCTTGACGTAGTCCATCCTCTCATCCTCCAGGTACTTCTCCACGCCCTTGCGTCCGACCTTGGTAATGACGTCGGCCACCTCGTGCTCCACTCCGCTCTCGTCAAGATCGCCTCCCTCCAGGAAGACTCTCTTGAAGAACGCCGCGGGCTTTCCGACCTCCTTGAGTCTGGCGTAGGCGTTAACGTTCAGGGTATCGATCAGCATCCTGACGTAACCCTTGAGAAACTCGTTGCCGGACTCTTCCGCAGCCTGATACATGTCCTTGTAGCAGGCTCTGTCCAGACGGATGTCGATCTCCTGAGGATCCTGGGACCGGGCGAATTGCTCGATGGCGTCCTCCACTGCCCCTCTCATCTCCACGGTCATTCCCAGGAAATCTCTCTTCCTGACCATATCGGTGATCTCATCCTTGGGTATGGAACCCGAATCCATGAGAAGGTCGGATCCGTCGGACCCGAGGAATTCCGCCTTGAGGAGGACCTTCAGATTGTGGTAATCGTTGGGGTACTTGAGGAAGTTCAGTTCGCTCTCGTCTGAGATGACGCTGTAGACCTCCTTGTATGTCTCCTCCAGGTTGTCAGACAGGATCTTTTCGAAATCTCTGGGGTTCTCAAGTTCCGTTCCGTCCCCATAGCCGTGGAGAGCCAGAACGTTCATGATGTCCTGCACCGAGTGGAGTTCAGTAAGCTTGAGGATCTCCTCATGTGTCAGAAGATCCGTTTCCTTGGACCTCACTATGACGCAGGGGAAAATATAATCGCTTGCCATTTTACTCCTCCCCGAAAAGTTCTCTGGATACCTCTCCCGCTATCTTTGGGCGGATCATGTCTATCTGTGTGCCCACGGTATTGTCGGCATATGTGAGACGGTATCTGATCCAGAAGCCGCCCGTCATGGGCTCGCTGTCCGGATTCAGCTCGAACCTCTCCGAATACGGGAAATCTCCGTATTTCTCTTTTCTTCTTTCATCCGTGGCCGCGTTCAGTTTCTGAATGACCTCTTCAGCTACGGAATCGTGTTCTTTCTGATTGAATGTGAGAAGACCACCGTACATCTCGGAGTTGACTCCGACTCTGACAAGGTAATCCACATACTCCTCTCTGGGAAGATTCACTATCCGGTCGATGGCTCCCGTGAAGCACTCGTCCAGGATGTCCTGTTTCTTCTTGAGAGTGATCTTCTTGGCGTCGATGGCGGCGACGGAACGACGTCTTTCGACGATCTTTTCCTTCTCCTCGTTGCCCTTCTTCACCATGTCAGATGTGATCTTGTCGGCCTTTGCCCGGGCTTCACTGATGATCTTGTCACACTGTTCCTTTGCTTCGGCCAGGATCGTTTCCTTCTCCGCCTCAGCCTCGGCAAGGATCGTCGATGTGATTTTATCTATGCTCATGGTAATTCCTCTGATTCACTGCGGCCTGCGCCGCTGATCTTTTGCGCTGTTACTTGGTCAGTCAGTGCCTTATGCAGGTATTCTCAGCCAGATAAGGATGGAGACTACGAACGCCAGAATAGCGTATGTCTCTACCATTACGGTGTAGATGATACCCTTTGACATCTGATCGGGGCGCTTGGCCATGAGCTGAAGAGCTGAAGCTGCAGCTCTGCCCTGTCCGATACCGGATGCGAATCCTACGACTCCGATGGGTACTCCTGCAGCCAGGTAATACCAGCCCTGAGCCACTGTAAGGTCCAGCATGGCTCCGCCCAGGAATCCGGTCTTGACCATGATCAGGAAGGCGATTACCACTCCGTAAATACCCTGTGTTCCGGGAAGAGCCTGAAGGATCAGTGATCTACCGAATTTTTTGGGATCTCCCGCTACGACTCCGGCAGCCGCCTGTCCGGCGATACCGACACCCATACCTGATCCGCAGCCTGCGCAAGCCGCGATGGCAGCTCCTAATAACGCTAATCCGTTACCATCTGTTAACATTTTTCTTGCCTCCTTAAGAGTTTATTGCTGTATCTTCAACTTTTACATACTTGGTATTCATTCTGTAGGGATCGAAGGGCTCTCCGCCGTCCACAAAGAACTTGCCGAAGAACTCAACGAACTGAAGTCTTGCAGAATGTATGAACGCTCCGAGGGCGTTGATGGCGAAATTCAGTAAATGTCCGAAGATGAATATCAGTACGAACATTATCACGCCTGCGACGCTCTTTCCGCCCAGGGCTCCCATGGTGTTCACCACCTGAGCTATGGCTCCGGTCGCAAGACCCAGGGCCAGCACCCTGGCATAGGACAAAATATCCGAGAGCCAGCTGGTGATGTTGTACACGTTTGAGAAACCTCCGATGATCTTGCCGACACCCTTGCGGTCCCGTCCTCCGGTGAGGAGCAGTCCCGCTATGCCGATGATGGACATCCACTTGCCTATGGGGGCCAGGGACTCTGAGATCATTCCTCCTCCCAGCCACATGATGAGGCCGATGACGGTGTCATACCAGAGGAGGATGTCGCAGACGAAGTCCACCACCCTGCCTTCCTTCAGCAGCAGGTACCCTTCTATTCCCAAAGCCAGGAACAGGTGGGCAACGCCCAGCACCAGGGAGATCAGCAGCAGGGTCAGCGGGTCATCCAAAGGATCGAACCACAGCGGCTTGATGTCTATGGTCTTTCCGAAGAATGTCTCCGCCACCACCTCGATGGCGTTTCCGAACCAGCCCCCGAACAGGGCTCCGAAGATGAAGGTGGATATGCCGCAGTAAAACAGCATTGTCACCATCTTCTTCATGGTCCCCTCAAGGTTGTATTTCTTGAGGACGATCCCCAGCACCACTATCATGATCAGTCCGTAGAACGCGTCACTGAACATCATTCCGAAGAACACTATGTACCAGAGTGCGAATATGGATGTCGGATCGAAGCTTCCGTAGGCCGGAAGTGAATACATCTCTGTGATGCCTTCCAGCGGTGTGAAGAATCTGGGATTTCTGAGGAGCACCGGAGGAGTATCATCCTCTGCGGGATCCTCGAATTCATAAACGCATCCCAGCTCATCCAGAAGAACCTTGACCTTTTCTTCTTTGTTGACGGGTATCCATCCTTCAAGGAAGAAGGTCTTGTCGGTTCTCAGGAGTTTGTTCCTGGCCTTCCTCTTCTCCAGCTCCACCGCCATGAGGTCTGAGTAATCCTCGATAACGTTTTTCTGGGTGGCTATTGCGGCGATCTCGGTAAGTACTCCGTCTTTCTCGTCCTCCAGAGCAGCCTTTCTCTCCAGATTCTTCCCGATGTTCTCACTGACCGTACCTTCACGGTCCTTCAGCTCCAGCGGCTGAAGTCCCTGGTCTTTCAGTGTTGACACTATTCCCTCCGCCTGGTCTTTGGGCAGGATCAGAGCCAGGAATCTTCTGGACTTGTCCTCGCTGACCTGCTTCATGACGTAGCGGTCGGTGACTCCGGCCACCGTCTGCTCCAGCGATGCCGGATCGAACACCGAAGGAAGTGCTCCCATGAGAACTGTGGTATCTCTGGTCTCCAGCTGATCCAGGGGAACGTCGAAGTCTTTCCAGGGTTCCAGCATCAGGTTGTCGACGTCGATCCTGTTGATCTCGTCCCTCTCCTGCCTGAGCTTATCATTCAGTCCTATGACGCGCTCGATGAACTCCTCTGCAGTACCCTTTGCAGACGGAATGGAATGAGCCTCCTCCTGAGAGATGATCCTTCTGGTCTTGAACAGCGGCTTCTTGAGCCTGCCGTACTCATCGATGACATCCAGTGCCTGCTGGGCTCTGGTGACCTTCCCTTCGAAGTAGGCGATTTTCTCCGGGACAAAGTCCGGATAAACGTTTTCCTTCCAAAGATCGTCCGATAGCTTGTATGTCTGGTCTCTGAGCTCCACAGCCTCAAGTTCGATGAGTCTGTCCAGAAGCTCACGCCTGTTTTCCTTCAGGCTGATGACCGAGATTTTTTGCATCTTAACTATCGACACCGGATCTCACTATCCTTTCCACAATATGATCGATTACCTGGTCTTTTTTGGCTTCAGCCTTGGCGGCCATCTCCTCGGCATCCAGGCGTGCCTGTTCAAGGGCGGCTTCATACTCCTGGTCGGCCTCGTTCATGCCTTCCTGGATCAGAGAATTATATGTCTTCGCCGCGGCCTCCTCCGCATCGGAGACCAGTTTCTCTGCCTCTGCCCTCGCCTGTTCCACCATCTTCCTGGCCTGGAGCTTCGCGTCCTTCTTCAGGGCTTCGGAGTCGTCTTCGGCCTTCCTGATGGCAGTCAATTCTTCATTAAACACGGTGATTCTCCTTTCAGAGTGCTTATCCTAAAACGCAAGCCGGGTATGCCCCGGCAGTCAGAAGTCCAGATTTAAAGCGGCTTCCGCGTTTCAAGTTGTACACCTCGCAATTGTATTATATCATCATTTAGTATTTTGTACAAGTTTTGATACAAGATTTCGTCGCTCTACAGTTTTGAAGCGATCTCCTCCAGTTTCCTGAGACGCCCGTTGATCCCGGACTTCTTAAGGGGCGGGTCGCACAACTCTCCCAGGGCTGCGATGGTCACATCCGGGTGTTCCAGCCTGAGTTCCGCCGCCTCTCTGAGCTTGGGATCAAGGGATTTAAGTCCCCTGATCTCTGCGATCCTGCGGATGGCCTCCACCTGCCTCAGCGAAGTATCCACCGCCCTGTCCAGATTCGCGGAATCACAGTTTATCTCCCGCCGGGCAGTGCTCACCAGGCCCTTCTTGATCCTGATGTCCTCCATCTGAAGCATGCTGCCTGAGGCTCCCATTATGGCCAGCATGTCCGACACGTAGTCTGCCTTCTTCATGTACACCACGTATCTGCTCCCACGCTTCACCACCTTGGCCTGCATGTCCGTAAAGGAATTGATCACCTTCCTGAGGTCATTGGCCACACCTTCCGTCCGTATGTCGAACTCCAGATGATATGACTTGGCGGGATCGGACATCGTTCCCGTTCCCAGAAAAGCTCCCCTCAGGTACGACTTCCTGTCGCACTTGGCCTTGACCAGCTCGTCAAAAATACCGTCATAGAGGTAGTCTCTTCCTCCCCTTATCCTGATGATGCCGCACTCACGCAGTATCTGCTCCGCTCTCTCCCTGCGGCCCATGATCAGATGGTAACTGTTGCCCACCGCCTTACGGTTGCGGCCTACTCCGCCGCCCTCGTAGATCTCCAGGTCACAGTCCACCGCAAAATACTCTTTTATGAGTTTCTTAAGATGTCTGGCTATGGCTGCCTGATCGGTCTGGAGCTCGATCATGTAGTTGCCCTCTGAGTCCAGCTCGATATCTCCCGCAGTCCTGATGTAGGCTGCGATCTCGGAGAGCATGCAGCACTTCTTATCTATTTCAAGTCTTGCGAGTTCATTCTTGGTTTCAGATGAAAATGACATGTCTCTCCTTTCCGGCTGGGCGCCATCCGGCATTCCGGCGCACTCCAGCCTCCGTGTAACTAAATATTACCACCGCTGCATAAGAAATACAATTGCCGCAGGTGAAATGTATTGTATACATGTTGATCGCGCGTGGATCATGTTCCGGAGCATCGGCAGACAGTCTGCTTGGGTCAGGTTTACGGCTGGATTTCATTTTTTCATTTCCAGCCGTACCATATTCCAAAAAAATACGGCTTATTATCAAAAAACGTTTTTAAGCCGTAATGATCTGCGCCCGCATTACGGCTGGAATTCAATTTTTGATTATAAGCCGTAAAAATGGATTTCAGGCTACGGCTGGATTTCATTTTTTGAAATCAAGCCGTAAAAACAGTTGACATAACTCTCTTGCCCCGCGCCATACATGAAAAAAATCCCTCCCAACCGGGAGGGATCTTCACAGCTAATGCCGTAATTTCAGTTTTACTGTCTGGGCTTGAGGCCGAGGATCTGTCTTGCCTCATCAGGTGTAGCGATCTCTCTGTTCATGAGCTTAGCCATCTGGACTACTCTCTCTACCATCTCGCCGTTGGACTTGGCAAGAACGCCCTTGGACATGTATACGTTGTCCTCAAATCCTACACGGACGTGTCCGCCGAGTGCGATGGTTGCTGCTACGATGTCCCAGCATGTCTTGCCGATTCCTGTAGCTGTCCAGGTTGATCCCGGAGGAATCGATCCGACCATGAATACCAGGTCTCTTACTGTAGCTGTCATCTGAACTCCGAGAACAAAGTCGAAGTGCATCGGATAGTCGATGTGACCCTTCTTGGCTGCCTTGAGAGCCAGGTCGATCATGCCCTTGTCGAATACTTCGCACTCAGGCTTGATTCCTCTTTCCTTCATGATGTCGCCGAAGTTTGCGATGGTGTTGTCTGTATTGATGAAGATCTCGTCGCCGCCGAAGTTGCAGGTTCCGCAGTCAAGTGTAGCCATCTCAGGGGTCGGTGTGATCTCTGTGGACTGCAGTCTCTCCAGGTCAGTCATGCCGACTGCTCCGCCTGTTGAAGGCTGAATGATAACGTCCGGGCAAACCTTCCTGATAGCGTCTACGCATTCCTGGAATCTTCCCTTGTCCTGTGTCGGAGTTCCGTCATCCCATCTTACGTGAAGGTGGATAAGAGCAGCGCCTGCGTCATAAGCTGACTTGGCTTCTCTTACGATCTCTTCTACTGTGTAGGGAACGGCAGGGTTGTTTTCCTTGGTTACTTCTGCTCCGCAGATGCAGCAGCTGATAATGAGTTTTTCCATGTCTGTCTCCTTTGCAAATTTATCCATTAGTAACCGGCGGGGCCGGTTTTTTGCCACATAATATTATATCACTTAAGGTCGCGGTGTTCAAGGGTGACACGCATTCCTTCTTCCTTGAAAAGTCTGGCGAATTCGTTGGCTATCACCACCGACCTGTGGTGGCCGCCCGTGCAGCCCACCGCTATAGTCAGGCTGTACTTGCCCTCCTGGATGTAGTGAGGGATTATGATCCTCATGATCTCCATGTATCTGTTGATGAATGTGGTGGTCACGCTGGGGCGCAAAACATATGACTCCACTTTTTTGTTGTTGCCTGTAAGCTTCTTCAGGGAGTTCACGTAGAAAGGATTGGGAATGAATCTGGTGTCCACCACCCAGTCCGCCTCTGTGGGTATCCCGTTCTTGAAGCCGAAGGAGAAGATGTTCACCACGAAGGCTCGCTTGTCCTTGTCCTGGGAGAAGATCTTTTCCATGGCTGCGTTGAAGTCCGCCACCTTGGTCCTGGAGGTGTCGATGATGTAGTCGGCCTGTGCTCTGATCTCGCTCAGGACCTCCCGCTCGTGGGCGATGGCTTCTCTGGTGACCGGGCCGTTTACCACGGGGTACATTCTCCTGGTCTCGTTGTAGCGCCTGATCAGCACCTCGTCAGAAGCTTCGATGAAGACGGTCTTCACGTTCATGTCGTCCATGGCCTTGAGGTCAGCGATGACGGCCTTTAAGTCGTTGAAAAAGGCACCTCCCCTGACGTCCACCACGAAGGCGGCCTGCTGGATCTTTTTCTTGCCGGTCATGCTCAGCTCGATGAAGTTCTTGATCAGCGTAGGCGGGATGTTATCTATGCAGTAATATCCCTTGTCCTCAAACCAGTCGCAGGCCCTGGTCTTACCTGCTCCGGAAAGCCCGGTGATTATCGTTATATCCATTACATCTCCTCTTTCACAGATATGTTGACTATTCTTTCGGGATCAAGTCCCGCTTCAAGCGCTCTCATGAGCTGAGGCTCGAATCTGCCCACGTTCCCCGGGATGTGTGCGTCGGAGCTTATGACGAATCTCACGTCGAAAGGAGCTGCCATCCGGATCTCCTCCGCAGTCAGGTGGGGATGCTTACCGTTGATCTCCATGAGGGTCCCGGTCTTCTCGCAGGCCCGGGCGATCTCCCTGATGTCAAATGGCCCCTTGTCCCCCGGATGAGTGAGGATCTCTATGTGATGTCCGCACTCCTCTGCGTGAAACAGGGCGTTCACTATCATGTCGGTGTTCTGGGCAAGAAGCCTCCTGCCCTTCAGCCCCATCCTGTTGGGGATCATGCCTGAGCCCAGCACCGCGAAGTGGAAGCCCGCCAGCACTATGTCCAGTTTATCCCACTCATCGTCAGCGATGTCCAGGTAGGGTGATCTGCGGATGGTGTTGGCCTCCACTCCCAGAAGGACCTTCACGTCCGGGTAGACCTTTCCGGCCTCCAGGATGTCCGCCCTCATCTCCGGGATCCGTTCCATCTTCATGCCGTAGCAGAAATTCCCCGGCCCGTGGTCTGTGATGGCTATGGACTGCAGTCCCCTGTCGTGGGCCGCCTTCACATTGTCCAGAATACTGCCCTTTCCGTGGGAGTAGGTGGTGTGAGTGTGATGATCCCACAGCATCCTGTATTTTGCCACCTTTTCCTTATCCGTCACTTGCCGCTCCTTATGATCCTGACCTCCGGCTCCAGGGTTACACCTGAAGTCTCGAAGACCTTTTGCTGCACATATTCTATCAGGCTCAAAATATCCGTAGCCGTGGCTCCGCCGGTGTTCACTATGAATCCTGCATGAAGGGTGGAGACCATTGCCGGTCCCACGGAAGTGCCCTTGAGCCCTGCATCCTCGATGAGCTTCCCCGCAAAATATCCTTCCGGCCTCTTGAATGTGGAGCCGGCGGATGCGAAGTTCAGTGGCTGCTTCTCAGTGCGGGCCTTGGTGAAATCCGATATCCTGTCCTGTATGTCCTCCTGCTTGTCCCTGAAAAGCGAGAACTCCGCGGAGGTCACTATGTATCCGTTCTCCATGAAGGCTGAGTGCCTGTATCCCGGCATCACCTCGTCCTTCGTGAAGTCTCTCTCGTCCCTGCCGTCCGGCGAGACTGCGTGTACCGACTTAAGCACCTTGCCCGTCTCGTATCCGTAGGCGCCGGCATTCATGAAGACTGCTCCGCCGATGGAGCCGGGGATGCCGGTGAGACCTTCCATTCCTGCTGCCGACCAGGGCTCTGCAGCAGACATCTTGGCCACCCTTGCCAGAAGCGCACCCGCTCCTGCCCTGATGAGGACCACGTCCTCTTCATCCGGGGACACACAGATGTCTATTCCCCCGAACTCAGGCGAGGCGTTGTCAGGTCTGATAACCACCCCCTCGTAGATTCCGTCCTCGAAAAGAGTATTGGTACCGTTACCCAGGATCAGATGAGGGACATCATTCTCTGTCACCACTCTCAGTATGGTCCTGAGTTCCTCCACCGTTGAGGGTTCCGCGAACAATGCCGCGTTTCCTCCGGCTTTGAAGGAGCAATATGATGCCATGGAAACGTTCTCCCTGATCTTGGTCTCAAGGGAGGGACAGATCTCATTCAGTTTTCTTTTCAGGTCCTGCAATTCCATAGGGTTCAGCTGCCTTTCCGAAGACTTCCTCCTTGTCGATACCGTATTTTGAGAAGTCCTCATATGTCAATGTGTTGGTTTCTATGTCTTTTTTCTTAAGTGAATTGTTGACCCCTCTCGAGCAGTAGGTGTAGATCACCGCGAAAAGCGGCACGCCCAGGATCATGCCCGGGAATCCGAACAGTCCTCCGCCCACGATGATGGCGAACATTACCCAGAAGCTGGCCAGACGGGTAGTCTTGCCAAGGATCTTGGGCCCGATGATGTTGCCGTCCACCGTCTGGAGGGCGAGAGCCATGATGATGAACTTCAGGGCTGCTATGGGGTTGATGATCACCAGCAGCAGCGCACTGGGCACGGCTCCGATGATGGGTCCGAAGAAGGGTATTATGTTGGTTATACCGATGATGACCGAGATCAGCATGGCCATGGGGATGGACAGGATGGTCATCAGTATGTAGCAGAGTATGCCGATTATGACCGAGTCAATGATCTTGCCGGAGATGAAGCCGCCGAAGGTGGTGTTGGTCAGCCTTCCCAGTTCGAATATTTTATCCGCTCTGTCTTTTGAGAAGGCAGCCAGGATCAGCTTTCGTCCCTGAGCGATGAACTTCTCCTTGGAGTTCAGAACATAGACGCAGATGATCATGGCTATGAAGAAGTTGAGCACGCCCTTGATGGTGGATACAACTCTGGATGAGATGAATGTAACGATCTCACTGGAAGCCGGGAGCACCTTTTCCTGGAAAAGATTCATGACCCGTTTCTCGAACTCATCCATGTTGTTGGCGATGTACTGGATTATCTGATTGTCAGAATTCTCACCGTTCTCGATGAGTGCCTCCGTCTGACGAAAATACACAGGAAGTCTGTCCACCAGGCTCACTATGCTGTCATAGAGGTTCGGAATGATGAGCATTACGACACCCACCAGCACGGCGATCATCACCACCACCGCCACAACAGTTGCGATCACTCTTGAAAACTTGAGCGCCTTCTTTGGGGTCTTTGCCTTGGTCTTAATCAGCTTGTACATCCAGGTGACCACCTGATTGTATATGGGGCAAAGCAGATACGCCATGATCACGCCGATGTAGAAAGGCATGAGTATGCCGTTTATCTTCTGCCAGCCTGCACGTATCACGCTGAAGTTACTGATGTAGTAGGAGCATATGATCAGAGCCAGTCCCACCAGGAATATGGTGATGCCAGCCTTGAAAAATTCCCCCTTTTTCCATGTTTTGATACTGAACTTTCTGGGTTCCCGTGTCATGGTAAGGTCCTCCGCAAAAGTGCGCAAACTTGTCTGAAGCGCTATTTCAACAAATAGATTATAACACAAAGCAGTTTGCCTGGGAACTTAATTTGTGATATAGTCTTAACTGTCCGGGGCATCGGGTCCGGACACCTCCAAGAACCTGCTCCGGATCCCCATCCGGGCAATTTTATGAAAAGATGAAGATACTGATAATAAGTGACACTCATCACGATATTTACCGTGCTGAGACTGTCATCAGACAACTTAAGAAAGCCGGTCCCCCGGACATCCTGGTCCACTGCGGAGACTATTACGATGATGCGGTCAAACTGGGCAACATGTTCGGCATCGAGACCGTGGCCGTCAGGGGGAACTGCGACCGTTCCTTTACGCGGGACGAATTCGCCATTCTGGAGACTGAG